>Ga0210068_1000007_pt1 | contig 48761 bp, 52 predicted proteins | sample RushOxbow_ThreeS_5_FD_185561 | JGI IMG/M metagenome (GOLD analysis project Ga0210068, IMG submission 185561) | Wetland microbial communities from San Francisco Bay, California, USA, that impact long-term carbon sequestration -... | ecosystem: Environmental > Aquatic > Marine > Wetlands ... | reverse complement strand
TCCGGCTTATGCGTTTTTAGGTTTCGACAGGATCATCCGGTAGCAATCCAGGTTGCGCGAGAAGAACTCGTAGGTCGCGCCCCAGAGATAGAGCCGGAAACGGCGATACTCGAACTCGCCGAACGTCTTCCTCACGTAGTCCTTGTTGGACTCAAGGTTCTCGGCCCATTGCTTGAAGGTCAGGTAGTAGCTCCAGCGGTCGGAGTGGACCTCCTCGCACTCGAACTCCGTCTTGTTCATCTTGTTGAGGAAGTCATCGAGCACCAAGAAGGAATGGTTGCCGGGATAGATGTAGCGGACCATGAACGTCGACAGCTCGTATTTCTTGCGCGCCGCGCTGCCGTCGAGGAACACGAGTCCACCGGGCTTAAGCAGCCGGAAAAACTTCCGCAGCACCTTTTCGTAATTCGGCAGATGCTCGATGACGCCCATGATTACGATGGCGTCGTACGGCTCGTCAGGCTCGAAGTCGTAGAAGTCGGTCAGCAAGATGTCGAACTGATCGCCGAAATTGGCGAGCTTGTCGCGCAAGAAGGATTGCGACACTTCCGAGTTGGTGATGCCGGTGTATTGGATCCCCGATTGCAGCGCGTGGCCGGAGAACGCACCCCAGCCCGGCCCAATCTCCAGCACGCGCTTGCCCGGACCGAGCTCGCATTTCTCGATGGCCCAATCGAATTTGCGCTCGAGCGCCTTCGACAGCGGCTCGCCGTCGTTCTCGTAGATGCCTTGGCTATAAGCGGGGAACACGGGATCGAGGAAGCTCAGGAACAGCTGCGGATCGAGATTGTAGTGCGAGGCGATGGCTTGCTTGTTGGTGTAGACCTGCCCGAACAGCATTGGCTGGATGAAACGCCAGGCGGCGACCAGCGGATGGCTGTCGTCGAGGGAAGCCCGCAGCGCGAACGGCTTCAGCATGTCGCCTTCGATGTCGATGTCGCCTTGCAGATACGCTTCGGCGATGTCGCCCTCGTCCAGGGTGCGCAGCGCCTTTATGGCGCGCTCGTTGTGCAGACCGACGTGAAATTCGGGCTCGCCCTGGCCGATATTGCGCTTGGCGCCATCCGGAAGCTCGATGGAAAAGGAAGTCGCGATCCCGCCGACCCGGTCGATGAAGGTGTCGAGCGTGCTTGCGGCTGATGACATGTGCTTGATCCCCCGGCATGTCCCCTGCTCGCGAGGCACCTCGCGAGGCATCTTGTGCGTGCTCGGCGCCAATTCTGCCCCGGAAGAGGGCGGGATGAAAAGCCCCGGCCTTCGCCCCCTTGAGCCCAAGTCCAACTGTTGCGGACCTGTGCGGTACTTGGGCTATCATCGGCGACCTGCGTCCAGTCAGTGAGGTTTTCCCCCACACCCCTGCCAGTTCGTCGAGATGCCAGGGGGTGACGCACACCTTCGCCGCCAAGGAGAGCGTGGCCACCGCGCTCAAATGGATGGACGACCGGTTCCGCGGGGTGCCGGCGGCCAGCGTCTGCGGCGGCTAGAGGATCGCCTCGCCGCCGAGCACGGCCGCAATCAAGATGAGTACGAAGATCAGCAGGAAAACGAAGAACAGGAGCTTGGCGATCTTGGCCGCGCCGTGCTCGAGCCTGGTGTAGCCGAAGGCGCCGGCGAGGACCGAGATCACGAGCGCGATCAGCGCCCATTTGAGAAGCGCCATCGTCGCTCTCCCCTAATTCGTGATGCGGATGGTCGTGTTGCCGGCGCCGTAGCGCTGCACCAGCGAATAGAGCCGCGCCGCGTTGGACGGGTGCAGCCGCACGCAGCCGTGGGACGCGGGCCGGCCGAGATACTTCGTCTCGTAGGAACCGTGGATGGCGTAGCCCTTATAGAAGAAGATCGAGTGCGGCATCGGCGAGTTGTTGTAGATCGAGGAGTAATGGCGCCGAGCCAGGTGGTAGGGCTTGTAGGTGCCGGTCGGCGTGCGGTAGCCCGAACGCGCCGTGGAGACCTTCCAGGTATAGGCCGGCTTGCCGTTGACGAAGACATGCATGCGCTGGCTGGAGAGATTGATCTGCGCGACGACGCTTGCGAAGGCCGCGCCGGGCAGGGCCAGCGCCAAGCCGAGCAGTGCGGCCAGAAAAATGGAACGTCTCATGATGGTCTCCCTCGAATTCTGCCCGTGCCCACGCCCCGCGGATCTTCGCGCCGGGCGCTCTCCGGATGATGACAAGAGGTGAGTCTAAGGGGCGGCGGCTGAATATCTCCTGAACGCCACCCTTTTTGGTCCTGCGCCGGCCTTAAATGGGGGGACAGCCCTGGGGCTCCAATTGCTTCCGTCATTTGTGCTAACGTCGAGGCCAAGAGGGATCTGACACAAAGCTTGGGTCGTGTGCCGATGGGATGGCTGCCCCTCAGCCTCGTTTTACTGTTGCTTTGGAGTGGTGTCGCCGCCGCGCAGACCCAGCTTGCGCCGACGGACGCCGAAGCGGAGGCCGTCGAATCCGCGGAGACCGCGGCCGTCGAATTGCCGGAGCGAAAGCCTCCCAAGCCCCCGGAACCGAAATCGGAAAAATTGCCGGGGGCCAGAGAGCTGTTCGCGTCCGTTCCGGGCGCCGCCCCGCTCGCGGCACGGGCGATTGGCTTTTACTCCAAGGGCTGTCTCGCCGGCGGTGTCGCGCTCCCCCTCAACGGCCCCGACTGGCAGGTGATGCGCACCTCCCGCAACCGCAATTGGGGCAGCCCGCAGCTCATCGACTATTTGGCGCGCCTCGCCAGCGACGCGCGGGCCTTCGACGGCTGGCCGGGCCTTCTCGTCGGCGACATGTCACAGCCGCGCGGCGGCCCGATGCTCACGGGCCATACAAGTCACCAGGTCGGGCTCGACGCCGATATCTGGCTGACGCCGATGCCGGACCGCATCCTCACGGTGCAGGAGCGGGAGGACATGAGGGCGGAATCGATGCTGAAGGATCCGCTGCACGTCGACCCCGAGAAGTTCACCGACCTGCAGATCAAGCTCATCCGGCGTGCCGCGTCCTACCCGCAAGTGGCGCGCATCTTCGTGCACCCGGCCATCAAGAAATCGCTGTGCGTGCGTGCGGAGGTCGCGGGAAAGGACACGAGCTGGCTCGGCAAAGTGAGGCCGTGGTGGAACCACCACTACCATTTCCATGTCCGCCTCTCCTGTCCGCCCGGCATGGAGGGCTGCAAGGATCAGCCGCCGGTGAGCGGCGATTCCGGTTGCGAGGGCGATGAACTCGACAACTGGAACGACATGCTCAAGAAGTCCGCCATCTGGATGACGCAGCAGAACATCGATCCGGACGCCAAGCCGAGCGGAAAGAAGAAGCCGTTCCCAATCACGGATTTGCCGAGCGAATGCCGGACCGTGCTCACCGCGGGCGGGAATGAGCTGCTCAGCGTCGACGACGAGCTGCCGCCCATTGCGGTCAAGGCCGCCGCCAGCAAGGAGGCCGGCCCGGGCGTACCCCTCCTCAGTAAAACGCAACTCCAGAACCTGCTGAACGGCGGCAAGATCGGCATCCCGCTGCCCGTGCGCAACCCTACTCGCTGATCTTCCCGTAGAACCCCGGTTCAGGCACAATCGGTCCATGTTGCAGCGGCGCTCCAATCCTTTCCAGGGTCAGAAGAACGTCTTCGGCGAGCCGCTCAAGAGCTGCTCGGACCGGCCGGTCACGGGCTTCTACCGCACCGGCTGCTGCCACACGGGACCGGAGGATCTCGGCCTGCACACGGTCTGCGTCGAGGTGACGGCCGACTTTCTCGCGTTCTCCAAGGCGCGGGGAAACGATCTTTCGACGCCGCAGCCCGATTTCGGCTTTCCCGGCTTGCAGCCCGGCGACCGCTGGTGCCTGTGCGCGGCCCGCTGGCAGGAGGCCTTCGAGGCCGGCAGCCCGCCGCGGGTGATTCTCGGCGCGACGCACAAGGCGACGCTCGAGCTCGTGGATCTCGAAGACCTCAAACGCTACGCCATCGACCTCGCCTGAGCGCGGGGCCCTTCCTTCAACCCTTCTTGTTGGCAACGCCCGGAGGTGGCAGCATGACGGCCATGGCCACGAAAAAGCAGCCGGCGGCGAAGAAGACGGCAAAGAAGAAGACCCCCGCCCCACCCAAGAAGAAGCCCGCATCGACCCCGGCGACGGGCTCGCGGCGGAAGCGCGAGATCTATCTCGAGGGGCACAAGCGCAAATTCCTCGTCGTCGTCGACGAGACCCCGGAATGCGAAAGCGCGCTCGCCTTCGCCGCCAGCCGCGCCCAGCGCACGCGAGGTCAGCTGGCGCTGCTTTACGTGATCGAGCCCGAGGACGAGGCCATGCACTGGCTCGGCGTGGAGGACATCGCGCGCGAGGAGGGGCAGAGCAAGGCCAAGGCCGTGTTCCGCTTGTTCGGCCGCAAGCTCAAGGCCATGGGCTTCGAGGACCTCGTGCCGGAAGAGATCGTGCGCGAAGGGAACAAGGCCGAAGAGATCCCCAAGCTGATCGAGGAGGATCAGGATATCGGCGTGCTTGTGCTCGGCGCTTCGAAGGACCCTTCCGGGCCCGGTCCGCTGGTGTCGAGCCTGGCGGGCGGGCGGCTCGCGGGCGTCTTTCCGACCCCGATCACCGTGGTGCCGGGGCATCTTTCCATCGAGGAAATCCTGGCGCTCGCCTGAGCCTGCAAGGACCCTCACGGCAACCCGGGGCGGTCGTGGTATAAGGCGAGTCGCCGCCTTGACTCGGCCGGGTCGCGGGCACAAATATAGAACTGTTCTAATTTTTGAGCGCAGCTTTTCACGAGGCTCGCGCGTTAGCCACGAGGCACCCAAATGTTCATTCAGACCGAGGCAACGCCAAATCCAGCCACCCTGAAGTTTCTTCCGGGCCGGGCCGTGCTCGGCGAGGTGGACGCGATCGAGTTTCGCGACCGCGCCGAGAGCGAGGGCTCGCCGCTGGCCGCGCGCCTGTTCGAGATCGACGGCGTCACCGGCGTGTTCCTCGGCTCCGACTTCATCAGCGTCACCAAGGGCGAGGGCGAGTGGCAGCACCTGAAGCCGGCCATTCTCGGCGCGATCATGGAGCATTACCTCTCCGGCGACGCCATGACGGATGGCGCACCCGACCAATATGACGGCGTGAACGAGTTCTTCGCGCCCGAGGACGAGGGGACCGTCCAGACCATCAAGGAACTGCTCGACACCCGCGTGCGCCCGGCCGTGGCGCAGGACGGCGGCGACATCACCTTCCAGGGCTATCGCGACGGCGTGGTGTTCCTGCATATGCGCGGCGCCTGCTCGGGTTGCCCGAGCTCTACAGCGACGCTCCGTCACGGCATCGAGAACCTGCTCCGGCACTTCATTCCAGAAGTGCAGGAGGTCCGCCCGATTTGACGGAAAAGCTGCCAGACGCTTCCCTCGACCAACTGTTCCGCGACGCGCGCACCTACAACGCGTGGCAAGACAGGGATGTCCCCGACTCACTGCTGCACGAGATCGTCGATCTCCTGAAGCTCGGACCGACGAGCGCGAATTGCAGCCCGGCGCGTTTTCTTTTCGTGAAGTCCCGTGCGGCAAAAGAGAAACTCAAACCGCATCTGTCGGAGGGCAACCGCGAGAAGACGATGAAAGCGCCAGTCTGCGCCATCATCGGCTACGACCTCGATTTCTACGAGCACCTGCCCTATCTCTTTCCCCATACCGACGCCAAAAGCTGGTTCGAAGGGAAGCCCAAAAAGATCGAGCAGACCGCGTTCCGCAACGGCACCTTGCAGGGCGCCTATCTCATCATGGCGGCGCGGGCGCTGGGCCTCGACTGCGGCCCCATGTCGGGCTTCGACAACGAGGCGGTCGACAAGGAATTCTTTGCCGACACCAACGTCAAATCGAACTTCCTCTGCAATCTCGGCTTTGGCGACGGTGCAGACTTGAAGCCGCGGGCTCCGCGCTTTCGCTTCGACCAAATCGCGCTCATCGTCTAAGACCCAAGTTATGAATATTCTCGCGCTCGATACGAGCATGGGCGCTTGCTCCGCCGCCGTGCTGCGCGCCACCGATTCCACGCGCCGGCTTCACACGCTGCAGGCCGAGATGGCGCGCGGGCACGCCGAGGCGCTGATGCCCATGGTAGAGGAGGTGCTGGCGGAAGCCGAGATCGACGCATGTGATCTCGATCTCATCGCGGCGACCACAGGTCCCGGCAGCTTCACGGGCGTGCGCATCGCCATCGCCGCGGCGCGAGGCTTGGCGCTCGTGACGAAGGCGCAGCTTTACGGCACGGACAGTCTCACGGTGATGGCGCGCGCCGCCCGGCTTGCCGGTCTCGAGCCCAAGGGACCGTTCGCGGTCGCCGTCGATGCCCGGCGCGACATGCTTTATCTCGGGCTCTACGATGAGACCGGAAGCAAGCTGGAAGGTCCGTTGCTGATCACGCCGGATGACGCCGCCGGTCTCCTGCCCGAGACGCTTCGTGTGGCCGTCGGCAACGGCGCGCAGAGTCTTTGCGAGGCAGCCGCAGCGCGCGGCCGCAAAATCGAGAGCGAGCTGCCTTCACTTCAGCCAAGCGCCGCGGCGCTTGCCGAGATCGCGCTAGAGCGCGGAGCGGCTTCTGCGATCGTGCGGCCGCTTTATTTGCGGCCGCCCGACGCCAAGCCGCAGGCCCCCGCCCTGGAGCGCCGCTGATGGTCGCGGAGATCCTCGTGTCTCGGGCCACGCTGACGGATGCCACTCTCCTGGCGCGGCTCCATGCAAGCTGCTTCGACAAAGCATGGGATGTAAAAGCCATGGCCGCGCTCATCGCGGGGCCCGGCATGCTCTGCCTCATCGGCTCTCTGGATGATGCGGGGCCGATGCCTGCCGGCTTTCTGATCGCCCGGCGCGCCGCCGACGAAGCGGAGATTCTCACGCTGGGTGTGATCCCCGCCTTCCGCCGGCGGAGCATCGCCCGGGCACTGCTGCAACGCGCCGTGCAGGACTTGAGACGAAGCGACGCCATGCAGCTTTTCCTGGAGGTCGACGAGGGCAACAAGGCCGCGCTCGCGCTTTATCGCGCGCTCGGGGCCGCGCCTGCAGGCCGGCGCCCGGGCTATTACGAGAGCGGCGCGGACGCCTTCATCTTCAGCCTTGCCCTTTCGGACTCACGCTCCGATGATGGGCAAATCGCCGATGCGCCACGTCAAGACCAGCGATAGCCGGGGATCCATGTCCAACCCAGCGACACGGGAAAGCAGGCTGGAGCGTCTGTGCGCCGATCGGGGCATGCGCATGACCGGCCAGCGGCGAATCATCGCCCGGGTGCTGTCGGAGGCCCATGACCACCCCGACGTGGAGGAGGTCTATCGCCGGGCCAGCGCGCGAGACCCCCGCATCTCGCTCTCCACCGTGTACCGCACCGTGCGCCTGCTGGAAGGCCAAGGCATTGTCGAGCGGCACGATTTCGGCGACGGACGCGCGCGCTACGAGCCGGCCGGCCACGAGCATCACGACCACCTCATCAACGTGAAAACCGGCGAGGTCATCGAGTTCAAGAACGAGGATATCGAGCACCTGCAAGAGCGCGTCGCCAAGGAGCTCGGCTTCCAGCTCATCGGCCACCGGTTGGAGCTGTTCGGCAAGCCGCTCAAGAACGGCAAATAGCGCGCGATTTTGCCCTGTTTGACTTCCCGCCTCCGCCGGGACAACGTTAACCATCGCTTAAGAACATAAAGGGGTGGCGTGATGGGAAAGCGGATTTTTCTCGTGGGCGCATTGATGTTGCTCACCAGCGTGGCCTTTGCACAGCACGCTATCTCGCTGGAGCCCGAGGCGGCTTCGGCGGCGGACGCCACCGCTCCGGCTGCTGACGTCCAGCCCGAGCCGTCCGTCTCGCCGTCAGCCGCATCGCTGCCGCCCAAAGTCGAGGTGACCTTCCCCTCCGAGCACGACCTCTACATCGTGCCCGCGGCGACCCGCGAGGTCTGCACCACGCTCGAACTCGGCTTTGGCGAAATCCAAACCGACTGCCGCATGAAGCCTATTCCGATACGGGCCGATGATCCGGCGCTGCGCGGGCTGTGCATCACGCGCTATGGGCGGCGGACTTGCTATTGAGCGTTACGGCTCCGGCGGCCGGTTGCTGATCCATGAGAAGCGTGCGTGCATTCCTGGTGCTGGCGACGTTCTTCGCCTTCACCGTCGCGCTGATGCCGCTTCAGTACCTGTTTGTGCGGATGGGCTCGCGCTACGCCCGCAGCTTCCCGCATTGGTACCACCGCCAAGTGTGCACGATCGTCGGCATCCGCCTCAATGTCGAGGGCGAGATCGCCGAAAGCCAAGGCGTGCTGATCGTGTCGAACCACGTCTCCTGGCTCGACATCACCGTGCTGTCGGCGGTGGCGCCGGTCTCCTTCGTCGCCAAGCAGGAGGTCTCGACCTGGCCCTTCGTGAAATGGCTCGCCAAGCTGCAACGCTCGGTGTTCGTCGACCGCGAGCGGCGCAGCGAAGTCGGCAGCAAGGCGAATGAGATTCTGAACCGGTTGGAGGACGGAGACCACGTGGTGCTATTCGCCGAAGGCACCTCCAGCGACGGCAATACGGTGGTGCCGTTCCGGACCGCTCTGTTCGCCGCGGCGAAGCCACTCGAAGGCCGGCCCATGGGATCGAAGGTCTCGGTGCAGACGCTGGCGCTGAGCTATACGAAGCTCTACGGCCTTCCCTTGGGACGGCGCGGCCGCCCGCAGGTCGCCTGGTACGGCGACATGGACATGGCGAGCCATGCCTGGAAGCTGCTGGGCCTCGGTCCGCTTGACGCCAATATCCGCATCGGGCCGCCCGTGCCGCTCGACGACTTTCCCGACCGCAAAGCGCTTGCGCGCTATGCGGAAGAGAAAGTCAGAAGCGACGTCGTCGAGTTGCTACGCGGACGGCCCACGCAACGGACCGCTTAGATCGCGCGGCGCAGCCTGATCGTGTCCATGACCGTCGCCGGCGCGAAAGCGCCATTCGGCAATTGCCGGATGAAGCCCGCCTTGGCGACGTTCATGAGCGTGCCGTGAACCACGCGATCGACGTTCTCGCCGTCCGCGAAATAGCCCTCCTGCACCGAGAGATGGCAGAGATCGTCGATCGTCATGACGCCGATCTCGCTCAACTTGCGGATAAGGAAGTCGGCCAGCGGCGGCTGTTGCGGCTGCTGGGCGGCCATGGCCACCGGCCGGCGCTGCTCCGGCTCCGGTGCTGCGGCGGCCGGTGCCCGGCGATAGACCTGCGGCGCTGCAGGCCTGTGCTCGGGCTCGGGCTCGCGCACGGGCATCGGGCGGCGTGGGGCCTCGGCTTCCGCCACGGGGTGGCGATAGGGCTCCGGCTGCTGCTGAGGCACCGGGCGACGCTGATACTCGGGCTCCGGCGCCGGACGGCGATGATGCTCCGGCTCCTGTGCCAGGGGCCGCGCTTGCGGCTCGACTTCGGCGGCCGGAGGACGGCGATAGTGCTCCGGCTCCGGGGCTTGTCGGCGCTGCGGCTCAACCTCGGCCGCCGGCTGACGGTGATAGTGCTCCGGCTCCGCAGCTTGTCTGCGCTGCGGCTCGGCCTCGGGCGCCTGTCGGCGGTGCTGCTCCGGCTCCTGTGCCACGGGCCGAGCTTGCGGCTCGACTTCGGCTTGAGGCGCCGGGCGGCGGCGCTCGTCTTGCACCGGGGCGCTCGTCAGCCGCCGGTATTCGCCCTCGATAAGCGTCGTCACGGCTTCGAGCTCGGACTGAAGATCCTCGATCCTCGCCTGATGCTCCCGCTTCAACAGCTCTAAGCGTTTCTCGAATTGCGCTTGCGCCGCGCTGATCTGCTCCTCGAGGAAGCTGGCACGGTCTTGTAAATCCCCGCGAATATCACGCATCGAATGCCCCCTAAATCACTGACCTCAACAGATGACACAGCCGGAAAGGGGGTTTCCGCAGGCGCGCAACGCCCGCCGACCGCCGCCCGGCAAGTACGCAGAACTGTTACGGAAAAGCGCCGGACACAGCCTCAGCATCGGCGCCACTGACCTCATCTTAGCCCTAACCTTCTGCGGAGTCTCGCCTTTGCCGAGTCGCGCGGTTTCCTAGAGCAATCGCCACGACGCCACCCTGCGTGTGGGCGGTCAGGGAGCAAACTTCCAAGACAACACCAAGACGCTTTTGGAACAAAGACGCTCCACGCTCCCGAACAAGCGGCATCAACTTGTCAAATTTTTGGAGCTAGGCGGGCGCTATCGCGGCTTCTTCTGGGGCCGGCGCGGCTTTGGCTTAGTCATCTCTGGCAGGAAGGCCGCGAGCAGGCCGATGGCCGGGAGAAAAGCACAGACGTGGTAGACGAAGGTGATGCTGGTCGCGTCGGCCAGCCGGCCGAGCAGCCAGGCGCCAATGCCGGCGATGCCGAAAGCGAGGCCGAAGAACAGGCCGGCGACCATGCCGACCCGGCCCGGCAGCAGGCTCTGCGCATAGACGATGATGGCGGGATGCGCCGAGGCCAGGATCAGGCCGATGATCACGCTCAGGATCGCCGTTCCCAAGAGGCCCACATAGGGCAACGCCAGGGTGAAGGGCAAAACACCGAGAATCGACCACCAGATCACGCGGCGCGTGCCGATGCGGTCGCCGATCGGTCCGCCGATGACGGTGCCGGCCGCGACCGAGCCCAAGAACAGGAACAGATAGAGCTGCGCGGTCTGCACCGGCAGGTCGAAGGTATGGATCAAATAGAAGATGTAGAAGCTCGTGATCGAGACCAAGTAAAAGTGCTTGGAGAAGGTCAGCGTGACCAGCAGCGCAATCGATTTCGCCACCTCGCGCCGGCTCAGTTCGGCGATGGCTGTGCGCTCATCGTGCGACACGCTTGGCAATTTGAGCGCCTTGCCGTACCAGCCTCCGACCCCGGTGAGCAGGACCATGCCGAGCAGCGCCACCACCGAGAACCAGGCGATCGAGGTCTGGCCGTAAGGAATTACGATGAAGGCCGCGAGCAGCGGCCCGAGCGCGGTGCCGAAATTGCCGCCGACCTGGAACACCGCCTGCGCCGTGCTGTGCCGTCCGCCCGACGCAAGACGGGCGACACGCGAGGACTCCGGGTGGAACACCGACGAGCCCATGCCGATCAGCGCGGCGCCCGCGAGCACCTCCACATAGGTCGAGGCAAAGGCGATCAGAATCAGGCCGAGCAGCGATGAGCCCATGCCGACCACGAGCGAGTAGGGCGTGGGGTAGCGGTCGGTGAGATAGCCGACCAGCGGCTGCAGCACCGAGGCGGTGGCCTGGAAGGTGAAGGTGATGAACCCGATCTGGGCGAAGTCGAGCGCGAGGCTCGTCTTGAGCATGGGGTAGATCGCCAGAATCAGCGACTGAATCACATCGTTCAGCAGGTGACAGATGCTGATGGCCACGAGCACGACGACCGCGGTCTTCGGGGCCGTCCCTTGCGGCGCATTGCTGTCCGTCTTGCTCGCCATTCCGGGGGGCCTCATCTCGCGTTGAGCCGGAGACTTGGGACAAATGGGCATCGGAGGGCAAGGGGACATTTCGCACCCGCCCCGCGATGCCGCAGTCGCCGGCGATGTCCTAAAGTGTGCCCTCGCGAACAACTGAGGTGGCATGCATCCAGTTCTCATGACCGAACTCCTCGTCTTGGTCGGCGTCGCCAATGCCTTGCCCGTGATTACCAAAAAGCTCATGGGGACTGCTGGGGATTGGCCCCTCGACGGGAGCATCACACTCCGTGACGGCAGCCCGCTGTTCGGCCGTTCCAAGACCCTTCGGGGCGTCCTGATCGCGCTCCTTGGAACACCTGTCGTGGCCGTTCTGCTGGGTCTCGGCTGGCAGCTCGGTTTCTTGGTGGCCGCCAGCGCCATGGCCGGAGACCTGTTGTCGAGCTTTCTCAAACGCCGGCTTGGACTTGCGCCAAGCAGTCAGGCGCTCGGGCTCGATCAGATTCCGGAATCGCTTTTTCCGCTGATCGCCGCGCGCTGTCTCGTGCCGCTCAGCTGGCTCGACGTGGCGGTGGGCACGGTAATTTTCGCCATCGCCGAGCTCGTCGTGTCCCGCATTCTCTTCAGGCTCAATCTGCGCGACCGGCCTTATTGATCCTCATTCGAACGCCGAAGTTCGTGAAGGGTGATCTCAGGCGGGCAGTTGAACCGGACCGGCACGACGGAGCTGCCCGCGCCGACTGCGGTGTAGCCGATCATGTTGTGATGGCGCCACGGCCCGGCGCCGAACTTCCGGGGCAGCACGGCGCTCAAAGTTATGGGATGCCCGCCCGGGAGGCAGATTTGCCCGCCGTGGGTATGGCCGCTGAGCAGAAGATCGAAATCGGCGTGCGCCGCCTGTCGGTAGATCTCCGGCGTATGGGTGACGAGAATCGAGAACTCCTCGTTGGGAATGCTTTCAGCGGCCTTTTCGATATTGTCGACGCGATAGAAGTGCGCGTCGTCGATGCCGGCGAGATGGATGCGCTGCCCATCGCGCTCGACGATCGCGGCCTCGTTGAGCAGCATCGTCACGCCCATCGACTCCAGGCGCGGCACCATGAGGACCGTGTCGTGATTGCCGAGCACGCCATAGACCGGGCCGGTCAGGGCTGCGCACACGGGCTCCATGAGATCCAGTGACGGTTTGTAGGGTCCCCAAGTCTGTCCCCGATAGTCGCCCGTCAGCACACACATGTCGTAGCGCAAGTGCCGGACGAGCTCGGCCACACGCGCCATGGCGGCTTCGCTCATGTCGGCGTGCAAATCCGAAATCTGAAGAATGGTGAAGCCGTCGAAGGCGTTGTGCAGTTGCGGCACGTGGATGGGATTTCGACGGACTTGAACTTTCGCGGCGTTGCGCAGACCCCGCCAGTAGAGCCCCGTCGCCATGAGGACCGCGCGAATTGCGGCTTGGCCGATCGGCAGATTCTCGATGTGGAAGAAGTTGATGCCCTGACCGAAAATCTGCGCCTCGTGGTCCTTCTCGATGCCGAGGCGCTGGCGGGCGTACCGGCGTCCGAGACGTTTCTCCAACAGGAAGAGTTCGGGTTCGTCTGTCATCGGTCCTTGACGCGCTCCACGCAAACCAGAGTTGGGCCAAACCGGCGTCCAAGGGCAAGGGCGGATTTTCGCGGGCGGGCTAGATGCCGCTGGATTTTTGCGGGCCGACAACAGGAAGAATCACCGCCGCGCTTTTGCCAGGAGACCCATGACCTCGCTGTTGGCAGGCCCCGCCCATCTCTGCCACAGCACACCTCTCGCCCCGCGCGTGGGCTTACTGCTTTAGCGAGGTCAGCATGAAACAGGTTTCCTTGGCGACCGCGATGGCGGCGGCGGTCTCGATCGCCGTGCTCTCCGCGCCGAACGTTCACGCGGCGACCGACGCCGTGCCGCAACGAAAGCCGGGCTATTGGGAGATCACCACCGTGGCGCCGGTGTCCGGCATGACCAAGACCAAGGTCTGTATCGGCGAGGACGACGACATCATACGGCCCGAGGGCAGCGACTGCACCGAGCCGAAACTGACCCCGCTCAACGAAGGGGTCATCGTCGATGTGGTCTGCACCACCAAGGAGGGCAAGCAGACCATCAGCACGACGTTCACCGGCGATTTCGAGACGCGCTACCACGCTATTCTCAAGACGACCTTCGATCCTCCGCTCGGCGCGATCCGCAATATGGGCGTCAATCTCGATGGCAAATATCTCGGGCCGGACTGCCCGACCGAGGCGGACGCCCCGGAATAAGCGCACGCGATGCAACTATTCGCGGCCGCCTCCGTTGTCCAACAAGGCGTGCGAACGGTTCTCACGAGAGTGCCGGAAACAGCGCATGAATGCGCCAGATGTGGCCGTGCGCCCCATTCGCCTTAGAGTGGCGGCTTGGTGGAGACGTAAGCCAAGGGCGAAACCTTCAAACTGCGCCGACAAGGCCTTGCCGGCGCCGAGCGAAAGGAATTCCCGATGAAGATGTCCTCAGACGCTATCGAGCAGACGCTGACGCAGTTCGAGGCGGACCCGCTGCCCGACGATCATCCGGCAGTCGAGCAACTCAACAAGATTTTCGGCGATCACACCTATTTCCTCGATCCCAATGGGCTGCACATCGTCGAGACGGCCCAGTCCGCCAACTCTGGCTCGCAGCAGGGCGTGGTGATCAAGCTCGCGAGTTGGAGCGACGAAAGCCGCACCAGCCTCGCGCCGCATCCGCCCGAGCCAACCGATATGGTGATCGAGCTCAAGGCGGCGTGACGCCGGACTTCTTTCTCGAACGCTAGATCCTGATCCAACGCCGGACGGTTCGACCGTTCCAGCGATGGCACATGTGTTGCAGCGTAATCCGATGGTTTGCGCGGCGCGCACCCCTTCGCGGCTGCGCGGCCGGATGTCATAGCGGATCTTTCAGTGACCGGCCCTGCGAGTGTCCGCGTTTTCATTCCCCGCCGGAATGAAAGGGGGTTGCCGTGGAGATGGCGTTCAAAAAGGGCAAAAAGCACAAGAAAAACAAAAAGAACGGGAAAGCGCCTAAGCACCTGTCGGACGAAGAGTTGGAGGCGGCGGACCTCCAAGTCGGCGACGTCAAAGCCGCGTCCCGGAAGATCAAGACGCAAGTCTACGAGAAGGAACTCGCCCGGCTCCAGGTCGAGCTCGTGAAGATGCAGGAGTGGATCAAGCACGAGAAGCTCCGCGTCGTGGTGATCTTCGAAGGGCGCGACGCGGCCGGAAAAGGCGGCGTTATCAAACGCATAACAGAGAGCCTCAATCCGCGGCTGTGCCGCGTCGTGGCGCTCGGCACGCCGACGGAACGGGAGAAGACCTCCTGGTATTTTCAGCGTTACGTGCCGCATCTGCCGGCGGCCGGCGAAATGGTGCTGTTCGACCGCAGTTGGTACAACCGCGCGGGCGTCGAACGCGTGATGGGCTTTTGCGGCGATGCCGAGTATCAGGAGTTCTTGCGCAGCTGCCCAGAATTTGAGCGCATGCTGGTGCGCTCTGGCATCATTCTGATCAAGTATTGGTTCTCGGTGAGCGACGCGGAACAGGAGCGGCGCTTCCAGAAGCGCATGAACGACCGTACGCGCAGCTGGAAGCTGAGCCCCATGGACGTGGAATCGCGCTCGCGCTGGGTCGAGTACTCACGCGCCAAGGACACCATGTTCGCGCATACCGACATCAAGCAGGCGCCCTGGTACGTGGTGAAAGCCGACAACAAGAAGTTGGCGCGGCTCAACTGCATCACGCATCTCTTGAGCATGGTCGAGTATGGGGACCTGACGCCGTCGCCGCCGATGTTGCCGCCGCGACCCAAAGCCGGCGACTATGTGCGTCCGCCAATGGAGGACCAGAACTTCGTGCCGGATTTCTGGTAGCCGCGGATCAAGCGGCCCAGCCGGCCATCTCGGTCTGCTCCGGATAAAACCGCTCGGCCATGCGGCCGACATAGCGTTTGAGATTGTCGCGGCGCTCCACCGCGCTGCGCAGCGGTGTCTCGAAACACGGACACAGCGCGCCGCCGATGAAGGCGAAGCCCGTGGCGTCCAGGCCGGTCGGCTCGCTGCCCATCATGAAGGGCTTGTCGGCGAGAAGGTCGGATGCCGCTTCGAGGGACCGGGTACCGAGGGCGACGATCTCGTCTTCCGAATGACGTCCCATGCCGTGTCCGTGAAGTTCGGCTTTCATCTGGCGGCGCGCCATACGCTGAACGACGAGCCGCATCGGCATTGGCACTCTTTCGAAATAGGCGCGCGGACCTTTGTCGAAATTGTCGTCGTTCACCCAGCGCGCGTGCAGCACGGTCCAATAGGCATGGTCTTCGAGCATCTTCTCGAAGGCCCAGGCTGTGGCGCGCTGCTCCGTGCCGAGGCCGCGGTCGAAATCGATGCCGTACTTCTTTTCCAGGTGCCAGCGGATGAAGGTGGAGTCGGCGATCGTCTCGCCGTCGTCGACGATGTAGGGCAGCTTGCCCTTTGGCGCCTTGCTGAAACCTGTGGAGTCAGTCTGGTAGCCGAGGCCGGCCAGCTTGAGCAGCATCTCGGCCTTGGTGACGAACGGGCTCATGTCGGGAAGCCCGAAGGCCGGGCCGAAAGTGTAGAGCGTGATCATCGATGCGCCCTGGTTCCATCGCGACGCGTGCGGCGAGAGATTGTCCGGCCCACTGATGTCAGGAACGTGGCGGGGCTCGCTCGCCAGAGCCGCTTGTTAGAAAAGCGCGAGACGTCGTGCCAATCCTGCGAAGCGCCATAGCGCAGGCGAAGGCGGATGGCGGAGAGAGAGGGATTCGAACCCTCGAGACGGTTACCCGCCTACACGCTTTCCAAGCGTGCGCCTTCGACCACTCGGCCACCTCTCCTGAAGCTCCGAAGGCGCGCACTATCACGAAGCGCCCTGCCCGTTCAAGCAAGCCGTGCCCATACGGTCCGCTCGCCAGGATGTGAAAAACCAGCGTTTGAACGTGATCGAGCAATAGCCTATGTAAGCTGAAACACGCGATTGCCACTCTCGCTCATGCGTTTTGTTCTTCGAATTCTCGGTGTCTGGCTGCTTCTGCTTGCCATGGTCGCCGCCGTCGTCGACGCCACCAAAAGCTTGGCTGGGGGCGGCGCTTGGGTCGTCACGCCCATGGGCGTTCAATGGCGGGAACTGGCGCCCGAAACGCTTAACGTCTCCAAGGCCTGGATCGAGACCAATGCCGGCAAATGGCTATGGGACCCGTTCATCCTGGGGATTTTGAGCGCGCCGACCTGGGTGGTGTTCGGCATTCTCGGCGTATTCCTCTATTGGCTCGGCCAGAAGCGGAAAGAGGTCGAGGTTTACATCAACTAGCGGGGGCGTTCTCGGGGGAGAACCAAAACGGAGATCTCCATGTTCGGCTTCAAGCGCAAACCCCTTTCCATTCCGACCGCCGATGAGGCCTTGCCCGGCCGGCCCGGCGCTCTTCCCACCGCAGAGACGCATTTCGTGACCGGTGCGCTCCTCAAGGGCCCGTATCCGGCAGGCGCGGAGAAAGCCCTGTTCGGCCTCGGCTGCTTCTGGGGCGCGGAGCGCAAGTTCTGGGAGATGCCCGGCGTCATCGTGACCGCGGTGGGCTATGCGGGCGGCCCCACCCCCAACCCGACCTATGAAGAAGTCTGCTCCGGCATGACCGGGCATACCGAGGCCGTGCTCGTGGTGTTCGACCCCAAAAAAGTCAGCTACGAGCAGCTCCTGAAGACCTTCTGGGAGAGCCATGACCCGACCCAAGGCATGCGCCAGGGGAACGATGTCGGCACCCAGTACCGCTCGGGCATCTACTATTTCTCGGACGAGCAACGCCGCGCGGCGGAAGCCTCGAAGGCGGCTTATGAGACCGCGCTAAAGGCACAAGGCATGCCGGCCATCACCACCGAGATTATGCCGGCGCCGGAGTTCTACTTCGCCGAAGGCTATCACCAGCAATATCTCGCCAAGAACCCGGCGGGCTATTGCGGTCTCGGCGGCACCGGCGTCACCTGCCCCATCGGCACCGGCGTAACCGCATAAGAGGCGTCGCCCCACTTCTGTCATTGCCCGGCTTGACCGGGCCATCCAGTAACCCCTGCCGCCAAACCTACGAAGACCGGTGGTTATGGATGCCCGCTTTCGCGGGCATGACAATTTTCCTCAGCTTCTGATGAAGCCGACGATGTCCTTGGTCTTGGCCAGGATCGGATCGGCGATACCGTGCGCACGCTTCGCGCCGTCGGCCAGGATGCGGTCGATCTCGACCGGGTCGGCCATCAGGCGGCGCATCTCCTCGCCGATCGGCGTGAGCTTCTCCGTGGCGAGCTCGGCCAGCGCTTCCTTGAACTTGGAGAACGGCGCATCGCCGTAGTCGCGCAACACCGCCTCTTTGTCGGAGCCGGCGAGCGCCGCATAGATGCCGATCAGGTTGTCGGCCTCCGGCCGCGCTTCCAGGCCCTTCACCTCCGACGGCAACGGCTCGGGATCGGTCTTCGCCTTTCTGATCTTCTTGGCGATGGCGTCGGCGTCGTCGGTGAGATTGATGCGGCTCAGATCGGACGGGTCCGATTTCGACATCTTCTTGGTGCCGTCGCGAAAGCTCATGACGCGCGTGGCGGGACCGGTGATGATCGGCTCGGGCAGCGGGAAGAAGCCGTCCGGATAATCTTCGCGGGCGATCCACTTGGCGAAGTCGTTGTTGAACTTCTGGGCGATGTCTCGGGCGAGCTCCAGATGCTGCTTCTGGTCCTCGCCGACCGGCACATGCGTCGCGTGGTAGAGCAGAATGTCCGCGGCCATCAGGTTCGGATAGACGAAGAGACCGGCCGAGGCGTTCTCCTTGTCCTTGCCGGCCTTCTCCTTGAACTGAGTCATGCGGTTGAGCCAGCCGATCCGCGCCACGCAGTTGAAGATCCAGGCGAGCTCGGCATGGCCAGAGACTTGGCTCTGATTGAAGATGATCTGGCGTGCGGGATCGATGCCGGACGCGATGAACGCGGCCGTCACCTCGCGCGTGTTGTGGGTGAGCTCGTCCGGGTCCTGAAATACGGTGATCGCGTGGAGATCGACCACGCAATAGAGGCACTCGTGCTCTTCCTGCAGAGCGACGAAACGGGTGATCGCGCCGAGATAATTGCCGAGATGCAGATTACCGGTCGGCTGAACGCCGGAGAAGACGCGGGTCTTGTGTTTGGTGGTCTCTTGCATGCTATGCCCCTGAGCCCGCGGGTTATGGCGCGGGCGGGGAGCCGGCGCAAGTCTCGGCTGATCGAGGACGAATAGCGAGCGAGGACGGAGGAATGGCTCTGGTCATACGGCCCTACGAGGAGGCCGATTATCGGCGGGTGCTGGAAGTGTGTCTCGCGGCCTTCGAGCCGATCCACAAGGGCTTCGAGGCGGTGCTGGGGCCGCGGATCTTCGCGCTTCAGTACGGCGATTGGAAAGAGCAATACGCGAAGACCTTGGGCCGCATCTCGGCGCGGGACAGAAAGTGCAGGGTCTACGTGGCCGAGTTGAACGGCGAGATCGCCGGGTTCGTTTTTGCGCTGCTGGACAAGGACCGCAAGTGCGGCGAGATCGGGCTCAACGCCGTCGATCCGCCCTATCAGGGGCAAGGCATCGCGACCGCGATGTACCAGTTCGCTCTCGATGACCTCAAGCGCCGCGGCGCGGAGATCGCCTCTGTCGGGACGGGAGGCGATGCGGCGCACGCGCCCGCCCGCAAAGCCTATGACGCAGTCGGCTTCGACCGGGCGATCCAGGGACTCTATCTCTTCAAAGAGCTTTAGCCCTGGCGGTGGGCTCCGCGCCTGCTAGTCCTGCGCCAAGGCCTTCTCCATCTCGCGAATCCGGTCGGCGATGTCGACGGTCCGCTGCGCCATCACGAAATGCAGCCGCTCGACCATGTGGCCGTCCACGACGATGACGCCCTTTTTCTCGTTTTCCGGTTGGCCGAAGGCGTCGATGATCTTGCGGGACCAGTCGACTTCTTCTTGCGTCGGCGAGAAGATCTCGTTGCACGGGCCGACCTGGCTCGGATGGATCAGCGTCTTGCCGTCCATGCCGAGAATGCGGCCCTTCTCGCATTCCTCGCGCAGGCCCGCCTCGTCGCGGAAGTCGTTGTAGACGCCGTCGAGGATGTCGAGCTTGTACGCACGCGAGGCGACCAGCGTCATGGCGAGCCACGGCACCACGGCGAAGCGGTCATGCAGCGCACGGGCGCGCGATTCCTTGATGAGATCGTTGGTGCCCATGACGAGGCAGGACAGCCGGTTATCCTTGTAGACGGCGGTGGCGGCGATCGTGCGCGCATTGAGGATCGCCATGGGCGTTTCCATCATGGCCCAGAGCCGCACCTTCTCCGGCGCATGCACGCTTTGCAGCAGCTTGGCGGCCGAGATGATGTCGCCGGAATGGATCACCTTGGGCACGAGGATGGCGTCGGGCGCGGCCTCGCACGCCGCGACGATGTCTGCGGCGCCCCACGGGGTTTCCAGCGCGTTGACGCGGATCACCACCTCGCGCCCGCCATAGCCGCCTGCCTTCACGGCAGCGCAAACCTGCTCGCGCGCCTTGATCTTGGCGTCGGGCGCCACGGCGTCCTCGAGATCGAAGATCAACGCGTCCGCCGGGATCGACTTCGCCTTCTCCAGCGCCCGCTCGTTGGAGCCTGGCATATAGAGCGCGCTGCGGCGCGGCCGGCCTTCCATGCTCTTCTCCCCGCTCGTTGCTGCGCTGCAACATAGCGGAGAGTCGGCAAGGCGAAAACCGGACTTTTTGGCTGAAATCAGCGGCCGAGGAGGTCCTTGACGAAGGTCCGGGGCTTCACCGCGCCGGCAAACGTACCCACGACGAGATAGGTGAAAAGCCCGGCTCCGATGAGGCCGGCAAGGGCGGCGATCTGTACGAGAAGCCCCCGCTCCGGCGCATACCAAGGTTCGAGCGCGGCGGTGAGCCACCACAGCACGAGGCCCATGGCGATACTCGCCGCGACGATGCCGAGGAACGCGCGGCGGAACTGAGCGTCGAGCTCGAACTCGCCGCGGCGCCGCAGCTCCTGAGCGAGAAGAACCACGTTGATCCAACCCGTGAGGCTCGTGGCGATGGCTATGCCGACCGCGCCGAGCATCACGAACAGCACGTAGCTGAGCGCCGCGTTCGCGGTCATGGCGATGCCCGCATAGATCATCGGCGTCTTGGTGTCCTCGCGGGCGAAGAAGCTCGGCTGAAGCGCCTTGATCAACACATAAGCGGGCAGGCCGATCGCCAGCGCCGACAGCATGCCGGCGGTGGCGCGCGCATCGACCGTGGTGAAGGCGCCGCGCTCGAACAGCACGCGCATGATGGGCCACGAGGCGATGAACAGCGCGACCGCGGCGGGCACGGTCAGCAGGAGCGAGAACTCGAGCGCGCGGTTCTCGCTGTCGATGACGGCGCGGGTGTCGCCCGAGCGCAATTTGCGACTGAGGTCGGGCAGCAGCACCACGCCGACGGCAACACCGATCAGTCCCAGCGGCAGCTGGAAGATGCGGTCGGCGTAATAGAGCCACGACACGACGCGATCTTGCAGGCTGGCGATGATCGTTGAGATGACGATGGTGATCTGCGCCATGCCGCCTGCGATCATCCCCGGCACCGCCAATTGCACTAGGCGCTTCATGTCCGGCGTGAATCTGGGACGTTCGAGCTTGAGACGGAGCCCGGCGCGGATCGCGGCGAAGGCGACGATGGCGACCTGCAAAAGACCTGAAACCACCACGCCCCAGGCAAGCGCCACGCCGGCGATGGTCTGCTCGCCCGTGCCGGTGGCGACGAGGCCGAGCAGCACGGCGATCAGCACCACATTGAGCAGGCTCGGTGCGAATGCCGCCGCCGCGAAGCGGCCAAGAGAGTTGAGCAGCCCCGTGTAGAGCGCCACCCAGGACATAAAGACGAGATAAGGCAACGCAATGCGCCCCAGCAGCACCGCGAGGTGGAACTTGTCCGGGTCGTCGGCGAAGCCGGGCGCCAACAACAGCATCAGCCACGGCATCGCGATCTCGGCGAGCACCACGAAGACGACGAGCACCAGGGTGAGGCCGGACAGCGCCTGGGCGGCGAAAGCGCGTGCCGCCGCGTCGCCTTGGGAGTGCAGCTTTTTGGCGAACAGCGGGATGAAGGCCGCGTTGAAGGCCCCTTCGGCGAAAATCCGCCGGAACATGTTGGGCACGCGAAAGCCGACGAAGAAAGCGTCGGTCACGGACGAGGCGCCGAGCACGGCGGCAATCATCACGTCGCGCACGAAGCCGAGCACGCGGCTTATGACCGTCATCCCGCCGACCGTGGCAAATCCGCGATAGAGCGTCATGGCGTACTCTGTTGGCCCGGATTTCGCGATCCGGCAAGGCAGGGACTTAAAAGGCAGGCGGGTTTACGCGGGCGCGAGCTCAGACTCCTTGCGCGCCAAGACCTTGGTAAGCCGCTCGCGGATCAGCGACTCGCGGGAGGAACTCGTGATCTTCTTGCCGGTGAGATCGGTCACGTAGAACACGTCGACGGCCTTCTCGCCGAAGGTGGCGATGTGAGCCGAGGCGATGTCCAAATTGAGATCGGAGATTTCGCGCGTGACGTCATAGAGCAGGCCGGGCCGGTCGAGGCCGTTGATCTCGATCACCGTCAAGCCGTCGGACAGGGTGTTGTCGATGACCACCTGCGGCTCGACGGTGAAGGCCGAAAGCCGCGACTTCGGCCGCCTCTTGCCCTTGATGAGGTCGACGGCGCGCGTCTCGCCCTTGAGCATGCGTTCGATGGAGACAGCGATCTTGCGGGCGCGGCGCTCCTCGTCTTCGGCGTGATCGAATTCGCGCTCCAGGTGAATGGTGTCGAGCGCCATGCCGTCGCGGGTCGTTGAGATTTGCGCATCGACGATGTTCGCGCCCGCCCCGGTGCAAGCGCCCGCGACCATCGCCAGGAGGCGCGGATGGTTCGGCGCGAGCAAGGTGAGCACGGTGACGGCGCGGAAGGCGTCGGTCGAGATGTGGGTGACCACGGCGCGGTCGTGCGTTTCGACGTCACGGAGAAGCTTGGCGTGCTCGGCGATGACGTCGAGGTCGGTTCTCAGCCAATAGGCCGGGTAGTGACGGTCGATGAAGTGATCCAGGTCCCGGGGCTGCCAATCGGCCAGGCGCTGCCGCAGAGCCTCCTGGGCCCGGGACATGCGTTGGGTGCGCGTGAGCTCGGTGTGGCCGCCGCCGAGCAACGGCTCGGTCTCGAAATAGAGCGTGCGCAGGAGCTGGCCCTTCCACCCGGTCCAGGTGCCCGGCCCGACGGCGCAGATATCGGCGACCGTGAGGATCAGCAGCAGCTTGAGCCGCTCGCGGCTCTGCACGACCGCGGCGAAATCGCGGATGGTTTTCGGGTCGTTCAGGTCGCGGCTCTGAGCGAACAGGCTCATGGTGAGGTGATGCTTGACCAGCCAGGCGGCGGTCTCGGTCTCGGACGCATTGAGCCCGAGGCGTGGACCGAGCTCGCGGGCGATGCGCGCGCCGGCGACGGAGTGGTCCTCGTCGCGGCCCTTGGCGATGTCATGCACGAAGGCGGCGACATAGAGCGCGCGGCGATTGTCGATGGTGCGGACCACTTCACTTGAGACCGGGTGATCGACCGAGTATTTGCCCCGCTCGATGCCGGAAAGATAGCCCACGGTCCGGAGCAGGTGCTCGTCCACCGTGAAGTGGTGATACATGTTGAACTGCATCATCGACACGACGCGGCCGAACTCGGTGAAGAAGCGGCCGAGCACGCCGGCCTCGTTCATCTTGCGCAAGGTGGTTTCGGGATCCCGGGCGTCCATCAGCAGCCGCATGAACAAGCGGTTGGCCGCCGGGCTGTGGCGCAGATCGTCGTCGATCAAACGGAAATTCGCGCGGATCTGCCGCAAGACTTCCGGCGAGAATGCCGCCTGGTTCTCGTCGGCCACGACAAACAGCCGAATGAAATTCACAGGATCCTTGGCGAAGGCGTCCTTGTCGACGGTAGAGATGCGGCCGTTCTCGATGCGGAAGTCGGAGGTCCGGCGCAGCTTGGCGCGGCGGCGCCAACTGAACGGCGCCAGCAGCGCATCGAGCGCCGGCACCGACTTCAACTGCTTCAGCTCGAGCGCGGTGCAGACGATGCGCGTGAGCTGGCCGACTTCCTTGGCGATAAGAAAGTAGTGCTTCATGAAACGCTCGACGCCGCTCAAGCCTGCATGGCCGCGATAGCCGAGCCGGTCCGCCATGGCGCGCTGCAGATCGAAGCTCAGCCGCTCCTCGGGCCGGCCGGTGAGAAAATGCAGGTGACACCGTACGGTCCAGAGGAAGAACTCGCAGCGGCGGAAGCTGCGATACTCGCCGGGCGTGAAAACGCCGGCTTCGACGAATTCTTCCTCGGCCTGATCGGGATAAAGATGCTTGGCGAGCCAATGCAGCGTGTGCAGGTCGCGCAAGCCCCCGGTACCTTCCTTGATGTTCGGCTCGACGAGATAGCGCGAGGCGCCCGAACGCGAGTGCCGTTGATCCTGCTCGGCGAGCTTGGCCTCGATGAAGGCGCGCGCATCGGTATCGAGCACCTCCCGGCGGAAGCGATGCAAGAACTCGGCGAAGAGCTTCTCATCGCCGAGAATGAGCCGGGCATCGAGCAGCGCCGTGCGGATGGTCATGTCGGCGAGGCTCAAGCGAATGCATTGCGCGATCGTGCGCGTGGCATGGCCGACTTTGAAGCCGAGGTCCCACAACAAATAGAGCATGTACTCGGCGACGCTCTCGCCCCAGGCGGTCTGCTTGTAGGGCAGCAGAAACAGGAGATCGATGTCGGAGCCCGGCGACAGCAGCCCGCGCCCATAGCCGCCTTGCGCGACCACGGCCATGCGCTCGGCGGTCGAGGGGTTCTGGGCCCGATAGATGTGGTTCGTGGTGACGTCGTAGCCGAGCTGGATCAGCGCGTCCTGGAAATCGGAAAGGCCCGCGGCGCAGGCCCGCCCGTCCCCGTCCCGGTCGAGCTGCTGCTTGGCGGCGGCGCGGGCGCCGGCGACCAGCGGCTTGAGATACTCGACCAAGGCCGCGCGTAGCTGCGTGTCCTGGCCCGCATGCGCCTGCGCGATCTCGGCGGTCTCCTGGCGCAGGAGGTCGAAATCGAAATAGGGCGGTGTTCTTGGCGCGGCTTGGTCCATCACGGGAATATCTAGCACATTGAGGCTTTACGCCTCGTCTTCAAGCAATGTCCGGAGGCGATAGAGCGCTTCGAGCGCCTCTTTCGGGGTCATGGCGTCGGGATTGAGGCCTTGCAGCGCCTGTTCCAGCGGCGAGGGCTCGTCGAATCCGGGCGGCGTTCTGGCCGCCTGAAACAGGGGCAGATCGTCGGCCAGATCGGCCGGTTTCGGGCGTCCATCGGCCTTTTCCAGCTCGGTCAGCACTTGGCCGGCCCGGGCGAGCACCGGACCGGGAAGCCCCGCAAGCTTCGCTACGTGGATGCCGTAGGAGCGGTCTGCGGCGCCTTTGACGACCCGATAGAGGAACACGATCTCATCGCGCCACTCCTTCACCTCGACCGTGGCGTTGGCCGCATGAGCGAGCTTCTCCGCCAGCGCCGTCAGCTCATGATAATGGGTGGCGAACAGCACGCGCGAGCGGTTCACCTCGTGCAGATATTCGAGCGTCGCCCAGGCGATGGACAACCCATCGAAGGTCGCCGTGCCGCGTCCGATCTCGTCTAGCACCACGAAAGAACGTGCGGTGGCCTGGTTGAGGATGGCGGCGGTCTCGACCATCTCGACCATGAAGGTGGAGCGGCCGCGGGCGAGATCGTCCGCGGCGCCGACGCGGCTGAACAGGCGATCGACGACGCCGATATGGGCGGCCTTGGCCGGGACAAAGCAGCCTGACTGCGCGAGCACGACGATGAGTGCGTTCTGGCGCAGGAAGGTCGACTTGCCCGCCATGTTGGGGCCGGTGACCACGAGCACGCGCGTGCCGTGTTCGCCGTCGCCGCCGCCGAGCCGGCAATCGTTGCCGATGAAGCTCGCACCCTCGCCGCGCTTCAGATTCTGCTCGACCATCGGATGGCGGCCTTCCTCGACGGCGAACGCGAGGCTGCCGTCGACCTTCGGGCGCACATAGTTCTGCTCGACCGCGAGTTCCGCGAGGCCCGCATAGTGGTCGAGTTCCGCCAGAGCGGCGCTTGCTGCCGACAGCCCCTGCTCCTCGCCCAGCACGTCGTCCACGAGCTTGGCGAAGATGTCGAGTTCGAGCGCGAGCGCACGGTCGGCGGCGGAGGTGATGCGCGCTTCGATCTCGGCGAGTTCAGGGGTCGAGAAGCGCACCGCGTTGGCCATGGTCTGACGGTGAATGAAGGTCTCCACATGCGGCGGCTTGGTGAGCGTCGGCGCATGCAGCGCGGTGACCTCGACAAAATAGCCGAGCACGTTGTTGTGGCGCACCTTGAGGCCCTTGATGCCGGTGGCGTCGGCATAGGTCGACTGCAGACCCGCGATGACCTGCCGGCTGCCGTCACGCAACTTACGGTGCTCGTCGAGATCGCCGCTGAAGCCGCCGCGGATGAAGCCGCCGTCGCGGGCATTGACGGGGAGTTGCGGCGCCAGGGCCGCGCTCAAAGACTGCTCCATTTCCTGTGGCGCTGCCGCCAGGCGCTCCACAATGCCCATCAGCTCGCGCGGCAAGCCGAGCGCTTCGCCGGTCCGTAAGAGATGCGCAGCGAGATCGTGGGCGGCAATGATCGCTTGGCGCACGGCCCCAAGGTCGCGCGGACCGCCGCGGCCAAGCGCGAGGCGCGCCAAGGCGCGCGCAAGATCTGGCGCGGATTTCAGCGCGGCGCGCAACTCTCCTCGCAATCTCGGTTCTGACACCAGATAGGACACGGCATCGAGCCTGGCGTTCACATCGGCCTCGTCGGTCAATGGACTGGCCAGGCGGCTCGCCAGCTCGCGGGCGCCTGCGGCGGTAACGGTACGATCGACCGCCGCCAACAGACTGCCGGCCCGCGCGCCTTGATTGGACCGGGCAAGCTCGAGATTTGTGCGGGTCGCCGCATCGATCAGAAGGAGACTTCCGGCGGCTTCCTTTCGCGGCGGGCGCAGCAGCGGTGCGCGGCCGACCTGGGTAATCTCCACATAGGTGAGGAGCCCGCCAAGCGCGGCCAGTTCCGCCCGCGTGAAGTCACCAAAGGCATCGAGCGCCGCCACGCCGAGACGTTCCTTTAGGGAACGCTCGCCGCGCACGGAGTCGAAATGCGCGCGCGGGCAGGGCGTCAGCGCCGCGCCGGCTTCACCGATGAGACGGCGAAGATCCGCGTCGTCCGCGAGATCCTCGCCGACCAGCACCTCGCCGGGTCTGATCCGCGCCAACTCGCCTGGAAGATCGACAAGCCGCGCCGACGCCGCGATCAACTCGCCCGTGGAAATGTCGATGGTGGCAAGCGCGAAGCTCGCCTCTGAGCCTTCCTTGGTGCCGCCGCGAAACAGGGCGGTGAGAAAATTGTGCGTGCGTGCGTCGAGCAACGATTCTTCGGTGAGCGTGCCTGGGGTGACGAGCCGCACCACGTCGCGGCGCACCACCGCTTTCGGTCCGCGCTTCTTGGCCTCGGCCGGATCCTCGGTCTGCTCGCACACGGCCACGCGATGCCCTTGGGCGATCAGGCGCTGGAGATAATCGTCGGCCGCATGCACCGGCACGCCGCACATGGGGATGTCCTCCCCAAGATGCTTGCCGCGCTTGGTGAGCGCGATGCCGAGCGCGCGGGAAGCGATCGCCGCGTCGTCGAAGAACATCTCGTAGAAATCGCCCATGCGGTAGAACAGCAAACTGTCGGCGTTGTTCGCCTTGATCTCCAAATACTGCGCCATCATCGGGGTCGCGTCCGGGGACGGTGCGGGTGCGGACCCGCCGGTCCGTGGCGATGTCGCATCTTGGGCCATGCTCACCACGTCACCTCGCCTCGGGCCTTCTCCAGCCGTGCGGTCACCTCGGGACTCATGCCATAGAACCATACGCCGCCGAGGAGGCGGCGGAAGCGCGGATTGCGTTCGGCTTCGGCGACGACCGCATCGATCACGGGACCGTCCTCTTCGGGGATGAGGTCCTCGAGCAGGCCGGCCGCAAGCAGGCCCAGCATGTTCGGGTCGTCCTCGATTTGAAGGATCGCCTTCACCAGTTCGAGCGCCCCGAGCGGGTCGTTGCTCACGAGGTCCTGCTGAAAGTCGAACATCGCGCCCCAGTCCTCGTCGCGTTCCCGTTCGAGGTCGGAGCGCGAGGTGATGTCCACCCACGCCGCTGCAAGCTCCGGCAGCGGCAACGCCGCAAACTCCGTGGGCTCCGCGGGCTTGCGCGTCTCGCGCCAGGCGAGGTAGCCCGGCTCGTCGGCGATGGCGAGGAGCCGCCGCTGCAGCTCAGGGCTTTCCACCATGCCGTGCCTGATCGATGCGGCCTTCGCGCCCATCAGCCTGCGCAAGCGGGGCTGGCGAAGCGCCAGTTCCTGCAAGGCGGGGGCGGCGCGGCGGGCATGGAAGACGAGCAATTGGCCGAGCACCTTTCCTTGGGCCAGAAGCATGACAATCGCATCGTCCGGCTCGCTCGCGAGTTCGGCTTCGAGGAACGCGATGCCGCGCTCGGGCGTGTCGTGGGACAGCCGGTCAAAATACAGGGTGAAAGCGTGGGTCCCGTCGGTCTGGTCCTTGAGACCAGTGGTGCAGACCTCCCGCCAGGCGCGCACCAGATCGTCCATGGCAAGGCCTGCGAGACGCGGTTCGATCTCCTCGGCGGCAGGAGGCGGTTCGGCCTTGCCGCCGGAGGCGTCGCAAAACCCGAGCACCTCGTCACACCAGCCCATCGCAGGGTGGTAGCTTCTCGCCCGGGAGCGCACAAGGCCCGGCCAAACGAGAGTTGGGGAAAGGGCTTTTCCCTGCGCGAGGCCTCCTCTAGGGTGCGCGGCCTCAAGCCGATTTATCAGGAGTTCCCGCCATCATCCGACCGTCCAAACGCGCGCCCGACGCGCTGCGCCCCGTGACCCTCGAACGCGCCGTCTCGCGCCACGCGGAGGGCTCGTGCCTGGTCCGCTTCGGCGAGACCCATGTGCTGTGCACGGCGACGGCGGGGGAGCCGGTGCCGCCCTGGCTCAAGGGCTCGGGCCGCGGCTGGGTCACGGCGGAATACGGCATGCTGCCCCGCGCCACCAACGACCGCATGCGCCGCGAGGCGGCCGCCGGCAAGCAATCGGGCCGCACCCAGGAAATCCAGCGGCTGATCGGCCGCTCGTTGCGCGCGGTGGCCGACCTGCCTGCGCTCGGCGAGAAGCAGATCATCATCGATTGCGACGTGCTGCAGGCCGACGGCGGCACGCGCACCGCCTCGATCACCGGCGCCTGGGTGGCGCTCCACGACGCGCTCGCCTGGATGGAAGCGCGCAGCATGATCAAGGGGAAGGTCCTGCGCGATCACGTGGCGGCGGTGTCTTGCGGTCTCTATGGCGGCGAGGCGGTGCTCGATCTCGACTACGCCGAGGATTCCGAGGCCGACGCCGATGCGAACTTCGTGATCACGGGCGGAGGCGGCATCGTCGAGGTGCAAGGCACGGCGGAGACGGAGCCGTTCAGCCAGGAGCAGTTCGACCAGCTCATGTTGTTGGCGCGGACGGGAATCGCCCAGCTCGTCGAACTCCAGAAGCTCACCGTTGCTTAAGCCCGGCGCCCTTCATCGCGGCTCGAAGCTCGTCATCGCCAGCCACAACGAGGGCAAGGTGCGCGAGCTCGGCGAACTGTTCGCGCCTTACGGCATCGACTGCGTGTCGGCGGGGAGCCTCGGGCTGCCCGAGCCTGCGGAGACCGGCGACACGTTCGAGGCCAACGCGCTTCTGAAGGCGCGGGCGGCCGCGGCAGGCTCAGGTCTGATGGCCCTTGCCGATGATTCAGGAATAGAAGTGGAGGCGCTGGGCGGCGCACCCGGCATCCATTCCGCCCGCTGGGGCGGGGAGGAGCGCGACTTCGGCAAAGCCATGCAACGCCTCCATGAAGAACTGGAAGCCACCGGCGGCGCCTATAGACGGGCGAACTTCATCTGCGCGCTCGCGCTCGCGGCGCCGAACGGCGAGGACGTCACCTTCACCGGGCGCGTGTTCGGCTCGATCCACTGGCCGCCCCGCGGGGACCGCGGTTTCGGCTATGATCCCATCTTCGTGCCGGACGGCCACACCGAGACGTTCGGCGAAATGGACCCGGGCTTGAAGAACGCGCTGTCGCATCGCATGCGCGCCTTCGAGCAGATGATCGAAGCCACTTACGCAAATGACGCCTGACGAGCCTTTCGGAGTCTATGTGCATTGGCCGTTCTGCAAGGCCAAGTGCCCGTATTGCGATTTCAATTCCCATGTGCGTCACGGCGGCATCGACGAGGCGCGGTTCCGCACCGGCTATCTGAAGGAGCTTGCGTATTTCGCATCGCGCGCGCCGGCACGCACCGTGACCAGCATCTTCTTCGGTGGCGGCACGCCTTCACTCATGGGTCCGCGCACGGTCGCTGCAATCCTCGACGGCATCGCCGATCATTGGACGATCGCCGACGACGCCGAGATCACGCTCGAAGCGAACCCGACCAGCGTGGAGGCGGAGAACTTTGCGGGCTACGCCGCTGCCGGCGTCAACCGTTTGTCGCTCGGCGTGCAGGCGCTGGATGACGCGAGTCTCAAGGCGCTCGGCCGGCAGCACAGCGCGGACGAAGCGCTGGCCGCGCTCGACATCGCCAAACGGCATTTCGGGCGCGTCTCGTTCGATCTGATCTATGCGCGCGAGGGCCAGTCCCTCGCGGCGTGGGAGAACGAGCTGTCGCGCGCCCTGTCATACGCCGCCGACCACCTCTCGCTCTACCAGCTCACCATCGAGGACGGCACGCCGTTCGCCGCGCGCCATGCGGCCGGACGTTTGCGCGTGCCGGACGGCGACAGTGCGAGCGACATGTATCTCCTCACCCAGGCGCTCTGCGAGGAGGCGGACCTCCCCGCTTACGAGATCTCGAACCATGCGCGCCCCGGCTCGGAGTCGCGGCACAATCTCATCTATTGGCGCGGCCACGACTACGCAGGGATCGGCGCCGGCGCCCATGGGCGCATCACCGAGAACGGCGTGAAACGCGCCACCTCGACGCTGAAGCCGCCGGAACAGTGGCTGGCGCAGGTCGAGGCTCGCGGTCACGGTCTCGCCGGCGACGAGGCGCTGACCCCGCAAGAGACGGCGGAAGAATATCTGCTGATGGCGCTCCGCCTTGCCGAAGGCCTCGACGTGGCGCGGCTCGAAGCTCTTGGCGGGCGCGCGCTCGACCCCTCACGCCTCGACGCGCTCGAGAGCGACGGGCTGCTCTCTCGCAACGGCGCGCGTCTCAGGGCCACTCAGTCCGGGCGCCTCGTGCTCGAGCGGCTGATCCTGGAGCTCGCGGCCTAATAAGACGAGGCGGTGGAGAAGCTGCGCGGCGCCGGCGAGATCACGCTGGGCGATCCGGGCCGCACTTCCAGGATGGCCAGGCCACGCTCCGACGTTCCGTCCGGCAGCAGGCGGACCAGGCCGTCGACGCCGGCGAAGCCGCTTGGGCGCGTGAGCTGGGAGAATGAATAGCGCTGGCCTTGCGGATTCTGCGACAGGGAGACGGCAAGGCTCATGGCGTCGTAGCCGAGGCTCGCGATGCGCGGCGGCGTGCCGCCGAAGGTCTTGGCGTAGCGCGAAGCGAAGCTGTTCCAGCCTTTCGGATCGGGCGCGGGATACCAGCCGCCGACGAGCGCCTGCTGGCTGCCCACATTCGCGTAATCCCACTGCCCGGTGCCGATGAACTGAACCTTTGCGCTGGTGAGACCGGCGGCTGCAAGCTGCGGCGCGAGACGCGGCAGCTCCTGCTGGTCCGCGGGCAGGAACAGCGCATCGATCCGTTGCCCCGATTGCACGGCGCTCGCGACCTGTTGCACGGCGCTTTCCATGTTTGAGCCGCTGAAGCTCGCCCGCACCGGCGCGGAGCCGCCGCCGGACGCCACCGCTTTGGCGAATGCGGCCTCGGCGATGCGGCCGTAAGGCGTTTGCGGCACGAGCACCGCGAAGTTCCGTTTGCCGCGCGACATGGCGAAGGAGACGATGCGCGGCACGTCGCGGCCGGCGAGGAAGCTCAAGAGATAGACGCCGTTTCCCGCGACCTTCTCGTCGGAGGAGAAGGCGATCATGGGGATGCCGGCGCTGCGCGCCACTTGCGCGGCGGCGCTAACTTCCTGCGCAAAGAGCGGCCCGATGATCAGCTCGGCGCCGTCCTTGACCGCGCTTTGGGCTGCGGCGCGCGCGCCGTTCGGCGTCCCCATGGTATCTTTCGGCACGAGCGAGATATCCGGATTGTCGAAATCGAACAGCGCGAGCTCGGCCGCCTGCTTCAGCGCCTTGGCGACCGACGAGGCGGAGCCGGGCGCGGAGATCGGCAGCAGCAGCGCCACCTTGACCGAGCCGGTGGCGCCCGTGATCGTCTCGCCCGGCAGCAGATTGCCGCCGCCACCGCCGCCGCCCGGCGCACCGCACGCGGAGAACAGCGCCGCGATCAGCGCCGTGACGATGACGAATTTAACAGCCTTCAAACGATGGCGAAGCGCGCGCGGAATGTGTCCTGTCCCTGCAATGCCGTGTCACGCAAAGCCTTGATCGCAAACGTGGCTCAAACGTGATGGACGGCTCGCGACTATATCACGTAACGTTTCACCGGCCAGGGCGGGGCGCGCTTCGCCTTGACGCAGCCCCCCTGAAGCAGCGAGGCGGGCAAGGTGCCAGACCACCGTAACGTAGAGAGCGGAACCGAACGGACGGTTGCGCGCGCCGGCGAGACGCTCGCGGAGCTTCTGGACCGGCCGCTTGCCGCGGGGCTTTATCTCGTGGCGACGCCGATCGGCAATCTTTCCGACATCTCGTTGCGTGCACTATCCATCTTGGCGCGTGCGCCGCTCATCGCCGCGGAAGATACGCGGCACTCAAAGAAGCTGCTCTCGCATTTCGGCATCGACACGCCGCTCACGCCCTATCACGAGCACAACGCCGAACGGGAACGGCCGAAGTTGCTTGCGCGCATCCGCTCCGGCTATGCGGTGGCGCTGATCTCGGATGCGGGCACGCCGCTCGTGTCGGACCCGGGTTACAAGCTCGTGCGGGAGGCGCTCGACGAAGGGCTGATGGTGACGAGCATTCCGGGGCCGTCGGCGACCCTCGCGGCGCTTACGAGCGCCGGGCTTCCCACCGACACCTTCCTGTTCGCGGGCTTCCTGCCGCCGAAATCGGGGGCGCGGCAGACGCGGCTGGCGGCGCTGAATGACGTGCCGGCGACTCTTATTCTCTTCGAGACGGCGCCTCGCCTCGCCAAGGCGCTTGCCGACATGGCCGAAATCTTGGGGCCGCGCGAGGCCGTGATCGCACGCGAATTGACCAAGCTGCACGAGACGGTGTTGCGCGGCACGCTCGACGCGCTCGCCGAGGACCTCGCGGCGCAGACCGTGAAAGGCGAGGTCGTGGTGGTGGTCGCGCCGCCGCGCGCCGAGGAGAACGAGATCGACGATGCGCGCATCCTGGCCGATCTCAAGGCGGCTCTGGAGACCCAAAGCTTTCGCGACGCGGTGCGCGGCGTTACCGAGGCGCATGGCCTGAAACGCGCGCGGGTTTATGAACTCGGCCTGTCCCTCACCCGCGAGCCAGAATGAAATGAGCGTTGCCCGCGTGAGAGCCTATCGGCGCGGCGTGCTGGCCGAAACGCTGGCCGCTCTGATTTTTCGGCTCAAAGGCTATCGGATCGTGGCGCAGCGTTATCGCTCTCCCGTCGGCGAGATCGACCTCGTGGCCCAGAAGGGGCGGCGCCTCGTATTCGTCGAGGTCAAGCGGCGCAAGTCGAAGGACGACGCCGCATGGACCTTGCCAGCCAAGCAGCGGCGCCGCATCGTGCGCGCCGCCCAATATTGGCTCGCCAGCCACCCGGACTTCATCAGCCACACGATCGCCTTCGACGTGGTGCTGGCCGCGCCCTGGTCGTGGCCGCGGCATATCGAGAACGCATTTCCGGTTTGAACTGGAATGTGATGCGCGCCTTCGCCCCTGGCCTTAGAGTGCGCCCAGCATAAAAGCCTTGAGGGAGGAGTCGCCCGATGAGCCGTCTGTATGGACCGCAGCACCGCGCGTTTCAGGATCATTTCGACAGCCGCCGCATGGCCGACCGCATCGAGCAGATCGCGGCTCAGACCGAGATCGACGATACTGCCAAGGCTTTCATCGAGAGCCGCGACATGTTCTTCCTGGCGACCGTCGATCACAATGGCCGGCCGACCGTATCCTACAAAGGCGGCAACCCCGGCTTCGTCAAAGTGCTGGATGCCGGGACCATCGCCTTCCCGAGCTATGACGGCAACGGCATGTATCTGTCGATGGGCAACCTGAAATCCCATCCGGAGATCGGCATTCTGTTCATCGCCTTCGACCGGCCGTTCCGCTTGCGACTGCAGGGCCGGGCGGAGATCGTGATGGACGGGCCCGACATGAATCTATTCAAGGAAGCCGAGCTGGTCGTCCGCGTGGCGGTCTCCGATATCTGGATGAATTGTCCTCGCTACGTGCACCGCTACGAGAAGGTCGAGACCTCGCGCTATGTCCCACGCGAGGAGGCCGAGACGCCGCTGTGCGAATGGAAGCGCATCGAGGGCTTGGAGGACGTACTGCGGCCGAACGAGCTCGCCGCCGTCGAGGAGGCCGGCCAGATCACGCAGGACGAATGGATGGAACACGTCTTCAGCGGCGACGGCAAAGCCTAAGCACTCGAACAACAAGGACCCGCACGAACACCATGGCTCTCAAAGTCGCCTTTCAGATGGACCCGATCGAGCGCATCGATATCAAGGGCGATTCCACCTTCGCGCTCCTGCTCGAGGCGCAAGGTCGCGGCCATGACGTGTTCTACTACACGCCCTCGAATCTTTCCTTGCGCGACGGCAAGCTCATGGCGCAAGGCCACAGCCTCACGGTGGAGGACAAGCCCGGCGATCACTACCGGCTCGCGCATCCGCGCAGCGAAAATCTTGCCAACTACGACGTGGTGCAACTCCGCCAGGACCCGCCGTTCGACATGGCGTACATCACCACGACGCACCTCTTGGAGCGCCTGCAGCCGAAGACGCTCGTGGTCAACGACCCGGCGGCCGTGCGCAACGCGCCGGAAAAAGTCTTCGTTCTCGATTTTCTCGATCTGATGCCGCCGACGCTAGTCACGCGCTCGCTCGACGAGATCCGCAAGTTTCGCGCAGAGCACAAGGACATCGTGGTGAAGCCGCTCTACGGCAATGGCGGGGCGGCGATCTTCCGCATCGCCGAGGGCGACACCAATCTCAATTCGCTGATCGAGCTGCTCGGCATCACCTTCCGCGAGCCGATCATGGTGCAGCGCTACCTGAGCGAAGTGCGCGCGGGCGACAAGCGCATCATTCTGGTCGACGGCAAGGTCGCGGGCGCCATCAACCGCGTGCCGGCGGCCGACGAGACGCGCTCCAACCTGCATGTGGGCGGCACCGCGGAGGCGACGACGCTGACCGCGCGCGAGAAGGAGATTTGCGCGCGGCTCGGGCCCGAGCTCAATAGGCGCGGGCTGATCTTCACCGGCATCGACGTGATCGGCGACTATCTCACGGAGATCAACGTCACCTCGCCAACGGGCATCCGCCAGGTGAAGGAGTTCGGCGGACCGGACATCGCCGCCATGATCTGGGACGTGGTCGAGAAGAAGGTGGCGGCGCGGCGATAGCGAGGGAGACAGCGATGTCAGACGATCCCAAAGGCCTCGGCGCTCTATTCGACATCCATACGCATGCCGAGTTCGCGTTGCGCGACGTCGACGCGACCATGGCGACGATGAGCGATCGCCCGCATATCACCAATGTGCCGACCATGACGGGCGGCCTCGGCCACGAGGCGGTGCGGCAATTCTACGACAGCTGGTTCGTCGGCCATTTGCCCGACGATTGGACCGTCGAGTTGCTGTCGCGCACCGAGGGCAAGGATCAGGTGGTCGACGAGGTGATCGCCAGCTTCACCCACGACGGACGAGGCCCGCCCCGGCGCGGGGCGCCCGCCCATTGTGGCGCTGACCGCCAACGCCTTCGAGGAGGATCGCGCGGGTTATCTCGCGGCCGGGCTCGACGATTATCTCGCCAAGCCCTTCGAGAAGGGGTATTTGGCGGGGCTGCTCACGCGCTGGCTCGGCGAGGATGGGCCCGGGCGCCAGGACACCGGCGCCGGCGCGGCCTGAGGCCCTCGACGCGAGGCGCCGCAACGCTTTCCCCAGGCTGTCACATAGACTTCGAATTGGTTTGCTAACCGGCTTATGTTGTGGCCGAATCAAACCACTGCTCGGCTCATGCGTTTCAGTTGGTGGCTGGCGGAGTCCCGTGGCGCGTTTCCCCAAACATTTCAATTGGGCTCGGCCATGCGGACGAGGCCAACGCAAGGACGCCTGTCGGGCAAATTCGCGGTGAGGCAATGTTTCCAGGACTGAATTTCCGGCCAAATCAGAACAGCGGCCTGCCCTTTGGGGGTCGCCGGCGAACGCCCTCCGTCAGCCTTCGCGGGCGGTTTCAGCCGCCGCAGATCTATGGCCGCATCGGTCAGCTCGAAGTGCAGCTCGCCCGGAAGAAAAGCGAGCTCCGCCGCGCTCAGCGCCTCCGCTACAAGGTTTTTTACGAGGAGATGGCGGCCACGCCCGGTGCGCTCGCCCTCCTGTCGCGGCGCGACGAGGACGCCTATGACGCGATCTTCGACCACCTGCTCGTGGTCGATCGCGGCGATCCGGCGAAGAAGGGCTGGCGCCGGTCGCAGGTGGTCGGCACTTATCGCGTGCTGCGCCAGGACGTCGCCGATCACAACGATGGCTTCTATACGCAAGGCGAATACGACATCGCGCCGCTGATCCAGTCGAAGCCCGATTACAGCTTCATCGAGCTCGGCCGTTCCTGCGTGCTCAAGCCCTACCGGAACCGGCGCACGCTGGAGCTGCTGTGGCAGGGCGTGTGGTCTTATGTCCGCCAGCACGGCGCCGACGTCATGATCGGCTGCGCGAGCTTTCCGGGCACCGACCCCGCCGCCCATGCGCTGGCCCTGAGCTTCCTCCACCATAACTCGCTTGCCCCGGAGGATTGGCGGGTCCGGGCCCACGACCATTTGCGCGTGGACATGAACATGATGCCGCGCGAGGCCATCGACGCGCGCGCAGCCCTCAAGGCGCTCCCCCCGCTGATCAAAGGTTATTTGCGGGTCGGCGCCTTTGTGGGCGACGGCGCTGTCATCGACCACCAGTTCGGTACCACCGACGTCCTCGTCATCATGCCGGTCGAATTGATCAAGACCCGCTATTTTGCTCATTTCGGCGCACCGGGTGAGTTGATCGACCCCGCCACGCAGGCGCTCGGACCGCTTAACTAGGTTCGCACGTCCGTTTGACGGGGCTCATGGCGCCTCCTACATTTTCCCGTCATGGGTCATAACGACGTCAGAGGCGCGAAAGCGGCGGCCGAGGCCGCTGGAAACCTGCGCCATCTCAACGAGCGTTCGCGCGAAATCTTCAAGCGTATTGTCGAGACATATCTCGAAACCGGTGAACCGGTCGGCTCGCGCAATTTGAGCCGGGCCCTGCCGATGACGCTGTCGCCGGCCTCGGTGCGCAACGTCATGTCCGATCTCGAGGCTCTCGGCCTGATCTACGCGCCCCATACGAGCGCCGGAAGGCTGCCCACCCAATCGGGCTTGCGGTTGTTCGTCGACGGTCTCTTGGAGATCGGCGACATCACCGAGGCCGAACGCGATCAGATCAAGTCGCGCATGGCCGCCGGCGGACGCCGCCGCGGGGTCGAGGACTTTTTGTCCGAAGCCGGCGAGATGCTGTCGGGCCTGTCCCGCTGCGCGGGCGTCGTGCTCGCCGAAAAGCAAAGCAAGACACTGCGCCATGTCGAGTTCGTCAATCTCGGCCAGGGCCAGGCGCTCGCCGTGCTCGTGGGCGAGGACGGCGACGTCGAGAACCGCATCGTGCCGCTGCCCGAGGGTCTGCCGCTCTCCTCGCTCAGCGAGGCGACGAACTACATCAATGCCCATATCGGCGGGCGGACGCTGGCCGAGGCGCGCGTCCGGATCGAAGGGGAGATCGAGACCCGGCGCGCCCAGCTCGACGAGCTCACGGCGCGGGTCGTCACCGACGGGCTCGCCATTTGGTCGGGCGAGGCCGACGACCGGCAGAGCCTCATCGTGTGCGGCCGCGCGCATCTTCTGGAAGACGTGCGCGCCATGGAGGACCTGGAGCGGGTCCGGCTTCTGTTCGAGGACCTCGACGCCAAGAAGGACCTGATTCAGCTCTTGGGGCTGGCCGAGCGCGCCGAGGGGGTGCGGATTTTCATCGGTTCCGAAAACAAGCTGTTTTCGCTCTCGGGCTCCGCGCTGATCGTCTCGCCGTTCGAGGACTCGGAGCAGAAAATCGTTGGCGTGCTGGGGGTGATCGGGCCGACACGGCTCAACTACGCGCGTATCATCCCGATGGTTGACTACACGGCAAGGTTACTCGGGCGGCTCGTTCCCTGACCTTTGCACGCCTTGTCCCTTGATTTTTGTCCGCTCCCGGTCGATATCCGGAGCTTCCCTTTGAACCCCAATCGCCGAGGCGTCTGATGGCGGACAATTCCGATCCACGTGAGACAGACGAGGATCAGACGAAATCAACCTCGACCGAGGCGGCCGAAAGCCCCGACGTGAAAGGCGAGCTCGCGGGCGATCTCGAAGGGCTGCTCGCCGAGAACGCCGATATGCGCGATAAGCTGCTGCGCACCATGGCGGACATGGAGAATTTGCGCCGCCGCACCGAGCGCGAAAAAGAAGACACGGCGCGCTACGCCATCTCTAACTTCGCCCGTGACGTGCTGACCATCGGCGACAATTTGCGGCGCGCGGTCGAGCATGTGCCGGCGGACGCCGCCGCCCAAGACCCAGCGCTCAAGAGCTTCCTCGAAGGGGTCGAGCTCACCGAGCGGGAGTTGCTGAACGTGATGGAAAAGCACGGGGTCACCAAGATCGAGCCGCTCGGTGAGCGCTTCGATCCGAACCAGCAGCAGGCCATGTACGAGGTCCCGAACACCGATGTGCCCGACGGCACCGTGGTGGAGGTCATGCAGGCCGGCTACACGATCGGCGACCGCGTGCTGCGCCCGGCGCTGGTGGCCGTATCGAAGGGCGGCGCCAAGCCCGCGCCAAAATCTGAGCCAGGCGGCAACGGCTTCGGCCCCGAAGTTGCGGACGACGACATCCCCGACGGCGGCGATTAGTCTTCAACGTTCTATCGAGCGCGTCGAAGGATGGGCTCAATCAGGCTTCGTCACACGCCGCATCGTGAGGTTGAAGCGGCCGCCTTCTTGTAGAAGATCGCTCGTGCCTGGAAGCACGCGGTCGATGCCGTGATAGGCAAGACGGTCCGCACCGCCGAGCACGAACACATCGCCCGACTTGAGCTCGTAACTCTGCGTCGGGCTTTTTCGCGTCGTGCCGCCGACGCGGAAAATCCCCGTGTCGCCCAGAGACACGGAGAGCACGGGCGCGGCGAAGTCCTGTTCATCGCGATCCTGATGCAGCCCCATCTTGGCGGCGCCCCCATAGTAGTTTATGAGGCAGGCTTCCGGCGGCTGCGGGTAGCCCGCGCATTCGGTCCAAAGATCCAAGAGCATCGCTGGTATCGGCGGCCACGGTTTCCCCGTCACGGGATGCATCGCCTGATAACGGTAGCCGCGCTCTTTGTCGGTGACCCAGCCGAGCGGCCCGGCGTTGGTCATGCGCACAGACATTTGCTTGCCCGAGCGCGGCATCGTGGGGGTGTAGAGCGGCGCTTCCGCGATCACCTTCCGGATCGCACCAAGAAGGGCCGTTTGCGCCGGCCTGTCCAATGCCTTCGGAAAATGCCGCAATGGTCCTTTGCTCCGCCTAAGTCTCCGCCTACCGTTCCTCCCGTATAACGCTCTTCGAGACGCGGAAGGAGTTCATGGGCGAGCCTCAAGCCAAAAATCCCGACGGCTACGTGCATGCGCGTGACGCTGAGGAATATCAGCGTTTGCGCAACCAGGGGGCCCTGTGGCGGAGCGCGACCGAGGCACTGCTCGACAGGATCGGCCTCAAACCGGGGATGTCGTGCCTCGACGTGGGCTCAGGCCCTGGGCAGGTGATGCGGCTGATGGCCGACCGGGTGGGCCCGGACGGCACCGTGACGGGGCTTGAGATCGACGGTCAGCTTGGGGACCATGCGCTCGCCGGCCTCAAGACCGAAGGCGGCGCGAATTTCCAGTTCGTCCAGGCTGACGTGCTCACGACCGACACCGTGTCCGGCGCACCCTTCGACCTCACCTATTGCCGGCTGTTCCTCATGCATATGCAGGAGCCCGTCGTAGCGCTCGAGAAGATGCATGCCTGGACTAAGCCGGGCGGGGTCGTTGCGGCGCAAGAATTCGACTTTGGCGCTATCGCCGTCGAGCCCATCTGCCACGCCATGACGGAGTTCAACCGCTTGTTCGAAGGGGTGTTTCGCGGCCACGGGCGGAACTTGCGGGCGGGACGGCAGTTGCCGGCCCAGTTCGAGAGCGCCGGAATCGGCTCGCTTGACGGCACGGTAACCGAGGTCAAATACCTTCCGCTCCGCGATATGGCGGCAATGCTAATCGGCGTTTACCAAGGACTTTCGCCTCGGCCGTAGAACTTGGTCTTGCCGATCGAGCGCGCGCCGATGCCTTCAAGGCGGATATGGCGGAGGCCGCGGCGGACGGTCGCTATTATTGCCTGACCCCCATCCTGATCGGAGCGTGGAAGCGCGTATCGTGACCCCCAATCGCCGCACCCTGAGACTTGCCTTATCCTTGCGGGCCATAGGGTTGCCACCTATATAACCGCGGAGCCCCGTCGCGGTCTGTTCGGCGGGGACGGCAAAACAATTGGGGACCGGATCGCGCCGACTTGATGCGAGGCGCGTCAGTTGAAATCGGGTGCCGTGGTCAGGGCCCGGACGGTTTGCCAGAAAGAGAGGCTCGCAATGGCGAAAGTGATTGGTATCGACCTCGGCACGACCAACTCCTGTGTCGCGGTCATGGATGGATCGAACCCCAAGGTCATCGAGAATGCCGAGGGCATGCGCACGACTCCCTCGATGGTGGCGTTCACCGACGACGGCGAGGTTCTGGTCGGACTGCCGGCCAAGCGCCAGGCGGTTACCAACCCCGAGAACACCTTCTTCGCCATCAAGCGCCTGATCGGCCGCCGCTGGGAGGATCCCACGGTCGCCAAAGATCAGAAGCTCGTGCCCTATAAGCTGGTGAAAGCCGACAACGGTGACGCCTGGGTCGAGTCCCACGGCAAGAAATATTCGCCCTCTCAGATCTCCGCTTACATCCTTCAGAAAATGAAAGAGACGGCCGAGTCGCATCTCGGCCAAAAGGTCGAGCAGGCGGTCATCACGGTCCCGGCTTATTTCAACGACGCTCAGCGCCAGGCCACCAAGGACGCGGGCAAGATTGCGGGTCTTGAAGTTCTGCGCATCATCAACGAGCCGACGGCCGCCGCGCTCTCTTACGGACTTGAGAAAAAGGAAGGCCAGACCATCGCCGTCTACGACTTGGGCGGCGGCACGTTCGACGTCTCCATCCTCGAGATCGGCGACGGCGTGTTCGAGGTGAAGTCGACCAACGGCGACACCTTCCTCGGCGGTGAAGACTTCGACATGCGCATCGTCGATTACCTCGCCGACGAGTTCAAGAAAGAGCAAGGCATCGATCTGCGCAGCGACAAGCTCGCGCTCCAACGACTGAAAGAGGCTGCGGAGAAAGCCAAGATCGAGCTGTCCTCCACGCAGCAGACCGAGGTCAACCTGCCCTTCATCACGGCCGACCAGTCCGGCCCGAAGCACCTCACGATGAAACTCACCCGCGCCAAGCTCGAAAGCTTGGTCGAGGACTTGATCAAGCGGACCATCGCGCCTTGCGAGGCCGCGCTGAAGGATGCCGGTCTCAAGCCGGGCGAAATCAGCGAGGTGATCCTGGTCGGCGGCATGACGCGCATGCCGAAGGTCGTGGAGACGGTGAAGACCTTCTTCGGCAAGGAGCCCCATAAGGGCGTGAACCCGGACGAGGTGGTCGCCATCGGCGCAGCGATCCAGGCTGGCGTGCTGCAAGGTGACGTCAAGGACGTGCTGCTGCTCGATGTGACGCCGCTGTCGCTCGGCATCGAGACTTTGGGCGGCGTATTCACACGACTGATCGACCGCAACACCACGATCCCCACCAAAAAGAGCCAGGTGTTCTCGACCGCGGAAGACAATCAGAACGCGGTGACCATCCGCGTCTTCCAGGGCGAACGCGAGATGGCGGCCGACAACAAAATGCTCGGCCAGTTCGATCTCGTCGGCATTCCGCCCGCGCCACGCGGCGTGCCGCAGATCGAGGTGACGTTCGACATCGACGCCAACGGCATCGTCAACGTGTCGGCGGCCGACAAGGCGACCGGCAAGGAACAGTCCATTCGCATCCAGGCCTCGGGCGGTCTCACCGACTCCGACATCGACCGCATGGTCAAGGAAGCCGAGAGCCACGCCGAGGAAGACAAGAAGCGCCGCGAGCTGGTAGAAGTCCGTAACCAGGCCGAGGCGCTGGTGCATTCCACGGATAAGATGCTCGCCGATTTCGCCGACAAGGTTTCGGCGGAGGACAAGGCGGCGGTGGAAGCCGCCGTGGCCGAGCTCAAGACCGCCGCGGAAGGCGAGGACGTGGAAGCCATCAAGCAGAAGGTGGACGCGGTCGCGCAAGCTTCCATGAAGCTCGGCGAAGCGATGTATCAGTCGGCGCAAGGCGCGGGCGGCGGGGAGGGCGGTCCGACCGCCGATGCCGGCGGCGGCGGCTCCGATGAAGGCGTCGTCGATGTCGACTTCGAAGAGGTCAAGGACGACGACAGTAAGAAGTCCGCGTAACGCAACAAACTGGTAGCGGAGCCCCCTAGGGGCTCCGCGCAGGCCCAACAAGAGACTTGTGCGCCGCCGCGTGCAGGACGGCGGTCGTGACGGTCCGGAGGGGTAATGGCGAAACGGTGCTACTACGACGTACTCGGTGTGAATCGCGGCTCGGATGACGCGGCGATCAAGTCTGCGTTCCGCCGTCTCGCCAAGGAATGCCACCCCGATACCTGTAACGGCGATCCCACCGCAGAACAGCGTTTCAAGGAAGCCAACGAGGCCTATGAGGCCTTGAAGGACCCGCAGCGCCGCGCAGCCTATGACCGCTTCGGCCATGCCGCCTTCGAAGGCGGCGGTGCAGGGTTCGGCGGCTTCGGCGCGGGAGGTCCGCATGGCTTCGGCTCGGATTTCTCCGCCTCGATGTCGGCCATGTTCGATGATTTGTTCGGCGAGTTCATGGGCGGCACGCGCCGGCCGCGGCAGCGCTCGGGCCGCGAGCGCGGCGCCGATCTCCGCTACAACATGGAGATCACCCTCGCGGAGGCCTACGAAGGCAAGACGGCGCAGATCCGCGTGCCGACCTCGGTCACCTGCGACGACTGCTCGGGGTCCGGCGCCAAGGCCGGCACTTCCCCCACCACCTGCCGGACGTGCGGCGGCATCGGCAAGGTCCGCGCCAGCCAGGGTTTCTTCACCATCGAACGCACCTGCCCGGCCTGTCAGGGCCGCGGCGAAATGATCGAGACGCCCTGCCCGACATGCAACGGGGCGGGCCGCGTGATCCGCGAGCGCACCTTGTCCGTCACCATTCCGGTGGGCGTGGAGGACGGCACGCGCATCAGGCTCGCCGGCGAGGGCGAAGCGGGCGTGCGCGGCGGACCGCCCGGCGACCTCTACATCTTCCTGTCGATCAAGCCCCACGAGTTCTTCCAGCGCGACGGCGCGGATCTCTTCTGCCGCGTGCCCATCGCCATGACCACCGCGGCGCTCGGCGGCCAGATCGAGGTGCCCACCATCGACGGCGGCCGCAGCCGCGTGAAGGTGCCCGAGGGCTCCGAGAGCGGGAAGCAGTTCCGCCTCAAGGCCAAGGGCATGCCCGTGCTGCGCTCCAAGCAGCAGGGCGACCTCTACATCCAGGTCGAGGTCGAGACGCCGAAGAACCTGTCGCGCAAGCAGCGCGATCTGCTGAAGGCCTTCGAGGAGGCGTCCAACCCGGACACGAGCCCGGCTTCGGCCGGATTTTTCGCCCGGGTGAAGGAGTTCTTTGAGGGTATCGGCGAGTAGCGCCTATCCCTTCCCGCCCCGATTGACGTAGATTGGGAACTCCCTTCAGCTCCCGCGCCCGTCACGCATGATCTTCGCGCGGTCTTCACAGCGAGATACGCATGACCGCCGCGCCCGCACGCAACGCGAAGAAGAGCCCGGCGAAGGCGTTGGAGCTCCGCGAGCCCAAGCTCATGATGCGGGCGGCAAAAGCCACCGTCGCGATCATCGCGGTGATCGCGCTCGCCAGCGTCCTTTGGTACGCGCAGACGGCGATCTTTCTGACCTTCGCCGGCATCCTGCTCGCAATCGTGCTCTACGGCGCGAGCCACTGGCTTTCCGAGGTCACCGGCCTGCCGCGCCTGCTGATGCTGGCCGTGGTGGCGCTCGCCGGCCTCGGCGGTCTCGCCCTTGCCGGCTGGACCGCAGGACCGACGCTCGGGACGCAGGTCGCGCTGCTGGCGCAGAGCATCGCCGCCGGCGTCACCTCGCTGACCTCTCAACTTTCGACTCTCATCGACCGCACGGCCATCCTGGAGAACATCGATCTGGTCCAGGTGCTGGGCAACTTCATGAGCCAGTGGGGCATCGCCACCGGCGCCACCACGGTCGCCATGTCGGTGTTCGGTCTGTTCAGCGCCGGTCTGATCGTGCTGTTCTTCGGCATCTATCTCGCCGCCGATCCGCACACTTACGTCAATCTGGTGGCGCGGCTCGCGCCGGAGGACAAGCGCGAGACGTTGCTCGAGCTCTTGTACGAGACCGGCGATCTGCTGCGGCGCTGGCTGATCGGCCAGTCGATCACCATGGCGGCGATCGGCGGTTTCACTTATCTCGGGCTGCTGATCCTCGGCGTACCCATCGCCTTCGTGCTGGCGCTGTTCGCGGGGCTCGCGTGCTTCCTCCCCTATCTCGGGCCGATCATCGGCGCCATCCCGATCATCCTCGTCGCTGGCGGCGAGAGCTTGAATTTGGCGCTCTGGGCGCTCGGCCTTTATTGCTGCGTCCAGTTCCTGGAAAGCTATTTGCTGACGCCGCTGATCCAGGCGCGGGCCGTGTCGATGCCGCCCGCGGCAGTGATCCTGAACCAGCTCGTGTTCGGCGCCCTGTTCGGGCTTCTGGGGCTGGCGCTCGCCACCCCGCTCGCGGCCGCCGCAACCGTTCCCTTGCGTCATGTGTTTGGTCAGGACGAGGACGTGAAGAAGGACGGCGCGTAAAGCGCGAAGCAGGAGATTTGCATGCGGTTATTGTTTTTTGCCGGTAGCGCCCGGGAGGGGTCGCACAACAAGAAGCTCGCCCAGCTCGGGCGGCACATTGCCGATGCGAACGGCATCGAGGCGGTGTTCGCGGATCTGGCCGACTATCACATGCCGATCTATCACGGCGATCTGGAGAACGACGAGGGCGTGCCGGAGCGCGCGCGGGCCTTCAAGGCGCTGCTCGAGGAGTATGACGGGGTGATGATCGTGACCCCGGAGTACAATGCCGCGGTGCCGCCGCTGCTCAAGAACACGCTCGATTGGGTGAGCCGCGTGAAGGACGAGCCGGACGTTTTCAGGACACGTGTTTTCGCCATCGCGGGCGCATCTCCCGGTTATTATGGGACGATGCGCGCTTTGCTCATGCTGCGGCAGATCCTCGCCGTGGGCTTGGGCGCCACCGTCATTCCGCAGCAGATGGCGCTGCCCCGCGCCAGCCAGGCCTTCGAGGCCGACGGCAGCCTGAAGGACGAAAGCCAGCAGAAGATGTTCGCCGGCGTGGTCGAAGCACTGGCCGTCGCCGCAAGGAGATTTTCCGCATGAGCCCGAAGGACCGGATCATCGTCGCGCTCGACGTGCCCCATGTGGACGAGGCCCGCGCGCTCATCGACAAGCTCGGCGACAGCGTCGGCGTTTACAAGCTCGGCCTTGAACTCATTTATGCCGGCGGCCTTGCGCTTGCCGAAGAGCTCGCGAAGGTCGGCCACCGCGTGTTTCTCGACGCCAAGCTGCTCGACATCGAGGCGACGGTCGAGCGGGCGACCGCCGCAATCGCCAAAACCGGCGCGCATTTCCTCACGGTGCATGCCACCGACCGAAAGACGCTCGATGCGGCCGTGCGCGGGCGCGGCGACAGCGCCCTCAAGCTCCTCGGCGTGACGGTGCTGACCAATCTCGACCGCGCGGACTTGTCGGAGCAGGGCATCGAGGTGCCGCCCCTGGCCCTTGTGCAGGAGCGCGCGCGGCTTTCTCAAGATGCAGGCTTCGACGGCATCGTCGCCTCGGGCAAGGAGGCGGCCGCCTTGCGCGAGCGCTTGCGGGATTTCCTGATCGTCACGCCGGGCATCCGCCAGGCGGGGACCGACGTGCAGGACCAGGCCCGCGTGGTGACGCCGACGGACGCGGTGGAGGCCGGCGCCGACTATCTGGTGATCGGCCGTCCCATCACGCGCGCCAAGGATCCGCGCGCGGCCGCCCAGAAAATCGCCGAGGAGATCGCGGCCGCTTCCGCCTAGAGCTCGGCCAGCTTCGAACAGATCAACGCGGACAGCGCGACGCCGTTGCCCTCGACGGCGACCTGCTTGATGCGCGACTTGCCGCCTTGGACGACGCTCACCGCCGATTGCGGCAGTCCAAGCCATTTGGCGATGAGCTTTTCCAACGCCGCGTTGGCGCGGCCGGCTTCCGGCAGCGCGCGAACGCGAGCTTTAAGCACGGTGTCGCCGTCGAACGCCTCGAGGCCTTCGATTGCGTCGCGCGCGGCTTTCGGGGTGAGCCGCACCGCCACGATCAGGCCCGTGGGCGTCTGGCGGAGATTGAGCTTGAGGAGCGGACCGTCCACGCCAGGCTTAAGAGACGGCCGGCAAGATCCAGCCAAACAGCACCACGTCGCGGATGAACAGAAGAAGCAGGATCAGAATCACCGGCGAAATATCGATGCCTCCCAGATTGGGCAGGATGCTTCGGATCGGCCGCAGCGCCGGTTCGGTGATCCGGTAGAGCATGTCCGCCACGCTGTAGACGAAGCGGTTGCTGGTGTTGACCACGTTGAAGGCGATCAGCCAGCTCAAGATCGCGCTCGCGATCACCACCCAGATAAAGAGATCGATGACGAGAGCGATGAATCCGATCAAAGGCACCATGAAAAGGCCCCTCCGTGCGCGGCCTTGGGGCCTCATGTAGCGGACAGGCCCGCCCGAGGGCAAGCCTCGGCAGCGCCAAGGCTTAAACTTCGTGCCTCGCAGCCCCCTTGCTTGACAGGGATGGGGGCCGCTCCCTAAATGCGGGCTTCTCGGGGCCGTAGCTCAGTTGGGAGAGCGCAGCAATCGCACTGCTGAGGTCGTCGGTTCGATCCCGTCCGGCTCCACCATTTCCAAGACTTTAAGTCTCTCCAGGGGCTTTTTGCCTCACTTCTTTTTGGCCGTGTCCTGCCCGGTCGGCCCTTTCCAACCCTTCGGCCATTGCAGATTGCCTTCGGCGTCGCGCACCCGGAAGAACCAGCCGACGGCCGGGATCAGCATGATGCCCGGGATGAAGCGGACGCCTGCGGCGACGATGCGGTTCATGAGTCCTTCGACGATCACCCAGTTGCCGCGCATGAAGCGCCGGTAAGCGGCTTCCGCCATCGCTTCGGGGGTCATGCGGGGAAAATAGACCATGTAGCGCGAATGCTCGGCGCCGGCCTTCTCGTGCATGGTGGTCTCGATCGGGCCGGGCGCAACGACACAGATGCGCACGCTCGAACCGAACACTTCCCACGCGAGCGCCCGGCTCCACGAGATCATGAACGCCTTGGTCGCTGCATAAGTCGCCTGATAGGGGACCGGCATGAAGCCCTCCAACGAGGCGACGTTGAGCACGCCGCCTTTGTCGCGCGCCAGCATGTCGGGCAGGAGGCGGCGCGTCAGATCCACCACGGCGCGCACATTCAGATCGACAATCTTGAGAAGTTGCTCCCGGTCCTGGTCCTGGAAGAATCCCGCCGTCATGATGGCGGCATTGTTGACCAGAGATTCGCAATAGAGACCCTTCGTGCGCAGGATCTCCACGAGCTGATCGCAGCCTTCCGGCGTGGAGAGATCGCAGGCGGCATGGTGAGCAGTCACGTCATGTGCTGACGCGATCTCGCGCGCGGTCTTGGCTAATGCCTCTTCGTTGCGCGCCACAAGCAGAACCGTATGGCCGTGCTTGGCGAATTCCTCGGCCAGCGCGCGCCCGATCCCTTGCGTCGCGCCGGTGATCACGGCGGCAGGCGCAAGCTCCGGTTGGTCGTCACGCGCGTTCATGTCTATCCACCGCCACTTTTGGGAGGCTCAATACCCAACAAGGTCAATCGCGCCGGCAAGCAATCACCTATCTCAAATGGTTGCAAGCAGGTGCGGCCACTGCCGGTAACCGTGGCAGCCCCACTCGCTTGGGGGCGGCCCGGACACCGCGTTAGAGTTTGCCAGGGTCATGTCAAGCATCTGTTTTCCGGATTGGAAGTGTACAGCGCAATGTCGATAATTCGTTACCTCTGTTTACCCCTTCTCGTGGCTCTTAGCGTCACTTGGCTGGTCTCCGCCTCCGCTGCGGAGCAGAGCCTCGGCCAGGCGGTCCGTGCGGCGGACGCCAAATATCTCGAGGCGCCTGAAATCGGCACGGTCGACGAAACTCCCAAGATCGTGGCGGGCGGCGGCGAGGATGGCCTGCCCGCCCTCGACGATGAAATTTCCTCCGGTCCCTTGCGGGTGACCTTGACCTATGTCGAGGAAGAGCCCCAGCCCGAAGAAAAGCCCAAGCCCAACGACCTGCCGGGCGAGGCCGACGACGCTCCGGTGGAGGACCCCGCCGTGGAAGAGCCGCTTGCCGGCGGTGAGATTCCCTTGGAGGACATTCCCGAGGAGGCGATGCTTCCGGGCGAGTTCGACCTTGGCGAGACGGCACGGCGCAAGGCGGTGGTGACCGTCTATTTTGACGATCCGAATCCAAAGCCCGCGGCGCCCGAGACCCCAACGCCTGACCTGGATCAGCCGCAAGGCGCGAGCGATAGCGGCGAGGGGGAGACAGACGCCGCCGCCGCCGAGCCTTCGGTGACGGGCGTGCTCGGCCTCGCTCCCTGGATCCCGGACCGGCTCG
>Ga0210068_1000006_pt1 | contig 50251 bp, 45 predicted proteins | sample RushOxbow_ThreeS_5_FD_185561 | JGI IMG/M metagenome (GOLD analysis project Ga0210068, IMG submission 185561) | Wetland microbial communities from San Francisco Bay, California, USA, that impact long-term carbon sequestration -... | ecosystem: Environmental > Aquatic > Marine > Wetlands ... | reverse complement strand
GAGCCTCTCAAGTCGCTCGCCATCGCAGCCGGGGCCGGCTTCGTGCTTGGGATGGTTCTCCGCCGCTAAAGCCATTGCGCGGCGCACGCGCCGGCTCAGTGCATCATCAGTACGGCGACATCCGTGTTGCGCAGGACATGGAGCGTCGCGCCGCCGAAGACCCATTCGCGCCACCGCCAGTGCCCATAGCCGCCCATGACGAGGAGAACGCCGCTGCCCGCGGCCGTGAGCAGGGCGTCGCCGACCTCCCGCTCCCCCAGCGGGACCGTATCCATCTCGACGGGAAGGCCGGCCATCGCGAGATAGCCTGTCATGGCGGAAGCGGTAACATCCTCTTCATCGGCGCCATCCTCGGCGATGCTGATCAGCCTGACGCGCTTGGCGGCTTCGAGAAACGGCGCCGCGGCGGCGATCGCCCGAACGGCCTCGGGGGCGTCCTTCCACGCAATCACCACGGTCTCGCCGATCGGCGTGCCGGCCTCGTCCGGCACGATGAGGACCGGGCGGCCCGAGTGGAATAAGGCCGCATCGCGCGCCGGCTCGAACATCCCGTCTTCTCTGGCGGCGATGCTGGGCAACACGGTGAGATCGGAGACCTTGGCGCGCTGAGCGACGGCGGGACCGACCAAGCCTTCGACGGTGAGGAGGTCCGCCTTGACGTCGGGATGAGCACCGAGCGCTTCCTCGAACCAATCCGTGGCGAGGCGCTCTTCCTCATCGACCTGCTTCCTGGCGACATCCTCCAGCTGGGCGAAGTAGACGGGGCTCAGCTCGGTCGCATAAGGCAGCCGCTGGGCCGGAGGCGGACAGGGATGCAGCACTTCGAGCGCGCAACCGAAGCGCTTGGCGAGCCCGAAGGCCGCCGCGGCGCACGCGGCGCTGGTGCCGGCCGAGTCGATCGGAAGCAATAGTCTCACAGGTATCACGCGGTCTTCTCCCACGGGTCCGGGCGTCTCCGGCACCTTCGCCCCGTGCGGGTCACAACGCGTTGACGCACCTCAAAGAACGCTGTCGCCTTTTCTCCGCATTCTGGCGCACAATATATCCCAGATGTCTCAGGCGTTGTTGAAGACGGTAAGTCAGAAAGAGGCGCTTTATGGAAATCCCCTTGGAAGTCAACTTTCGGAACATGGACCCCTCGCCCGCTGTCGAAGCGCGCATCCGCGAAAAAGCGGCGAAGCTTGAGCGCTTCCATGACCGCATCATCGGTTGCACGGTCGTGGTGGAAGCTCCGCACCGGCATCATCACAAGGGTAAGCTTTACAGCGTGCATATCGATATCAGCGTGCCGGGCAAGGACTTGGTCGTGGATCGGGCCAAGCCGCTCGACCATTCGCACGAGGACGTCTACGTGGCCGTGCGCGATGCCTTCAACGCCGCGGTGCGGCGTCTCGAGGACTATACGAGCAAGTTGCGCGGCGATGTGAAGACTTCAAGCCGGGGCGGAGCCGCCTCGCTCGCGGAGTAAGCGCCCGCGTCAAGTCTTCCAGAAGGCTTTGACGTCGGTGAAGCGTTCATGGGCACGCTCCGCCTCGTCGATCCATTTTTCTTCATCGTCCGGGCCGGAGCCGGGCGCGGCAAGTTGCGCATCCATTGAATCCTCGCCGTCCTTGGCCAGAAGCGCGCGCCGGGTGGCGATGTCGTTGAGCGTCCCAAGCGCATCCTGAAGAGACTGAAGCGCAACGAGCGACTTCTTCTGCCTCTTGGCGCTCTTCTTGCCCGTGAAGGTCGCGGCGAAGAACTCGGTGGCATAGCGCATGCGCTTGGCGCGGATGCGCAGTTTGTGCCGCTCAGCCGCGCTCAGGTCGCGCAAGTCCTTGCCTTTCTTCTTGATCGTGCGCCGCAGCTTCGAGAGTTTTTTCGCGGCATACCCGGTGACTGGATCTTCGGCTTGGGCGTTGCTCTCCCAACCGCCGATCTCGATCCAAGCGCCAAGATCGAGCAAGGCGTCGCGGAAACGCGCGGAGCTGCCCGCCTCGAAGGCCCGGGCATAGGCCTCGGCACGGCGCTCCATGACGTCGCGGTAGACCGCTTCCAGATCCGGATCGTCCGGATGCGCCGCGCGCCGCGGCTCCAAGACGTCCGCGGCGAAAACGTCGAGATCGCGCGCCGGTCCGAGTTCGCCGCCAATCCACTTCAAGGACTCGGTGACAGCCTCGCGGTCCCGGTCGGCCACCACGTCGCCGAACAGCGTGATGGCCGCCCGCAAGCGCCGCAGGCCGACGCGCATCTGGTGCAGCGCCTCCGGCCGGCCATCACGCATGGCAGGGGCGTTGACCACGACCTGGCGCAGACAATTGCGCGCCACGGTCCGGAAGGCTTGCGCGCAGCTCATCTCGGGCGTGACCGTGACAGGCTGCGCCTTCTCGAACGTTTCGTCGCCATCGTCGAGAAGCGCGAAGCCGCGCTCCGCCTTGGTCTTGACGCCGAGCGTGAGGGGCACGCTCTCGGCGAGCGCCTTCGCCAGCGAGAAGAGCGCGCGCCTGTCGCCCGACTTTAGTTCGAGCTCCAGCTCGCAGATCGGCGCCGCTCTAATGCCAGCGGTGATCTCGCCCTCGTCCAGAGCCAGTTCGATTTCCGCACCCTCATGGACCAGCTGGTACGCCTTGCGCCGGAACCGCGTGTGAAAGCGCGGGGACAGTGCGGCACGCAGCTCGGCGGTGAGAAGCGGCTCGAGCGCGGTGCCCGCGGCGGCGTCTAGGTCCGGTGTATGCGTCGCCAGCGAGCATTCCCATTCGTCCCGCTCCAGGAACTCGCCCGTCCCGCGCGCGGTCTTGATGGTCTGCAGGTAGCCGTCACCCGTGGCACGCACCCGCAGAAACACGCCCGCCTTGCGCAACGCATCCTCGTCAGTGTCGTAATACGTTGAGATCAGCTCGCGGATGTTCGGTGTGCCCGCCGCTTCCAGGATGCGCTGCGCCGCGATCAGACCATGGTCGGCCGGATCGAACGTGAGCTTGAGCTCAATCTCCGTTGCCTCGTGCTCCGGCTTTTCCGCTGCCACACTTCAACTCCCGATGAATGCGAGCCGGCTCTGCCCGGCCGCTCGCGTGCCGCCGGAGGTACCCTGGCGCTGGAGGGGAAAACCTACATCTGACTGTCACAATCAACCCCGCAGTCCCAGTTGGGTCCCAGTTGGGATGCGGTGCGCGCAACGCAGGTTCTAAGGTGCAAATGTGACAGCCGATGCGCTAGGCGGAGCGCAACCGATCCGGCCGCGCCGTGGCGACGGCTGGCCGCAAGCGGGAGGGCGAGGTGCGGAGCGCGGTGCACTGCGCGGCGACGACCATGTCCTCGTCCGATTCGAGGAAAGCGACCTGGTTGCGGCCCGCCCGCTTGGCGATATAAAGCGCCGCGTCGGCCCGCCGAAACAGATTCGAGAGATCCGCATCCACCTCCGTGTCGGTGGCGACGCCCACGCTGACGGTCGCCCCTACAGCCAGACCGTTGACGAACGCGGCGGAGCGGGAAAATGCCCGGCGCACGCGCTCCGCGGCCTCCACGGCGGCGTCCGCCTCGACGCCGGGGAGGATGGCGGCGAACTCCTCGCCCCCCAATCGCCCGACGATGTTATTGACCTTGAGATTCTTCTCCGCGGTCATGGCGAAAACCTTGAGCACCTCGTCGCCGAGACCGTGGCCATAGGAATCGTTGGTGTCCTTGAAGTGATCGAGATCGAGGATCAGCACCGAGACCGGGGTGCCGCCGATGATGCGGCGTTGGGCGACAGCCTCGGCCACCTCGAACAACGCCCGCCGGTTGGGTAGGCCCGTGAGGCTGTCGGTCAGCGCATCGACACGCTGCTCCTGCTCCTGCCGTTCTTTTGCCATGGCCAGCACGACAAAGGCCAAGGCGGTCCGGAGAAGCAAGGTGATCAGGATAACGATCGGGAACCAGCTGCTGTAGAACACCGTGCCGAGCTCCGGGATCGGCTTAATCACGATCAACGGCAGCCAAGATAGGAAGCTCGCGCTGGTGAGAGCGAGAAGCAGGATCGCAAGCCAGCGCGAAGGCAATTGCTCGCCGTGGTCGTAGGCAAGCTCGGCTGCAGCCGCGAAGTTGTAGGCTGCGGTCAGCACGCAGACCAGCATCAGCCTGTCGTTAAGCGTCTCGACAAGGCCCGTGCCGGCCGCCAGGAGCAAGATGACCGGCCCCACAAAGATGTAGAGAAGGCTCGAGTCGCGGTGGGAGAATTCGCGGCAGGCCCGCCACTTCACGCCGGCCCCCAGGATCATCACGGCCTGGCCCAGCACCAAGACGTGCGGGAAGCCGCCTCGTGAGACGTTGGCCATCACGATCCCGACACTGATGAGGAGCATGGCCACGCCCCACATGCCGACGAAGGACGCTCCGCCTTGGCGCGCCCAATTGAAGATGAGCACAAGGCCAAGAACCGCGGTGATCGCGATCGCCACGATCGAAATCGTCGACATGTCCAGGGGAATGGTCTCTCGCTTGGCGGAACTGAGGTTGCGAGGACCGTAGCTGACAGGTGTACACGGTAGGATTTATGCTACCGCAACATTTTCTGGAAAATTTTAACAAGGGACCGGCGGAACGCGCGGCCAGCGTGCCTGCTAGATGTCGCCGCTCTTCACGGAGCGAAAGTACGCAACATTGGGGCAGAACTCTTGCGGCTCCGCCTGGCTATGGCTGGAAAGCCACTCGCGGCACTCCGGCTTGCATGCGCAGCCATGGCAATTGGCGCGGGCCCTGACATAGGACTGCCCACCGTCCAGATCGACGGCCGCCAGATAATCGACGCCGGTGACTTGCATCATGCCGTCCATGAGAACGGTCTGATGAAAGTCAGCAAGCTCCGCTTTGGGATCTTTCATGACATTTTGCCCCTGTTGTCCCCAGTCCTCTCGGCACGCGCGCGCGCCCCGCTAGCAGGTAAGCGCGGGGGGAGTTTCGCGACCTTGAGGCAGATCAAGACGGTGTGGGGCTTTGGGCTAGCCGCCTTTTTCGGCGCGCTCGATCCCGGCGCGGATGAGGTCGGCCGCCTCGGCGTGCTCCGCCCAGCGAACGACCTTCACCCACTTCCCCTGCTCCAGGTCCTTGTAGTGCTCGAAGAAGTGGCCAATCTGCTCCACCAGGATCTCGGGGAGGTCGCGGTAGCTCGTGACGCGCTTATAGAAGGGATGCAGTTCGTCGATAGGCACGGCGATGACTTTCTCGTCGATGCCCTTCTCGTCCTCCATGAGCAGCGCGCCGATTGGACGCGCGCGGATGACCACGCCCGAGGCGACCGGCGTCGGCGCGATCACCATGCAGTCCACCGGATCGCCGTCCTCCGAAAGCGTATGGGGGATGAAGCCGTAATTCGCCGGATAGAACATGGACGTGTGCAAGAAGCGGTCGACGAACAGCGCGCCGGACTTCTTATCCATTTCATATTTCACCGGCGAGCCGCCTTGCGGGATCTCGATGATGACGTTGACTTCGTGCGGCGGATTGGCGCCGACGGGAATATTGAGCAGGCTCATGAAAATCCGATCTCCTAAAGCTCCGCGGCCACGGCGCGTTCGTCCAGCGCAGCCGTCTTGATCAAGGCGAATACCCGCTCGCCGGGAGCAAGTCCAAGCTCGTCGATGGCTTTGCGCGTGGCGAGGGCAAAAAGATGGCCGTGGCCGTCGAGGTCGATGGCAACACCCGTGAGCGGCCCGTTATCGGTCTCGAGTCCGCCCACGGTCCCGGAGAGCGTATTGCGGATGCTGGTATCGCGGCCGGGACCGCGCGCCAGGGCAATGTCGGTCGATTTGACCACGATGCGCACCTCTTGCCCCGGCGTTCCGGCGCGGCCGACCAGCCAGATTTTGCCCGCCGGATGGGAAATCTCCGTGAGCCCGTAATTCTCGTCGATGGCCGACAGCGTGCCGGTCACCACGGAGGCACGCGCGAAGCGGCTGAGGCCCGCTCCCTTCAATGCGGGGCCCAGGGCTTCCTCCACCGGACCGATCGCGGCGACGCGGCCGTTGTCCAGCACCACGACCCGCGCGGCGAGCCGCGTGACCTCCTCGACGGCGTGGGAGACGTAAACGATGGGAATGCCGAAAGCGTCGCGCAAGGATTCGATCAGGGGCAGAATTTCCAGCTTGCGTTCGGTGTCGAGCGAAGCGAGCGGCTCGTCCATGAGCAGGAGCGCAGGCGAGGTCAGGAGCGCGCGCCCGATGGCCACCCGCTGCTTCTCCCCGCCGGAAAGACGGGCGGGCTTCCGCCCGAGCAGGTGGCCGATGCCGAGCGTCTCGACGACCGGATCGAAGGCCACGCGGCCCGCGGCTTCGCCGGCGAACCAGCGACCGTAGACGAGGTTCTGCTTCACCGTGAGGTGCGGAAACAGCCTAGCGTCCTGAAACACGAGGCCGATCCGCCGGCGATGAGGCGGCACGAAAACGCCGGTCTCGGTGTCCACCAAGGTCCGGCCATCGAGCAGGATCCGCCCGCGGTCCGGGCGGGCAAGCCCGGCAATCAGGTTGATGGTCATGGTCTTGCCGGCGCCGGAACGACCGAAAAGGCAGGTGATGCCCGCCTCGTTCTCGAACGCGACATCGAGATCGAAGGCGCCGAGCTTGAGCGCCACATCGACGCCGATCATGAAAGGGCCGTGCCGGTCATCGATCTCGCTTAACCCGAAGCCCGCCAGCCGTCCAGGAGCCGAAAGTCGTAGGCGCGGCCTTCCGAGGGACCGGCAGCCCGCATAAGCTCCCGCCCTCGCCACCGATTCCTGGAGCGCACCCCGTGCTGTCCATTTTCGACATTATCGCCGGCTTGCTCACGCTGACCGCTTTGTTCGCCTGGGCCAATCACCGTTACTTGCGGCTGCCGAACAATGTCGGGCTGTTGGTCATGGGGCTCGCCGCCTCGATCGTGCTCGTGCTCCTCGAGATCTCCATCCCGGAGGTCGCCCTGTTCGGCCAGATTGAGAGCTTCATCGAGGAGATCAACTTCTCCGAGACCTTGCTCGACGGCATGCTCGCTTTCCTGTTGTTCGCCGGCGCGCTTCAGATCGACTTGTCGCTGTTGCGGGACCGGGCCTGGACGGTGGGCGCCATGGCGACGCTCGGCGTGGTCATCTCCACCATCCTGGTCGGCGTCATGTTCTGGGGCGCCGGCCAGCTGTTCTCCTTGCCCATCTCCTTTGCCTGGGCGCTGGTCTTCGGCGCGCTCATCAGTCCGACAGACCCCATCGCCGTGCTTGCGGTGCTGAAGCAGGCGCGTGTCGCCAAGACGCTGGAAATGGACATGGCCGGCGAGTCCTTATTCAACGACGGGGTCGGCGTGGTGCTGTTCACGATTCTGCTTGCCGCCGCCATGGGCACATCCGGCGACGCGGGCATCGATTTCGTCCATATCGCACGGCTGTTTTTCGTCGAGGCGCTGGGAGGCGCGGCGCTCGGCTTCGTCACGGGCTATCTGGCCTATCTCGCCATGCGCGGCATCGACGATTACCCGATCGAGGTGTTGATCTCGCTCGGACTGGTGACCGGAACTTACGCCGTGGCGCAATCACTCCACCTCAGCGGTCCGATCGCCGTGGTCGTATCCGGGGTGCTGATCGGCAATCGCGGCAAGCAATTCGCGATGAGCCAGGACACGCAGCGTTACCTGTTCGACTTCTGGAGCCTGATCGACGAGATCCTGAACTCCGTCCTGTTTCTCTTAATCGGGCTCGAAGTGATCGTGCTGCGCTTCGATGTCTCACTGCTGCCGCTGGCGATCGCCGCAATCCCCATCGTGTTCATCGCGCGGCTGTTCTCCGTCGCGTTGCCGATGGCCTTCGTCAGCGCCAGGCAACGCTTCGTGACCGGCACCGTCCCTATTCTCACTTGGGGCGGCGTGCGGGGCGGGATCTCGGTGGCGCTGGCGCTGTCGATTCCCCTCGTCGACGAACGGTTGCAGATCCTGGCCGCGACCTATGCGGTGGTGCTGTTCACCCTGATCGTGCAGGGCCTGACCTTGCCGGCCGTGGTCCGGCACTTCGCCCATCCGGCGCCGCGTAAGGACACGGCCTGATTGCGGCCCTAGCGGACTATTCACAACGGGCCCGGTTCGGCTAGAACGGAGCCCCAGCCATACCCATAATGAACCCAAGAGGAAGCCTCATGCGTTCGGTATTTGCCGCAATTTCCCTCGCAATCGCCGCTCTCAGCTTTGGCTCAGCAGCCGTCCAGGCCGAGGAGGTGCGCTGCCAGGCCATCCGCGACTCGGCCCAGTGCGTCGCCGAGCCGAGCTGCTGGTACGATGCGGCCAACAACAAGGGATGTCTCCCGGGCCCGCGACCCGACGAGGATCGCTGCGCGGTGCATGGCGGCGAGTCCACCTGCAACACAAGCTCGTTCGGCTGCGCCTGGAATGAAGCTGAAAGCAAATGCGCGGCCAAGGCCGAGTAGAAGAGCTAACACGCACCATGATCGAGCTGCTCAGAGGCTTTCCCGACAATGTCGTGGCGATCAGAGCCCAAGGCGAGGTGACCAAGAAGGACTATGACGAGGTCTTGATCCCCGCCGTGGAGAGGACCTTGACGACGCACGACAAGGTCCGAATTCTCTATGAGCTCGGACCGGAGTTCGACGGCTACGACGCGGGCGCTGCCTGGGAGGACTTCAAGGTCGGCATGGAGCATTTCTCCCGCTGGGAGCGCATCGCGGTCATCACGGACGTCGAATGGATCGGCGTCGCCACGCGACTGTTCAGCGTCTTCCTGCCGGGCACCATCCGCATTTATCCGCACGCCGAGGCCGCCAAAGCACGGCTCTGGATCACGCAGGCCGCATAAGCAGCGCGCGTTCGACAGGGTCGAAACCGTCGTGTAGCGTCCCTGCATGTGGTTGCCGCGCAGCTTAGCTCGCTGTCTCTTTATTGCCGCCCTCTGCACCGTTGGGCCAGCGGCCGTACAAGCTCAGTCATGCCGCGATACCGTGGACGACATTGTGCGCACCGAAACCACGGAACTTCTCCAGACGGTCGTGAAGAACGACCCCGCACTCTCGGAAATGGATGAAGAGACGCTGGTCCTTCAGGGCGGCAAGACTCTCCTGGAATCGCCGCGCCCAGACTTCAAAGCGCGGGGCTGGATGATGCTGCTCTGGTATGGCGGGAAACCCGGTCAGGATGTCGTGGCGCAGTCGGCCGAGACCCTCGAGACGGAAGAGGATCGCGCGCATCTTTTTCTCGTGATGGGGATGTATCAGCTGCGCGCAAAGTCGCCGGAGACCGCGTCTGGCGGACGAAGCCTCCTGTCCCAAGTGAGAGCCACGGGCAAAGTAAGCTTCCTCCCCGACGAGATGTGGACGTTGTTTCTGGAGAGCTGCGAGCTTCCCGATTAGGGCAAGGCGTCGCTCATTCGTGCCTCAGCGCGTCAATGGGGTTGAGCTGCGCGGCTCGGCGCGCCGGGAAATAGCCGAACACGATTCCGATCAGCGCCGAGAAGGCGAAGGCGATCACCACGATGCTCGGGTCGAGCACGAACGGGATGTCCATGCCGGCCGAGGCTGCGCCCGCAAGGGCCAGCCCGAAGACCACGCCGACCGTGCCGCCGATCAACGAAAGCACCACCGCCTCTACGAGGAACTGCATCAGCACTTGGCTTTCCTGCGCGCCGATGGCGAGGCGGATGCCGATCTCGCGCGTACGCTCGGTCACCGACACCAGCATGATATTCATGATGCCGATGCCGCCCACGAGCAGGCTGACCCCGGCCACGGCGCCGAGGAGCGCGGTCAGGACGCCCGTGGTGGCCGTTTGCGTGTCGGCGATCTGCTTCATATCGGCCACGCGGAAATCGTCCTCCTCGCCTCCGGTAATGCCGCGCCGCTCGCGTAAGAGCCGCTCGATGTCCGCCTGCACTTTCGACGTGTCGACGCCGTCCAGGGCCGAGACGTTGATGGTGTTGATATCGGTGTTGCCCGCGATGCGCCGGTGATAGGTGCGCAGCGGCATGAGCACGACGTCGTCGCGGTCGCTTCCGAATCCCGATTCACCCTTGGACGTGAGTACGCCGATCACCTCGCAGGAAACGTTGTTGATCCGAATCCGCTTGCCGATCGCGTCTATCGAGCCGAACAGCTTCTCGTGCACCGTCTCGCCGACAATGCACACGGCACGGCCGCTTCGCGTCTCGCTGGCCAGGAAGTTGCGGCCTTCCGCGAGCTCCCAATCCTGCGTGACGACATAGTCCGCGTCTGTGCCGATCGTGCCAACGCTGCGGCTTTCGTTGCCGAAGACGACGGTCGTCGATTGCTGCGCCATGGGCGCCACCGCCTTCACGCCGCGCAACTGCTCGCGCAGCTCGGCGATGTCGCGGGTATCGAACGGCTTGGCCGTGGCGCTCGCGCGGCCAGGACCCCATTGCCCGGGGCGGATGAACAGCACATTCGAACCAAGCTTGGCCATCTCCTCCTTGACCTTCTCGGTGGTGCCGTTGCCGATCGTGACCATGGCGATCACGGCGCAGACACCGATGACGATACCAAGCAACGTCAGAAAAGAGCGCAAAGCATTGCGCCGGACGGCCTGCACCGCGAGCTTTAGGGTCTCGTAGAACATCAGGCCGCCTCCTGCGTACGGCTGTCGCTTGCGATGCGGCCGTCGAGGAAATGCACGACGCGGCCGGCATATTCGACCATCTCCGGCTCATGGGTGACCATGAGGATGGTGATCCCCTGCACGCGATTGAGACCGACGAGAAGCTCCATGATCTCGTGACTGGTCTTGGTGTCGAGATTGCCGGTCGGCTCGTCGGCCAATAGCACCGCGGGATTGGTGACGATGGCGCGGGCGATGGCGACGCGCTGCTGCTGGCCTCCGGACAATTCGCCGGGGGTGTGCCGCGCCCTGCCCTGGAGACCGACGCGCTCCAGCGCTTCCATGGCGAGCGGCCGGCGTTGGGCATGGCGCATGCCGCGATAGATGAGCGGCAGCTCGACATTCTCAACCGCGGAGGTGCGGGCCAGCAGGTTGAAGCCCTGGAACACGAAGCCGAGATAGTTCCGCCGCAGGAGCGCCCGCTGCCTCCGGTCGAGCCCGCCCACGTCCACGCCCTTGAACAGGTAGGCGCCAGTCGTCGGTTGATCCAGGCAGCCGATGATGTTCATCGCTGTGGACTTGCCGGATCCGGACGACCCCATGACCGCGGCAAACTCACCCTCCCCGACGGCGAGGTTCACGCCGTCGAGCGCACGCACTTGGGCATCCCCTTGCCCGTAGATCTTCGTGACGTCGCGCAGCGCGATCAGCGGCGACGCCTTTGTCCTAAGCGGCTTGGTCATCGGCGATTACCTGGCGGCTTCCGTATCGACGATGACCGCTTGGCCGGCGGTAAGCTCGCCTTTCACGATCTCGGTGCGCTTGCCGTCCGTCGCGCCCACGGTCACAGCCACCTCTTGGGGAGTTCCGTCACTCAGGACCCAGACCTTGCGGTCCGCACCGGCCGGCTGCGCGGGACTGCTCGGCCTGCGCATGCGCGGCAAACCCGGCATCAGCTTCTGCAGGAAGTTCCGCTTGTCCACCGCTTCGCCGCTCGGCGGCGAGAAGCGCAGCGCCGCGTTCGGCACGGTCAGCGCGTCCTGCACGTGGGCGACAACGATCTCCGCCGTCGCGGTCATGCCGGGCCGCAAGAGCAACTCGGAATTGTCCGTCGTGAGAACGGCCTTATAGGTGACAACGCCTTGGACGACTTCGGAGCCGTAACGCAGCTCCCGAATCTCGGCGGTGAAGGTTTTGTCGGGATGAGCATCGACCGTGAAGCTCGCCTTCTGGCCCTCGCGCACGTTCCCGACATCGGCCTCGTCCACGTCGACCTGAACCTCCATCTTCGTAAGATCCTCGGCGATGGTGAACAGCACGGGGGCCTGAAGCGACGAGGCCACCGTCTGGCCCGGCTCGACGACGCGACTTAGGACCACCCCTGTAATGGGCGAACGAATGACGGCCTTCTCCAAATTCGTCTCGTTGAGGGCAAGATCGGCGGTGGCCGCGGCAACGTCGGCCTTGGCGCTTTCCAGCGCGGCGAGTGCCCGTTGATGCGCGGCTTCGGCCGTTTCCAACTGCTGCGCGGCCCCCACTCTTCGGGTGACGAGCTGTTGCTGGCGCTCCCGCTCGAGCCGCGTTTCAAGGACCGTCGCCTCGGCCTCGCTGACCTTGGCTTTGGCGGCCTGGAGCTTTGCCCTCGAGCTGTCCACCGTCGACGACAGCTTGTCGGTGTCGAGCTCGGCGAGCGTCTGCCCCGTGGTGACGGCGCTGTTGAAGTCCACAAGCACGTTGCGCACGATGCCGGAGAGCTCGCTCGAGATCTCGACCTCGTTGGTCGGCTGGACGGTCCCCGTGGCCGTGACGGCAACGGTGATGGCGCCCTTCGTCACCGGCTCGGTGACGTAACGGGCGCCGCTATTGGAGCCCCCGGTCCCGAAAATAGCGTAGAGGAGTACCGCCACGCCCGCGAGCGCCGCGAGGACGAGCTTGGGACGGTAGCGCCCCAGCGTCGCTTTCGGCTTGTCCAGGCCGAGCACGGCCTCGATATCGGCCTCCACCTTCTCGGCCTTGACCGTGTCGGCTTGCACAAATTCGTTCATCCCGCCCTTCTTCCTTCTCGGGGGCACGTCCCATGGGCCGCTCATCGCGGCCCCCGACGAGGTCCTAAGTTAGGACCGCAAATCGCTTTTTGCCGGAGATTTTTGTAACGAAACCGCGCGTTTCGGCACCCCGGTAACGTTTCGACACAAATCTCCTGCGCGCGAAACATTGGGAAATACCGCAGCCCAATCCCGGCAACGATCCGGCGCTAGCCTCTGCTGCAGCTCAGGAGGATTCGCCAATGAATGTCGATCTGTGGGTTGTCGCTCTGCGCATCCTAGCCGCCGTGCTGGCGATCAGCGTTTTCTGGCCGAGCCTCTTTGAACCGCGGTGCCGCGCGCGCCGCCTGGACACGAAGGCCGACACGAGGAGGGCCGCACGATGACACTGTTTCTTTGGACCATGGCGCTGACGTGCTGGAGCACCGCCGCCTTGCTGGTCGTCTCCATGATCTACCCCGACCTGTTCCGGTGGGTCCGCTTCGGCGGCCTCAATGACAGCGACGACAGGGGCTGTCAGGCGCCGGCCGGCGCCGCGGTCGCCGAACGCTGAGAGAGAACCGGCGCGTCCTTGGTTGGGTTCGAGGATGCGCTAGCCGAGCAACTCACACTCAGGTCGCAGCGCCGGACAACGAGCGCTGAACTTTCAGCCGAGTTTCAAACCCCTCAGCGGCTGAGCGGCGATTGCGATAAGCATGCCGCAAGCTCACGATTGGCTCCCCCGGGGTCGAGCAAGACTCAAATTTCCATCAGCCATGAACCGGTTCGAGTACTTGACCCGGTTGCTTCACCTTATATTCAGAGCAGCGCCCTAAGCCGGCAGCAACGAAGGCCGCCCCACGAGGCCCGAACGCAACCGTGGAGCCCCGGGTGACGCGCGACGAACAGCAAGATCCGCTTACGCTCGCCTTCGATATCGGTGGGAGCCATCTGAAGGCCGGAATCCTGTCGCCGAAGGGGAAGGTGCTCCAAGGGCCGACCCAGGTCGTCACGCCCCACCCCACCGTGCCGCAACAGGTGGTCGAGGCGCTTGTGGGCCTCGCCACAAGTCTCGGGCCGCATCACCGCGTCACGATCGGCTTTCCCGGCGTGGTGCGCGAAGACTACGTGATCACGGCGCCCAATCTCGGCACCGAGCTGTGGCAGGGCTTCAAGCTTGCGGCGATCATCCATGAGCGGCTGAAGCGGCCGGTGCGCATGCTCAACGATGCGAGCGTGCAAGGCTTGGGCGCAATCTCCGGGCGCGGCCTGGAATTGGCGATCACCTTGGGAACGGGCTTCGGCTTCGCGTTGTTCGAGCATGGGCGCCTCGCCCCGCATCTCGAGATGAGCCAGCACCCGATCAAGACGCACACGACATACGATCAGTATCTCGGAGAGAAGGCGCTCGAAGCCATCGGCCCCGAGGCGTGGAACGATCGCGTGCGGGAGATCATCGGCATTCTGGCTACGGTCACCAATTTCGACATGCTCTATATCGGCGGCGGCAACGCGCGCTTGATCGAGAAGCCGTTGCCGGACACTGTGCGGACGGTTTCGAACGAAGATGGACTCACCGGCGGCGTGAAGGTCTGGGACAAGGCGATGGATGCGAGCTTCACCGGCGTGTCATCGGCTTTTGCGGTGGCTTGAAGGGAGTAACGGCGGTGGCGCAGACCCCAGGCGAGCTCGACGAACTTGCGATCAATACGATCCGCACACTTTCGATCGACGCCATTCAGAAAGCCAATTCCGGCCATCCCGGCACGGCCATGGACGCGGCCCCGACCGCTTACACGCTGTGGCAGCAATTCCTCCGTTACGACCCGAAGGCGCCGCACTGGATGAACCGAGACCGCTTCGTGCTGTCGGCGGGGCACGCGTCCATGCTGCTCTACAGCCTGATCCATCTGGCGGGGATCGAGGCAGCCGAGACCTCCTACCAGGAGCAAGGCGGCGAGGCCGTAAGCCTTGCCGACATCGAGTCCTTCCGCGAAGACAACAGCCGCTGCCCGGGCCACCCCGAATATGGCTGGACCACGGGGGTCGAATCCACCACCGGACCGCTCGGCCAAGGCGTGGCGACGAGCGTCGGCATGGCCATGGCCGGGAAGTGGCTGGCGGCGACCTACAACAAGCCCGACTTCACGCTGTTCGACTTTAATGTCTACGCCCTGTGCGGCGAAGGCTGCTTGATGGAGGGCGTGGGCAGCGAAGCGGCCTCGCTCGCCGGACATCTCAAGCTTTCCAACCTTTGCTGGATCTTCGACAACAACAACGTGACCATCGACGGCCACACCGACATCACCTTCACCGAAGACGTGATCGCGCGCTTCAAGGCCTATGGCTGGCATGTCGCCGAGGTCGCGGACGCCAACGATCTCGGCCAGGTTGCCGCGGCCTATCAGGAGTTCCTTTCGACGGACGACCGGCCGACGCTCGTTCATGTGCGCAGCCATATCGGCTACGGATCGCCCGAGAAGCACGACACGCCGGCCGCGCACGGCGAGCCGCTCGGTCCCGACGAGGTGCGCCGCACCAAGGCGTTCCTCGGCTTCGATCCGGACAAGTTCTTCGTCGTGCCGGACGGCGTGCGTCAGCACTTCACCACCCATATGGGCCAGCGGGGCGCCGACGCGCGCGCACGCTGGGAAGCGCTGTTCGCCGACTACGCCAAGAAGCATCCGGGCGAGGCCAAGCAGATCGAGCAGATCCGCAACCGCGGTCTTCCCGACGGCTGGGACGCGGACATTCCCGACTTTCCGCCGGACTCGAAAGGCATGGCAACGCGCGAGGCGTCCGGCAAGGTGCTGAACGCGGTCGCCGCGAAGGTGCCTTGGGTGCTGGGCGGCGCGGCCGATGTCGCCGGCAGCACGAAGGTGATCCTGGACTATCCGGACGCCGGCGAGTTTCAGCCTTATGGCGCGCTCGGCGACTATGGCGGTCACAATCTCCGCTACGGCATCCGCGAGCACGCCATGTGCGCGGCGGTCAACGGCATGGTGCTGACGGGCTTGCGCGCCTACGATTCCTGCTACCTGATCTTCACCGACTATGCGCGCGGCGCGATCCGGCTCGCCTCCCTAATGGATCTTCCCGTGCTTCATATCTGGACGCACGATTCCATCAGCCTCGGCCAAGACGGCCCGACGCATCAACCCGTGGAGCAACTCGTCTCGCTGCGTGCGGTCCCGGGCCTGATGGTGATCAGGCCGGCCGACGCGAACGAGACGGTGGAAGCCTACCGGCTCGCCCTGCCCCACAAATCTCGGCCCGTCGCGCTGATCTTGACCCGCCAGGCGGTGCCTACGTTCGACCGGTCAAAGTTCGCACCGGCCTCCGGCTTGAAGAAAGGCGGCTACGTGCTCGCCGACGCGGACGGCGGCAAGCCCGACGTCATCCTCATCGGGACAGGGAGCGAAGTTGCGCTCTGCGTTGCGGCCCGCGACTTGCTCGCCAAGGACAAGATCAAAGCGCGAGTCGTTTCAATGCCTTGCCGCGAGCTCTTCGATGCGCAGGACGAGACCTACCGCAACACTGTGCTCCCGCCGAACATCACGGCGCGGGTCACCGTCGAGGAAGCCTCGCCGATCGGCTGGGACCGATATGCGGGCCCCAAAGGGATCGTGCTCGGCATGAATACGTTCGGCCTGTCGGCGCCGTTGAAGGTCGTCTCGGAGCATTTCGGGTTCACGCCGGAACGAGTCGCGGCCGCGGCCAAGATGGCGCTGGGTCTTTAACAGTCTTTCGCGTTCCGGCTCGCCGGTGCGTCTCACGGCTGCAAAACGAGGAGAGAAACGATGCAACTCGGCATGATCGGCCTCGGTCGAATGGGCGCAAATATGGTCGTGCGGCTGATGAAGGCCGGCCATGATTGCCACGTCTTCGACACCCACGCCGACGCGGTGAAGGCACTGACCGACAAGGGCGCCACAGGCAGCACGGATCTGAGCGCGTTCGTCAAAGGGCTCGATAAGCCGCGCGCAATTTGGATGATGGTGCCGGCGGGGGCCGTGGACGCGGTGATCGCCGGACTCGTGCCGCTGCTCGAGACCGGCGACATTCTCATCGATGGCGGCAACTCTTATTATCACGACGATCTGCGCCGGGCTAAGGCGCTGAAAGAAAAGGGCATCCATTATGTCGACGTGGGGGTGAGCGGCGGCGTGTGGGGCCTCGACCGAGGCTACTGCATGATGATCGGCGGCGAGGACGATGTGGTCGCCCACCTCGACCCCGTCTTCAAGACTTTGGCCCCGGGTGTTGGTGAGGCGCCGCGCACGCCGGGCGCGAGCGGCGAAGCCTCAGCCGCCGAGAATGGCTATCTCCATTGCGGGCCGAACGGCGCCGGACACTTCGTAAAGATGGTGCATAACGGCATCGAGTACGGGATCATGGCCGCCTATGCCGAAGGACTGAACATCCTCAAGAACGGCAATGTGGGAAAGCGCAAGCAAGAGACGGACGCCGAGACCACCCCCTTACGCAATCCCGAATACTATCAATATGATATCAACCTCGCCGAGGTCGCAGAGGTGTGGCGGCGCGGCAGCGTGATCGGCTCGTGGCTGCTCGACCTCACGGCGAGCGCGCTGCGCCACAGCCCCGACCTCGCCAATTTCGAAGGTCGCGTGTCCGACTCCGGCGAAGGACGCTGGACGTTGCAAGCGGCCATCGACGAAGGGGTCCCTGCGCCGGTGATCTCTTCGGCGCTGTTTACGCGCTTCGCCTCGCGGGGCGATGCGGACTTCGCCGACAAGCTCATGTCGGCGATGCGCTTCGAGTTCGGCGGACATCTCGAGAAGAAGGCGCCATGACCCAGTCGAATGTGGGCTCTTCCGACGCGCTGGTCTTTTTCGGCGCCACCGGCGACCTAGCCTACAAGCAGATCTTCCCCGCGCTGTTCGGCCTCGTACGTGACGAGGGCCTGTCCACGCCCATCATCGGCGTGGCGAAGGCGGGCTGGGGGCTGGATCAGCTCAAGAAGCGGGCGGCAGACAGCGTCAAGACCCATGGCGGCGACATCAATTCCGATGCCTTCAAGAAGCTCCTCAGCCAGCTCCGCTACGTGGACGGCGACTACGCCGACCCAAAAGTCTTCACGGAGCTGCGTAAGCAGTTGGGCGACGCCAAGCGTCCCCTGCACTATCTCGCGATACCGCCGGCGCTATTCTCAGAAGTCGCCTCGCAGCTCGCCAAGTCGGGCTGCGCGCAGAATGCGCGGCTCGTGGTCGAGAAGCCGTTTGGCCGCGACCGGAAGTCGGCCGACGACTTGAGCCAGATTCTCGACGAGTATTTCTCGGAGAAGGACATCTTCCGCATCGACCACTATCTCGGCAAGGAGCCGGTGCAGAACATCCTCTATACGCGCTTCGCCAACTCGATCTTCGAACCGCTGTGGAACCGCAATCATGTGCGCAGCATCCAGATCACCATGGCGGAGAATTTCGGCGTGCAGGACCGCGGCGCCTTCTACGACGAGGCCGGTGCGATCCGTGACGTGCTGCAGAACCACATGCTGCAAATTCTGGCGTCGCTGACCATGGACCCGCCGACCGGCCAGGAGTACGAGGCCATTCGCGACCGCAAAGCGAGCCTTCTGAAGTCTGTCCGGCCCCTCAGCCCTAACGACGTGGTGCGCGGTCAGTACGAGGGCTACGAGCAAGTTCCAGGCGTGCATCCCGGCTCGACGGTGGAGACCTATGCAGCCGCGCGGCTCGCTATCGACAGCTGGCGGTGGGAAGGCGTGCCTATCTATATCCGCACCGGCAAATGCCTGCCGGTCAGCATCGCCGAGGCCGTGGTGCAATTCAAACGGCCGCCGCGCGAGACCTTCGGCGAGATCAGCTCGATCGGCTGCGGGCATATGCGCTTTCGGATCCAACCGGACGTGACCATCGCGCTCGGCACCCGCGTCAAGGTACCCGGCGACCGCATGATCGGCGACGACGTGGAGCTGATCCTGACCCGGCAGCCGGGGGCCGATAAACCGCCTTATCAGCGGCTCCTCGGCGACGCCATGAACGGCATCAGCGATCTCTTCACCCGCGAGGATATCGTCGATGCGGAATGGCGTATCGTGGACGGCGTGCTCGGCAACGTGACGCCGGTCTATAGCTACAAGCCCGGCTCCTGGGGACCGGACGAGGCCGAGCAGCTCGTCGGCGCGGACGGGCGCTGGCTCAATCCTAAACCCGCCTAGACATAAGATGTCCGAGACACACCAGGTCATCTTCCTCTTCGACGTGGACAACACGCTGCTCGACAACGACCGCATGAAGGCCGATCTCGGCAACCATGTGAGCGAGATGTTCGGCGAAGAGGCGCGGGACGGGCTTTGGGCGCTCTACGAAGAAGAGCGGATCAAGCACGGCTACGCCGATTTTCTCGGCACACTGGAGAAGTTCCGTCTCGCGCATGTGGACGACCCCCGCGTCTTGCGGCTCGCCAACTGGGTGATGGACTACCCGTTCATCGAACGGCTCTATCCGGATGCGCTTGGCGCCGTTCGCCACGTGCGCCAATGGGGTCTGCCGGTGATCCTCACCGACGGCGACGGCGTATTCCAGCCGCACAAATTGGAGCGGGCCGGCCTGTTGGACGCCTTCGGTGGCCATGTACTGAACTATGTCCACAAAGAAAAAGAGCTCGACGCGGTGCAGCGCGCCTACCCGGCCAATCATTATGTGCTGATCGACGACAAGCTCAGCCTGTTGGATGCGGTGAAGAAGGCCTGGGGCGACCGCGTAACCACCATTTTTACGCGCCAAGGTCACTACGCCAAGGACGCACGCACCCTGACCAGCTTTCCGCCGGCCGATATGGAGATCGCCCGCATCGCCGACCTGATGGAGCTTGATTTCTCGATGCTTCAGCCGGCTTGAGGAGGAGATAGACAAGTGAAAGCAACCGAAGCCCTGCACGATCTGGGGCAAAGCCTGTGGATCGACGACATCACCCGCGACATGCTCGATAGCGGCACGCTCAAGAAATATATCGACGAGCTCTCGGTGACGGGGCTCACGTCGAACCCGACGATCTTCGACAACGCCGTCTCCAAGAGCGACAGTTACGACCCGGAGATCAAGCGCCTGTCCACGGCGGGCTATACCGGCGAGGCGCTGTTCTTCGAGCTGGCCTTGCAGGACTTGTCGCGCGCGGCGGATCTGTTCCTGCCGGTGCACGAGCGTACGGCCACGGTGGACGGCTTCGTCTCGCTCGAAGTCTCGCCGCTCCTTGCCTACGACACGGAAGCCACGGTTGCCGAGGCCAAGAAGCTTTACGGGCGCGCGCACAAGCGAAACCTCTTCATCAAGATTCCTGGCACGAAGGAAGGCCTGCCGGCCATCGAGGAAGCGATCTTCTCAGGCATTACCGTCAACGTGACTCTGCTGTTCTCCTCGCAGCATTGCGTGGCCGCGGCCGACGCTTACATGAAGGGCCTCGAGCGCCGGGTCGCCGCGGGCCTCGACCCGGATGTCCGCTCGGTGGCCTCCATCTTCATCAGCCGCTGGGACAAGGCGGTGATGGACAAGGTGCCCGACGATTTGCGCGACAGACTGGGCATTGCCGTGGCGCATCAGGCCTATCGCGATTACCGGGCCATGCTCTATTCCGACCGCTGGCAGCGGCTCGCCTCCATGGGCGCACGGCCCCAGCGGCTGCTATTTGCCAGCACCAGCACCAAGGACCCGAAGGCGCCGGACACACTGTATGTCGGGGCGCTCGCCGCGCCGAACACCGTCAACACCATGCCGGACAAGACGCTGCTCGCCTTCGCCGATCACGGCAAGCTGGAAGGCGTGTTGTCACCCAACGGCGGCGATTGCGAGGACGTGCTCGCAGCTTACGAGAAGGCCGGCATTTCGGTGTCCGATCTCGCGGCGCAGCTGCAAAAGGAAGGTGCCGACTCTTTCGTCAAGTCGTGGCGGGACCTGCTGCATGCCATCGAGACCAAGACAAAAGCGCTGAGCTAGGGAGGCCACATGCCCACACCGATCGAAACCCCAGCCTGGCAAGCGCTTGAGGCACATCACGCCAAGATCAAGGACGCGCATCTGCGCGACCTGTTCGCCAAGGACAAGAACCGCGCCGCGAAGTTCACGGCGGAAGGCGCGGGTCTCGTGCTGGACTACTCGAAGAACCGCATCACCGAGGAGACGCTTACGCTTCTGATCGACCTTGCCAAGGAGCGAAAGATCGCCGAGCGGCGCGACGCCATGTTCCGCGGCGAGAAGATCAACGTCTCGGAGGACCGGGCTGTGCTGCACGTGGCCTTGCGCGCGCCGCGTGGCGAGGTGATCGAGACGGACGGCCGCGACGTGGTGCCGGACGTACATACCGTGCTCGACCGCATGGCGGCTTTCGCCGACAAGGTGCGCAGCGGCGAATGGAAAGGCCATACGGGCAAGCCCATTAAGAACGTCATCAATATCGGTATTGGCGGGTCTTATCTCGGGCCGGAAATGGCCTATCTGGCGCTTCGTCCCTATTCGGACCGCGGCATGACGTTCCGCTTCGTCTCGAACGTGGACGGCGCCTGCTTCGACGAGGCGACGCGCGATCTCGACCCGGAAGAGACGCTGTTCGTCATCTCATCCAAGACTTTCACCACGCTCGAGACCATGACCAACGCCGCGACCGCGCGCGCCTGGGCCGTGGCCGGACTCGGCTCCGAAGACGCCGTGGCCAAGCATTTCGTGGCCGTCTCCACCAACACAGAAGGCGTCGAGAAATTTGGCATCGACACCGCCAATATGTTCGAATTCTGGGACTGGGTCGGCGGCCGCTATTCCATGGACTCTGCGATCGGCCTTTCGACCATCATCGCCATCGGGCCCGACAACTTCCGCGACCTGCTCGCGGGCTTCCACGAGATGGACGAGCATTTCCGGACGTCGCCGCCCGAGAAGAACCTGCCCATGCTCATGGGGCTGCTCACGGTCTGGTACAACAACTTCTTCGGCGCGCAGACGCTCGCGGTGCTGCCTTACTCGGAGCACATGAAGCGCTTTCCCGCTTATCTCCAGCAGCTGCAGATGGAGAGCAACGGCAAGCATGTGGATCTTGCCGCGGCGCATGTAAACTATCAGACGGGCCCGATCATCTGGGGCGAGCCGGGCACGGACGGGCAGCACTCCTTCTACCAGCTGATCCATCAGGGCACGAAGCTGATCCCGTGCGATCTCATCGGTTTCCTTACGCCGTTGAGCCCGCTCGCCGATCACCACGACCTATTGATGGCCAACCTGTTTGCGCAGGCCGAGGCGCTCGCCTTCGGCAAGACCGCGGCCGAGCTGACCGCCGAAGGCTCCCAGCCGGCGCAAACCCCATTCCGCGTCACCGAAGGCAACCGTCCGACCAACATGATCCTCGCCGAGACGCTCGACCCCAAGACTTTGGGACGGCTCGTCGCGCTCTACGAGCACAGCGTATTCACGCAAGGCGCGGTGTGGGACATCGACTCGTTCGATCAATGGGGCGTGGAGCTCGGCAAGGTGCTCGCCAACCGCATCATTCCGGAGCTCGAGGCCAAGGCCGCGCCGAAGCTCACTCATGACTCGTCGACCAACGCGCTGATCGAGCGCTACCGAAAGCACAAGTCTCTTAGGTGATTAGGCGGCGATACGGCCACGTATGGCCGCGTCTCGGATCGCCTTGATACTCTCGGCGTACCGGCCATCGCTGAACACGCCGGAGCCCGAGACGAGCGCATTCGCCCCCGCCTCGATCACGAGCGGAGCGGTCTCTACATGGATGCCGCCATCCACCTCGATATGGATGGGCCGCGACCCGATCATTTTCTTGATGGCGCGGATCTTGTCGAGCTGAAGCGGGAGAAAGGTCTGACCGCCGAAGCCGGGGTTCACCGTCATCACCAGGACATGGTCGACCTTGTCGATGACATATTCGAGCGCGCTCTCCGGCGTGGACGGCGTGAGGCTCACCCCTGCGTGCTTACCGAAGCTCCTGATGAGCTGGAGCGAGCGATCAAGATGCGGCCCCGCTTCGGCGTGCACCGTGATCTGGTCGGCGCCCGCCTTTGCGAACGCTTCGATATACGGATCGCACGGCGCGATCATCAGATGCACGTCGAAGGGCTTCTCGGTATGGGGCCTTAGCGCTTTCACTACGTCGGGGCCGATCGTGATATTGGGCACGAAATGCCCGTCCATGACGTCGATGTGAATCCAGTCGGCCCCGGCTTTGTCCACGGCGCGCACTTCTTCCCCCAATCTGGCGAAATCGGCGGAGAGGATCGACGGCGCGATGATGATCTCGTGGGGCATGGCAAAGCCAGTTTACGATGGCTCACCTTGCAGCGCCCTTAACTATCTGCCCCCTATCGTTGCGGGCGATTTCACGAAACAGGGCTACTGCCATGACGCCAGCTTTTGGAACGCTTCGGGTTTGCGAGGACGCAGCGGACCTGGCCCGCACGGGCGCCGCCTATCTTTGCGATCTCGCCGCGAGCCGTGAAGACCGTACCATCATCGCGTTGTCCGGCGGCAGCACGCCGAAGCCGCTCTATGAGCATCTGGCCCAAGAACCGTTTCTCTCGGGTCTGCCTTGGGACCGAGTCCATTGGATCCTCGGCGATGAACGCTTCGTCGCGCCTTCCGACCCGGCCAGCAATTACGGCATGGCGCGGGCGGCGTTTCTCTCGCATGTACCGGCGCCGCCTCAGAACGTGCATCCCGTGGAGACCGACGGCGTAACACTGGATGAAGCGGCGCGGCGCTACGAGAAGATGCTGCAGACGCTCTATGGCGCCGACACGCTGGAGCCCACCCGCCCGCTACTTACGCTCACGCTGCTCGGCCTCGGCGAGGATGGCCACACTGCCTCTCTATTGCCGGGAGAGCCGGTTCTCAAAGTCCGCGACCGTTGGGTCGCGCCGGTGCCGAAGGGCCGCAGCGAGGAGCGCGTGACCCTCACTTATCCTGCACTCGATTCCAGCCACGTGGTCGCGTTCCTGGTATCCGGCGAGGGAAAGCGCGAAATCCTCGACAAGATCCTGTCGGGCGATGACAACTTTCCGGCCGCTCACATCCGACCGGTGGGCGAGGTTCTCTGGTTCGTTGATCGGGCCGCCGCGGGCCGCTGGGCTTGACATTCTTGATGACGTACCGACCCCTCGCATGCGCCCGACTTTCACTTTCCGCGACGGAACGTTAGACTTGCTCAACGGTTTGCCTTTCAGCCCCCAACTTCCATCGATGGTAACCTCTTGACTCTCCCCGCCGAGAAACGCGCAGATCATTGGATCCCGAGCCGTGCGAGCCTTGAAGCGCTCGTGCGCGGCGAGCATGGCGATCCGTTCTCCATCCTCGGGCTGCATCGCGGCCGCGCCGGCGCGTCTCTTTGCGTCTTCAAGCCCGGTGCGGCATCCGTCACGGCCATCGATCCCGAGACAGGCGAGGAAGTCGCGCTCGAACGGCTGGACAAGGCGGGCGTCTTCGGCGCGGAAGTGCCGGACGGATTTTCGCGAAGCTACCGCTTACGAATCGCCCGCGACGGACAGACGGTCGAGATCCACGACCCCTATCGCTTCGGACCCATTCTCGGTGAGCTCGATCTCCATCTCTTCGCCGAGGGCAATCATTTGCGCCTTTACGAAAAGATGGGCGCACACGCCATCACGCATGAGGGCGTGGACGGCATCAGCTTCGCGGTCTGGGCGCCGAACGCCACGCGCGTCAGCGTGGTCGGCCCGTTCAACGGCTGGGACGGCCGCCTCCATGCCATGCGCAACCGCGGGGATTCGGGCGTGTGGGAAATCTTCATTCCCGGCCTGGGACTGGGCGAACTCTATAAGTATGAGCTGCTCGGACCGGACAAGAAGCTCCTGCCTCTCAAGACCGACCCGTTCGGCTTCTACCAAGAGCGGCCGCCGGCCACGGCCTCCGTGGTGCATGGCCTGCCGCGCCGCCCTACGCCCATCGGCACTTGGCAGACGGAGCGCGAGAAGCTGCACAGCGTCAACGCGCCGATCTCAATCTACGAAGTGCATCTTGGTTCTTGGATGCGCGGAGACGGCAACAGCTTCTTGAGCTATGCGGAGCTCGCCGACCGGCTCGTTCCCTACGTGCAGGAGCTCGGCTTCACCCATATCGAGCTGATGCCCGTCAGCGAATTTCCGTTCGACGGCTCCTGGGGCTATCAGCCCATCGGCCTGTTCGCGCCGACCTCGCGGTTCGGCACGCCGGAGGACTTCGCCAATTTCGTATCGCGATTCCACGCGGCGGGGATCGGCGTGCTGGTGGATTGGGTCTCGGCGCATTTTCCGACCGATGCGCACGGGCTCGCCCGTTTCGACGGCACGGCACTTTACGAGCATGCGGACCCGCGCATGGGCTTCCACAAGGACTGGAATACGCTCATCTATAATTACGGGCGGCGCGAGGTCTTGAACTTCCTCCTGGCAAATGCGCTGTTCTGGCTGGAACGCTTCGGCATCGACGGCCTGCGCGTCGACGCGGTCGCCTCCATGCTCTATCTCGACTACAGCCGCGAGCCCGGCGAGTGGGTGCCGAACATGTTCGGCGGCAACGAAAATCTCGAAGCGATCGCCTTCCTGAAGCGCCTCAACGAGCTTGTGTATGCCGAGCGGCCCGGCACCACGACCATCGCCGAGGAATCGACCGCCTGGCCCGGCGTGTCGCGCCCCACCTATCTCGGCGGACTGGGCTTCGGCTTCAAATGGAACATGGGCTGGATGCACGACACGCTGAGTTACATGCAAGAGGATCCGATCCATCGCCGGTATCACCACGACAAGCTGACTTTCGGCCTCCTCTACGCCTTCTCGGAAAACTTCGTGCTGCCGCTGTCGCACGACGAGGTCGTGCACGGCAAAGGCTCGCTGATCGGCAAGATGCCCGGAGACCGCTGGCAAAAATTCGCGAACTTGCGTGCCTATTACGGATTCATGTGGGGCCATCCCGGTAAGAAGCTGCTTTTCATGGGCGGCGAGTTCGCCCAAGAGGCGGAATGGAATCACGACCATAGTCTCGACTGGCATTTGCTCGACGACGCCCTGCATCGCGGCGTAAAAGCGCTGATCGGCGATCTCAACCGGCTCTATCGGGAGACCCCCGCGCTGCACGCATTCGACACCGAAAGCCGCGGCTTCGAATGGGTCGACGCATCCGACAATGAGGCGAGCGTGATCTCGTTTCTCCGGCGGGGAGACGATGACGACCCGCCGGTTCTGGTCGTGTGTAACTTCACGCCGGTCCCACGCGAACATTATCGGGTCGGTGTGCCTCAAGGCGGCCGCTGGGCCGAGCGCCTCAATACGGACTCGGCGGACTATGGCGGCTCCGGCGTCGGCAATGGCGGCGCCGTCGAGGCGGACTCAAAGCCGTGGCATGGGCGCCCCTATTCGCTCGACCTGACCTTGCCGCCGCTCGCGACGCTGATCCTGGAGCCCACCGGCTAGGCCAGATTCAAGCCAAGCAATGCGCTCGACCGCCCCATGACCGCAACGCCGCCTGAGCCCCTTACGCTTCGCAATCTCGCTGCCGGCCATCTTGGCAACGAGTCGTCGGTGACCTATGCGCCGTATTGGTGGGACGCCGCACCACGCCTGGAATCACCGGGTCCGGCGCTGCCGGCCAAGGCGGACGTGGCGATCATCGGCTCCGGATTTACCGGCCTCTCCGCCGCGTTGACGCTGCTCGACAAAGGTCGCGAGGTCGTGGTGCTCGATCGCGGCGTGCCGGGCTACGGCGCCAGCACGCGAAACGGCGGCCAGATCGGCAGCGGCAACCAGAAGTTCAGCGTCAAGCGCCTGATTGCATTGCGCGGCGAAGAAAAGGCGGCCGCCCTCCTGCGCGAGGGCACACGCATGCTCGACTACATCGAGCATCTCGTGGAGACCGAGAAGATCGACTGCCACTTCCGCCGTTGCGGGCGCTTCCGCGGCGCCATGCGTCCGGAGCACTACGAAGCGATGGCGGCCGACATGAAAGACCTCAAGCGTGTCGCCGGCGTAGAAAGCTTCATGGTTCCGCGATCCGAGCAGCAAAGCGAAATCGGCTCGGAGGTCTTTTTCGGCGGCTCGGTCCTGCCGAACGACGCTTCGCTCCATCCGGCACTCTATCATTCCGGCTTGATGCAACGGGTCGAGGCCCGCGGCGGCGCCATCATCGGTCAGGCGGGCGTTCGGCACATTGCACGCGATACGGACGGCTTCCGCCTCAAGACGGACGCAGGGCCAATCCAGTGCCGGGACGTTCTGGTCGCCACCAACGGCTATACAGAGAACCTCGTCGACACGCTCAAGCGCCGCATCGTCACCATCCGATCCGCACTGATCGCGACTGATGAGCTTCCGGCGGACCTGACCGCAAGGCTGATGCCCAAGAACCGCGTCTACGGGAATACCAATCGCGTGTTCTACTATTTCCGCGTCGCGCCGGGCGAGAACCGGATAGTCTGGGGGGGCCGCGCGGCGGGAGCGACCGGCGCCCGCGCGTTCCGCCATTTGGCGAACGATCTCCTTACCGTGTTCCCGGACGTCGGCGACATCGCCGTCACCCACGCTTGGGACGGGCAGATCGGCTATACCCACGACGCGCTGCCTCATCTCGGGCGGATGGCGGACGGTATGCACTACGCGGTCGGCTATTGCGGCACCGGTGTCTCGCGCGCCACGTATTTCGGGCACAAGATCGCCTTGCAGATCGTGGGCGACCCGGACGGGCGGACGGCTTTCGACGATCTCGCCTTCCCGGCTTTTCCGTTTCACTCAATCGCCAAGCGCGCCGTCCCGATTGTCGCCGCCTGGTATCGTTTCCGCGACACGATGAAGATTTAGCAGACGGCGATGCACGCGATCTTCGACCACGGCCCGCCGCCGCCCTGCCCGGCGCCCTTCAATCTGGCTGCCTACGTGCTCGGACATGCCTCAACGCATGGCGACAAGATCGCGCTCAGCGTCATCGCCCCCGACAGTGCCGAGCAGTGGAGCTATGGGAGACTAGAAGCGGCCGTGTTGGGAACTGCACGCGGCTTGCTCGACGCGGGCTTGCAACCCGGCGACCGCCTGCTCATGCGGCTCGGCAACAGCGTCGAATTCCCGATCTGCTATCTCGCCGCGCTCGCCGCCGACATCGTCCCGGTGCCGACCTCATCGCTCTTGACCGCACCCGAGGTCGCCCAGATCGCCCAAGACATCGCACCCCGCCTGATCGTGGCGGAGGACGATATCGCGCTTCCTCAAAACCCGCCCTGCCCGGTTCTGACTGCGAACGCCTTGCGCACCATGTATGAACTTACACCTGCGCCTTACGCGATGGGCGATCCGGAGCGGGTCGGTTACATCGTCTACACGTCGGGGACTTCCGGGCAGCCGCGTGCGGTAACCCATGCCCATCGCGCGATCTGGGCCCGCCGCATGATGTGGGAAGGCTGGTACGGGCTCACCGAGAGCGACCGGCTGCTGCATGCCGGGGCGTTCAACTGGACCTATACGCTCGGGACGGGGCTGCTCGACCCTTGGACGCGCGGCGCGACGGCGCTGATCCCGGGCAAGGGGGTGACCTCGGACCACCTCGGTCTCCTAATGCAGCAGCACAAGGCGAGCATCTTCGCCGCGGCGCCTGGCATCTACCGCCGGGTTCTCAGAACGAAGCTGCCGGCTTTCACAACGCTGCGTCACGGACTGTCCGCCGGCGAAAAACTGCCGGAGGGCACGCGCGCGGCCTGGGAGGCCGCAACCAGCACGCCGGTCTACGAGGCCTTCGGCATGTCGGAGTGCTCGACCTTCGTGTCCGGTTCGCCCAACCGTCCTGCCCCGCCAGGCACGTTGGGCTATCCGCAAGATGGCCGCCGCGTGGCGGTGCTCGGCGACGATGGGCCTGTCGGTTTCGACGTGGCGGGGATTCTCGGCGTCTCGACGCGCGACCCAGGGCTGATGCTGGGCTATTGGGCCGCCGAAGAGGAAACGGCCCAGCGCTTTCAGGGGGAATGGTTCCTGACCGGCGATCACGTGCGCATGGACCAAGACGGCGCGCTCACCTATCTCGGCCGAAGCGACGACATGATGAACGCGGGCGGCGTGCGGGTCTCGCCCATCGAGGTCGAAGCTGCGCTGAACGCCCATCCCGCGATCCTGGAAAGCGCCGCCGCGGAAGTGACGGTCAAGGCCGACACCACGGTCATCGCCGCGTTTTATGTCTCGGAAGACCGGATCGATACGCACCTGCTGGAAGATTTCGTCGCCGGCCGCCTCGCGCGCTACAAATGTCCGCGCGTTTATGCCCGCGTCGAAGCCTTGCCCAAAAGCGCGAACGGCAAGTTGCTGAGGCAGCGCCTTCGCGAGACTTACGAAAAGGCCGGTCTGCCTTAAGAGTCGGCGCCGATCACTCGGCCGCCTGCGGCCGGGCGCCATGGCCGGATCGCTCCGCCCAACGCTGCCGGCGCCGCTGCAACCATGCCGACGCATTCTCCCCCATCATGAGGAGGCAAGGCGTGAGCACGAGCGTCAGCACGGTGGCGAATGTCAGCCCGCCGGCGATGGCGCTGGAAAGCTGCGTCCACCATTGCGTGGACGGTGCGCCGATCGAGACATCCTGACCGATAATGTCGATGCTGAGGCTGAACACCATCGGCATGAGACCGAGCACGGTGGTGATGGAGGTCAGCAGCACCGGGCGCATACGCTGGGCGGCGGTGCGCAGGATGGCCTCCTTGGGCGGCAACCCTTGCGCCTTCATGTCATTATATGTGTCGATCAGAATGATGTTGTTGTTCACGACGATGCCGGCCAGCGCGATGACGCCGATACCGCCCATTACGATGCCGAAAGGCTGGCCGGTGACCAACAGGCCCAACATGACGCCAGCGGTCGAAAAGATGATCGCGCTCAGCACAAGTCCGGTCTGATAGAAACTGTTGAACTGGGTCAGCAGGATTACGGTCATGGCAAAAATCGCGATGACGAAGGCGTTGAGAAGGAAATTGCCCGCCTCGCGCTGATCTTCGTCCTGACCCTTGAAGCGCACGGTCACCGCCGGGTCGAAATCGGCCTCTGCCACCGCTGCCTTCAGCTTGCGCACCTGATCGTCGACCAACAGACCTTCGGCGACATCGGCCTGGATTGTGATGACACGACGGCCATCAGTTCGGTTCAGGTTGCCGGTCTTCGGCGCCGGCTCGAAGCTGACGAAATTACCGATAGGAACCTGCCCCTTTGCGGTCGGCACGCGCAGCCGGTTGAGCTGCTCCAGATTGCGTTCGGCAAGCGGGAAGCGCAGGCGGATGTCGACCTCCTCATCGGCATCGTCGGGCCGGTATTCCGCGACCTTGATGCCGTTGGTCAACATGGTGACCGCATCGCCGAGCACGGCCACATCGGCGCCGTTACGCGCCGCCCTTTCCCGGTCGACTTTGAGCCGCCATTCGATGCCGGGTAGCGGCCGGCTATCCTGCGCATCAACGAAGCCGCCGATCTGCTGCATCATCCGCCTCAATTGCTCGACGGTCTCCGGCATTTTCTCCGGAGTGCGGGAGCTCACCTGCAACTCGACCGGTTTCCCGGCTGACGGTCCTCCCTCCTGCTTGCGCACTTCCAGGATCACGCCGGGAATGTCGGCGGTCAGCTCGCGGATCTCTTGCAGGATTTGCGATGCGGGCGGCCTTGTGCGCCAGTTGACGAACTCGAACTGAATGATGCCGATCACGTCCTCGGGCGCTTCCGTCTGCGACGGCTTGGCTCCGGATCCCATTGTCCGCGCATACACCGCCTCGAAATAGGGCAGCGCCAAGATTCTGCTCTCGACCTTGCGCACCACGGCGTCCATCTCCAGGACAGATAGATCGCCACGGGCCCGCACCTGGACTTGAGCCAGGTCGGGCTCGACGTCCGGAAAGAACTCTACGCCACGGCCGAACATGCCGAACGCCACGTAAGTCCCAATCAGAAACACCACGGCGACAGCCAGGATTTTCGCCGGATGCTCGAGCAGGCGCTTCAGCGTGCCGAGATAGACTCCCGCCGGGCCCTTTATCGAGTCGAGATCGCCATCCTCGGCGGCTTTGATCGCTGCGAGCAACTTGCCGTCATCCTTGTTGGCGCGGCCGATGATGCCGCCGAGCACTGGAATGAACACCAGCGCCATGGCCAGCGACGCTGCCAGCGTCACGAGAACCGTGATCGGCAGAAACTTCATGAACTCTCCGACGACGCCCGGCCAGAACAGCAGCGGCAAAAAAACGACAAGTGTCGTGGCCGTCGAGGCGATGACGGGCCAGGCCATGCGCTTGGCCGCCTCGGCATAAGCGACCTTGCGGTCCTTGCCTTCGGCCATTTTGCGGTCGGCCAGCTCCACGGTGACGATGGCGCCGTCTACCAGCATGCCGACCACGAGGATGAGGCTGAACAGGACGACGATGTTCAGCGTGAGGCCCATCCCGTAGATGACCAGGATGCCGGCGAGGAAGGATCCGGGGATAGCGAGACCGACGAGAATGGCCGGCCGCACGCCCATGGCCGCGACGATGACGATCATCACCAGAACGATTGCCGCAATTACGTTGTTCTGGAGGTCGCCGAGCATGTCGCGGATATTCTCGGACTTATCCTGCATGAAGGTCACCTTGACGCCGGCAGGCCAGCTTGCCTGCTCCGCCGTTACGACCTCGCGGACACTTTCGATGGTCTCGATAATGTTCGAGCCGACGCGCTTCTTGACCTCGAGAGCCAGCGCGGGCTTGCCGCCGACCCGCGCGAACCCTTGCGGATCCTTGTAGGTCCGGCGCACGGACGCAACGTCGCTGAACTTGACCACGGTGTTGCCGGAAACCTTGACGGGGAGGTTGAGCACATCGTTGACCTCCTCGATGACGCCCGGCACCTTCAGCACCATGCGACCCGCCGCGGTTTCCAGCGCCCCCGCGGCCACCAGCCGATTATTGCGCTGAATCGTACTCAGAACATCGGCAAACGACACGTTGTAGGTCTCGAGCACCATCGGATCGACGATGATCTCAAGCAGTTCTTCTCTGTCGCCGCCGATATCGACCTCAAGCACGCCACTGAGGCCTTCGATCGTGTCTTGCAGGTCGCGAGCGATATTGACCAAGGTGCGCTCCGGCACATTGCCGGACAGGCCGACGGTCAGCACCGGGAACAGCGCCACGTTCACCTCGTGGACACGCGGCTCGTCGGTCTCCGGCGGCAGCTCGGCCTTGGCGATGTCCACTTTCTCGCGCACGTCCTGGAGCGCCTGATTGGGGTCGAAGCCCGCGTCAAATTCAAGCGTGACGGAGCCGTAGCCTTCCGCGCTGACGGCGCGCATCTCCTTGATGCCCTCGATGGACTGAAGCTCCTTCTCCATCGGACGGACGAGAAGCCGCTCGGAATCTTCGGGCGAAATGCCCTCATAGGTCATCGCGACGTAGATGACGGGGATCGGAATGTCCGGCTCGGACTCCTTGGAGATCGAGATATAAGCGACCGTCCCCATCACGATGATCATGAAGAAAGCCAGCGCCACCGTGCGGGTGCGCGTAAAGGCAGCGTCGATCAGGGCATTCATCGTCTGGACGTCGGCTCTTTGACGCTTCCCGTGGGAAGAAGAGCAGCCGCTTCCCGCGACCCGTCGGGGTCGGCTAGGCCCTGCTCCTCGGCGACCTCGACCTCTTCGCCGATCTGAACGAAGCCATGGCCGAGGGTGATGATGCGCGCCTGGGGCGGCAGACCCGTGATCCAGGCGCCGTCCACATCCGACAGCACGATGGATGCCGTATGAAAGGTGACCTTGTTGTGCTCGTCGACCGTCTTGATGCCGAGCTTGCCTTCGTCGTTGAGCGACAGGGCCGCCGGCGAAACGAAATGCGCCATGACGGCTCCGGTCGGCACCTTGGCCTCGGCGCTGATGCCCGAAGGAATCTCGCCGTTCGGGTTGGGCAGTTCGACCTCGACGCGGAACGTGCGCGTGTCCTCGTCGGCTCGCGCCGCGATGTAGCGGATCTTGCCGTCGCGCTGCTGACCCGTGGCGAAAGTCACGTTCGCGGGCTGGCCGAGCTTCAGGGCGGAGACGTCCTGCTGGGGAATCCTGACGCTGACCACCAAGGGATCGTTGTCCACAATCGTCGCCACCTCGCCGTTCACATCGACATAGGCGCCGAGCTCCATGGGGCTCGACAGCACGACACCCTCGAACGGCGCCTTGATGTCGATACGCTCGAGCTCGATGCGCGCCTCCTCCAGCTCAGCCTTGGCGGTCTGTAGCGAGGAAAAGATCTGATCCGCCTGCCGTTGGGTCTGATAGCCCTTCTTGCCGAGAGACTCCGAGGCTTCGAAGGCGCTCTGCTGCTCGCGGACGCGCGCCTCGGCGCGCAGAAGCATTGCCTTGCGATCATCGGCTTCAAGCCTGACGATGACGTCGCCGGCAGCGACGCTGGCGCCCTCGTCCGCAAGTATTTCGGCGATCTGGCCTTTGGTCTCGGCACGGATCGTCACCGTCCGATTCGGCTCCGCCTGCCCCTGGGCCACGATGAACTGCTCGACCGGCTTGGCCTCTTGGGTGCGCACCGACACGGTGACCGGCGCGACGGTCTTGGCGACAGCCGGCTCATCGGGGGTCTCTTTGCCCGCCGACTTCATGGCATAGCCGCCGAGTACCCATGCGGCGATACCGAGGGTCAAGAGCGCAGCGATGACATATGACTTGTTCACAGACCTAACTCCTACGGCGTCGCGTTCAAGCAGGTTGCGTCGCGCCTTCCCGTCTTTGGGGAGCCAAGCTCACCCGCTTCTTGTCCCACTCTTCGATGACAGTCACGAAACTTTCGATTAGCGCCTCGTAGAAAGCATCGAGTTCCGCGAGCCGCTCTTGCGCACCAACCAGATCAGCCGGAAGCGCCTCTTGCGCGCCACCTACCACCTCACGCGCACGGTGCATCCGCTCGACGAATCCCCTCAACATCCGCGCATAAGGCTGGCGGCTCAGCCTGAAATAGTCCTGCCGGTCGCCGGGTACGGCTATGCGCTCGAGAACGCCCAAGTCTTCCAGCAGCCGCGTATTCGTGCTGATGCTGGCCCGGCTTACGCTCAAGCGTTCAGCCATTTCGGTGAAACCGAACGGCCCCCCATGCACGATCATCAAGCCCATAATGCGGCCAGCAATGCGCGGCAGACCGTCGGCCTGGGTGATCAGACCCATGCGCTCGACGAATTCGGAGATCGCCTGTTCAGTGTCATGTTCCATGGTTGGAGATATGGTCCATCCTGTTTGTTCAGTCAAGACTGAACACTCTGATAGTTAACGACAGAACCCTTGGCGATCCTGAGACGCCCGGAATCAGCCGGTTTTCAAAGTCTGGCAATGGCCGGCCCGCCGACCTAAGACTTTCGCTCGACGGCGATGTAGCCATCTCTAGCCATGCCAACGATTTTCGAGGTCGAGCATCTACACCAGCCAGACGGCTGGCTCTCGCCCGAATATCTCGAAGTCGACGACCGCGGCGTGATCGCCCGCGTGTCCGACCAGCTCGCTGAAGGGGAGGTGCTGTTCGACAGCGCGCTGGCGGGCAGCGAACAAGCCTCGGGCCAAGGCGGCGGAGCGTTGGTCCCTGGGCGACGCGCCGATCTCGTAATGCTAGACGGCGAAAGAAACGTCCTTCTGGGTCCATGGCCCTCAAACGGCACTGGATGCCTGGATCCTCGGGGGGACGCAGAACCCCGTGCGCGACGTCATGGTCGCCGGAAAATGGATCATCCGCGACGGGCGGCATCCCAAAAAGGCCGCGATCCGTGCGGCTTATCGCGATTGCATCGCGCGCATAACACAGTGTTCCGACTCTCTTGATCTGGAGAGAAACATGGACCGCTCATATATCATCAAGGGACGTGGAGCGACTTCGGCATGAAACCCATCCGCATCTTCCGCCACGAGGACTGGATCCAGTCAGGCCGCCTCGAGGAGTATCTGGCGAACCACGGCGTTCCTGTTGAGCTGGTGTGCCTCGATCAGGGCGATGCGGTGCCGCAGCAAATCGACGACGTCTCCGGACTGGCCTTCTTGGGCGGCACGATGAGCGTCAACGACGATTATCCGTGGCTCGCCGAGGAAATGGCGCTGATCCGCACGGCCGCGGCGAAAGACCTTCCGATGCTGGGCCACTGCATGGGCAGCCAGCTTATCGCCAAAGCGTTGGGGGGCACCGTCGCGCCAATGCCAGCGAAGGAGATTGGCTGGTATGCGGTGCAAAAGGCCGACAATCCGGTCGCCAAGGCGTGGCTCCAAGCCGTGCCTGACCGTTTTGACATCTTGATCTGGCACCACGACGCCTTCAGCCTACCGCCCGGCGCGGCGCCGCTCTACTCCAGCGACTATTGTCCGGAGCAAGCTTACGCGCTGGGCAACAGTGTCGCCACGGTGGCGCATGCGGAAGTAACGGCCGCGATGCTGGAAGAATGGCTGCGCCTCTACGGCTATGACATCGCGCCGCCGTCCAACAGCGTTCAGACCATCGAGCAGATCCGCGAACGCCTCGCCGAACGCTGCGCCACCATGCATAGCCAGTTCACCGACCGGCTTTACGATGCTTGGCTGGAACGGATCCGGGCCTACGCGCAGCGCGAACGGGTCGCGTGACGCCTTATGCGTTCCCGCTTCCGTCGCGGGGCCGAATTGCTACATTGCCGCCCCGGCGAGAAAGGTGACCAGAGATGAGCGAGCATCATAGCGGCGGCTGCCTATGCGGTGCGGTCCAATATGCGGTCAGCGGCGAACTGCGCGAGGTGGTGAATTGCCATTGCGGGCAATGCCGCCGGACCCACGGTCATTTCGCGGCGTATACGGGGGCGGCGCGGTCCGATTTCTCGCTGACATCGAGTAGCGGCCTGCAGTGGTACCAATCATCGACACGGGCGCGGCGGGGCTTCTGCGCACGCTGCGGCGCGAGCTTGTTCTGGGAGCCGACCGGCGGCGACTATGTGGCGATCGCCGCGGGCACACTCGATGAGCCAACCGGGCTGCAGACGGTGGCTCATATTTTTGTCGCCGATGCCGGCGACTACTATGTTCTCGCGGACGGTCTGGTGAAATATCCCGGCAGCATGACTAGCGGAGACGAGCCGGATGCATAGCGAGCAGTGGATGTCTCGCAGCCTGGCTTGATCGTGATCTCCAGTATCCCCGCGGCGGTCGTCTTGCTCTCGAGCATGTATTGACCAGTCAAACCGGTTTCGCGGCTGGTCGAAACGGTAACTCCTGGTCATGAATATCATTCAATGATATTGAATCCACTGGCAGTGAGCCGGGTCGTTGTCTGAAATCGATGCCACTTTGGGCTCGTTCGGAGTCCGGGACAGAGCTTCTGAAGGACGCCCATAGGCGGCAGCGCCGGACAATGAGGACTGTGTATCCCGGACCATAAGAGGACGGGAGGGTACCGCAGATGACTGGCGGTGGCGGCATGAAGCTCGCCATAGCGGAGAAGCCGGCCGGGCTCTTGCCGTTGGACGATCCGGGCGCGCGCGGCGCGCGCGGCGCGATCGACCTACTTCACAAGGTGCTGACGCAACTGATCGCCGATCCGGACTCCGCGGAGCCGTTCGATCTGGTGCTCTCCCACATCCTCGAATTGTCGGGCGCCGAGGCCGGCACGATCTTCGTCAGCACCGAAAGCGGACGCCAACTCACACTTCTTGCCTGTATAGGGCCAGACGATCGCGATCGCTGGATGCGCATCGCCGACGACCGCGGCCTCTACCAGAACAGCGGCAGCGCCACGGCGTCGGAAGCGTTCGCCGATCCTGAAGATGCGGGATCGACCATCCTAGCGCAACTCTTCGACCAGGGGCCGTGCGGCCACGGGTTGCTGCTGCTGCGGATCGCCGGCGACCCTAGCACCGTGCCGCCATCGGCCTTGGAGTCCTTGCCGGGCTACGGCGAGTACCTGGCCGGCATTCTCTACAGCGCGCGCTGCGCGCGCATGAAGCTGCGCAATGCCCAGAGCGAGGAGCGTGCCGCCATCGCCCGCGAGCTGCACGACTCGCTGGCTCAATCGCTGTCTTACTTGAAAGTGCAAGTCAGCCTGCTGCAAACCATGCTCAAGAGCGACGGCGATCATGCTTCGGAAGTCGATTTAGCACTGCAGAAGGTACGCAGCACGCTCAGCACGGCGAACCTGCAACTGCGCGAGCTGATCACGACCTTCCGTTTGACGATGCATGGAAGGACTTTCGCCCAGGCTCTGGAGGACTCCATCGACGAATTCGAGCGGCGCAGCTCCATCGCCTTCGATCTGGACAATCGCCTTCCCGTCGGCGTGCTGACAGTGGCCGAAGAGATGCAGCTTCTGCTCATCCTTCGCGAGGCCCTGTGCAATGTGGTGCGTCACTCCCACGCCAACTATTGCTGGGTCTCGGCCCGTCTCAAGGAAGACGGCACCATCTGTTTGAGCGTAGAGGACAATGGCATCGGCATGCGTCTGACGATGCAGGACGCCGAACCGCATCATGGACTCATCATCATGCAGGAGCGGGCGCGCAGTCTCGGCGGAGTCTTGCGCGTCGAGGATCGCGAGGGAGGCGGCACGCGCCTCTATGTCCAATGCTGTCGCGAAAGAAGCACACTATCGGGTACCATCGTAGGCTGAGGATTTTGCCATGAACACAGAGTCATGCAGAGTATTGCTGGTCGACGATCACCCGCTGTTTCGATGCGGCGTGGCCCAGCTCATCGCGGCACAAGAGGGCTTCGAAGTCGTCGGCGAGGCAGCCTCCGCCGAGGAAGGCGTTCAGCTGGCCTCCTCGCTCAAGCCCGATCTGGTGCTGATGGATCTCAACATGCGAGAAAGCAGCGGTCTCAGCGCCCTCAAGCAGATCAAGGATAGCGGACTGGACACCCAGGTCATCATGCTCACGGTGTCCGACGCCGAGCAGGACTTCATCAGTGCGGTCCGCGCCGGCGCCGAAGGGTACCTGCTCAAGGGCTCGGAGCCCGAGGAAATTCTCGACAAGCTCCGGCTCGCGGCCCGCGGCGAAACCGTATTTACCGAGCCGTTGATGAGCATGCTGCTGGAAACCATGCGGGACGGCACGCCGGCGGCGCCGCCTACAGACGAAGAGTGCCTGACGGCACGCGAGCGGCAGATCCTACGCTTGATCGCCGCCGGCAAGAGCAACAAGCACATCGCGCGCGAGCTGGATATCAGCGACGGCACCGTGAAAGTGCATGTGAAAAACCTGCTGCGGAAACTGAACCTGCAATCGCGGCTCGAGGCCGCCGTCTGGGCACTCACCACGGCCTGAAGCCGGGCGATACTCGGATCGAGAAGACCTCGTATGGCGTTTTCCTGCTTCTGATGCGCGTCTCAGTTGTGCTCAGTCCCACCTTCATTGCAAAGACCTGCACATTACCCCGCACTATTCTTGACAATAGTCAGACCAGCTGACCCGCCGCGCTACCTCCAAGGTAGTACTACTCTTGCCTGCTTCATTTTCTCACCGCGCATACTGCAATGGTGTAACTTGGCTACGCCCCATCGAACCCATAGAAGCCACAAGCATGTCGACTGCGCAGATTGAGGTCCTCACCGAACTCCTGGTCGAGAGTGACGAGTTGGCGACCAGCCTTACGGGCGAGTTCTGCACCGGCTCAACGCCGCTCGTTGCGCCACTTGTCGATGCGATCGACATCGTGGTTTTCGTCACAGGTCCGAGCGGCAGCCTCCGCTACGTGAACGCGGCCTGGACGCGGCTGACCGGCTTCTCCCTCCAAGAGACGCGCTCGCTGGGCCGCTCCGCCTATTTGCATCCGCAGGATGAAGAGCGTTGGCTCCGCTTCTTGGAGGCCCGCAAGCGAGACCCGCAAAGGACTGCCGCGCTCGTGCTGCGCTTCCTGACCAGCTCCGGCAAAACCGTCCATTTGGAGGCCGGTGCACAGGCCGTGGTGGCCGACAACGGGCGCTGCATGGGCTTTGTCGGAACGCTGTTCGATGTGGGCAATCGCGTGCAAGCGGAGGGCCTCAAGGAAGCAAGCCATCGCACCTTGGACACGTTGATCAACAACCTGCCCGGCCTCGTCTATCGCTGCCGCAACGACCGCCAGTGGACCATGGAATATATGAGCAAGGGCTGCGAGGTGCTGACCGGCTATCCGCCGGAGGCGTTGATCAACAGCGAGCGCCTCACCTATGCCGATCTGATCGTACCGGAAGACCGGGAGCAGGTTTGGCAGAACGTCCAGGTCTCGTTGCGCGAGCATCGCTCTTTTGAGCTGATGTACCGGATACGAACGGCGCGCGGCGAAGAGAAGTGGGTGCTCGAGCGCGGCCGGGGAAATTATTCCATCAGCGGCGAACTTCTCGGCGTGGAGGGTTTCATCACCGACGTCACGCGGGAGAAGCATGAGCAGCTTCGCCTGAGAAGCGACAGCCTGCTCGACCCTGGAACCTGCCTGCCGACCCCTACCCTGTTCTTGGATCGGCTCGAGATGGCCTTGCGCCGGAGAAAGTCCCGCCCGCACGATTCCTTCGTGGTGCTCGTGGTCCATCTCGACCAGTTCGCCAAGTGGCGCGAGAGTCTGGGAACCGAGTTTAGAGAACGCGCGCTCCTAGATGTCGGCAAGCGCATCGAAACGATGCTCAGCCCCATCGATTCGCTTTGTCTTTGGACCGACAGCGAGTTTGCGATCCTGCAAGAAAGTGCGGAGGCGAATGAAGACTCCGGCGCCGTCGCTGTAGAAATCCAACAGGCGCTGCGCCGGCCGGTCGTGGACGGCAACAACGAAATGTTCCTGACCGCCAGCATCGGGGTCGTCACGAAGCCGACGGGCAATGAATCCGCCGATGAGCTCGTTTCCTTGGCCTCGACGGCAGCCGCGCGGGCCAGGAATGTGGGTGTGGGCCGCATCGAGACGGTCGAGATCGAGTCACTCTCGAAGCCGGTGCGAAGCGTACGCGCGAGCGGCTAAGCTCTTCCGCCGATTGATCTCTTCTGGGCAGACCCCGCGCGCAGAGCGACTTACGCTCGCACCCGGGTCTTTTGCGGATCGTAATGCGGAAAGCCGACGACCTTGGCCGGGATGCGCTTCTGATGGCCGTCCAGCTTGCCGATCTCGACGCTGGTGCCCAGCTCAGACTCCGAAATGTCCAGTCGTGCGAGCGCGATGTTCTTTTTCAGGATCGGGGAGCGCGTGGAGCTGGTCACCACGCCCACCTGCGCCCGCCCTTTGTAGACGGGGTCGCCGTGATGGATACTTTCATTGCTATCGATATCGAGACCGACCAACTTTCTTTGAGGATTGGCCCTGCGGCGGATCAGCGCCTCGGAGCCGATGAACGGCTCGTCTTCCATGTCCTTTCGGATGGTGAAGCCGATGCCGGCCTCGAAGGGATCGGTCTGATCGCAGAACTCGTAGCCGAAAAACACCAGCCCGGCCTCGATGCGGACCATATCCAACGCCAGAAGGCCGAAGGGGCGGAGCCCGAAAGGCTGACCGGCTTCCCAGATCGCGTCGAACACTTTGGTCGCGGCATCCGGATGACACCAGATCTCGAAACCCAACTCGCCCGTATAGCCGGTCCGTGAGATCACGACCGGCTGCTCGGCGATGCGCCCGATGGTGAAGCGGAACCATTTCAGCTCCGCCATGGTCGGCTGGTGCGGCGGCGTCCACACGATCTCTTTGAGGATGTTTCGAGAATTCGGGCCCTGCAGCGCAACGTTGTGCAACTGATCGGTCGATGAGCGGACCCACACCTTCAAGCCGCGATCCTCGGCAAGCTGGCGCAGCCAGACACCCAGATATTCGTCGCCGCAAACAACCCGGAAATTGTTCTGGCATAGCCGGAAGATGGTCCCGTCGTCGATCATGCCGCCATGCTCGTAGCAGAACGCCGTGTACACCACCTGGCCCTGACTTAGCTTGCGGATGTTGCGGGTAGCGGCGAGCTGCAACAGGGTCTCGGCGTCCGGACCTGTCACCTCGAACTTGCGGAGAGCGCTGAGATCCATGATCACCGCCTTCTCCCGGCAAGCCCAATATTCCTCGATCGGCTCCACGTCGGAGAAGCAGGAGGGCAGCCAGAAGCCACGATAATCTTCGAACTTGCGCGTGAGCTCTGCGAAGCGCGGGTAGAACCCGCTTTCGCGTGTCATGCGCGGCTGGGCGTCGGGCGTCATGCGGTGAGCCTTCCCCTTGGGAAAAGAGTTGTCCTTATCGTAGACCCGAACCTGGATGTCGGTGGGCAGCCAGCCATTGGCGGGATCGACATCGTCGGCGCAGGACGAGGAGGCGCAGACCAGATCAGTCAGCGCCCGAAGCAGCACGTAATCTCCGGGCCGCGACCACGGCTCATCCAGGCCGATGCCGTCATTATCGTCGACGAAGGTGTTGTAGAAGAAGTTGATCGCCGGCCATCCCTTGCGCGGCGCGATCCCATAGGACGACAGGGCGTTGTTGAAATTATCGGTGCAGTTGGAATGCCCCGGATAGCCCATGTCCTCGTAATATTTGGCGTTGCAGGCGAGCATGAACGTATCGTGCCGGCCCACGGTGTCTTGGACGACCTCCACCAGAGGCTTCTGCGTCTGGTCGAAATATTTCGAATGGAGGCCTGGGCCCGGCGCCGCCGTGCCCATCAATGAGTGTGTCGTGGTGGCGTCGAGACCGTTCTCCGTGCCGCTCTCCAGCGCCGCCGCGTCGAAGGCGAGGAAGTCCGAGCATTGGCGGCCCTCGACGTCGACGATCTGGATGTAGTCGCCCGCCTTTACCCGGTAGGCCGAGGCCGTTGCCGCATCGACCCTGAGGTCGAGCTTCGGCTCGGCGAGCGGCGGCGGCGGGTCGAGCTCCGCATCGTGGTCGTGGGTGATCTCCACGAGGAGCTCGGTCGGCGGATTCTGCGCGTCCGGCGTCATGGCCTCGCCGGGCGCAAAGACGAGCAACGTGCCATCCGCCTCGATGTCAAACCGCACTTGCGTGCCCGGCGCCGTCTCCTCGCCGAAGACATTGGCGCCACGCACGTCTTCGGCCGCGACGCCGCGGGTCACCACGGCGTTGGCCGCGGCGGCTTTGCCGTCCTTTGCCGCCGCCAGCGCCTGATCGAGTGTTGGTGCGTCGAGCCGGCTCAAGGCCGGGATCACCGCCTGGCCGCCTTCCTTCTCGGAGATGGCGTAGAGCAGGCCCGGCTGGAGGCCTTCGGGGTCGACGATACTGAGCTTGTCGCCCGCACGCACACCGACGGCGACCACGCCGCCGCCCGCGACGCGCATGCGGCGGACGCGTGTGGTCGTCTTGACGGAGGAGGCAGGCAGGACCTCCCTCCCTACGAGGCTCATGGCTATCTCCTTAGGCGCGCCCGGCTGATCTCTCGTGCAGAGCCGCTTCTCGTCGCCATCGCGCGTCGTTCACTCGGCGGCTTCAGGCGCTTTCAAAAACGCACCAAGACTATCGTCCAATGCGTCCATCCAAAGCGTGTGGTGCTGCGGCGACATCGTGCCCGTGAGCGTCGAAGGATAGCACCTGTCCCGATAGGTCAGGATACCTTCCTCCTTGTGGTGCTCCCACTCCTTGAACAGCTCACCGACATGATCGACATCCAGAGGCGGATAATCGGTCGCCTGGAGGAGATCACGGACATACTCCGTTTGAAAGTCGATCTTCTCCTCTTCGGTCTTGCAGGCCTCTTCCCGCTTCACCCATGCCTCGCTGTCGGCTTTCATGGCGGCCCGGTCCGGCAATTTGATCCGGTCTAGGATCACGTCGCGCGCATACCAGGCCTGCGCGTCGAACATGTTGAAGGTGTAATACTGGTCCTGCATGCCGAGATACATCAATTTTGGATTGTTGATCCAGACGACGCCCTTATAGATGTCCGGCGGATACAACCTGTTGTGCGTCTTCAGACGAAGGTCGTCGGGCAGGAAGGGGAAGTGATGCAGATAGCCCGTGCACAGCACGATGGCATCCACCTTCTTGGTCGAGCCGTCCGAGAAATGGGCGACGTTGCCGACGGTCTTCTTCAGGAGCGGCTTCTCCTCGAAACCCTCGGGCCAGTCGAAGCCCATCGGCTTGGTGCGATAGCTGAAGGTGATCGAGTTGGCGCCGTATTTATGGCACTGCGTGCCAATGTCCTCGGCAGAATATGAGGACCCGACCAACAGCACGTCTTTGCCCTTGAATTCGAGCGCATCGCGAAAATCGTGTGCGTGAAGGACACGGCCCGGGAACATGCTGAGCCCTTCGAACTCCGGCATGTTGGGCGTCGAGAAGTGACCGTTCGCCACGACGACATAGTCGAACTCTTCCGAATAGATGCGGTCCTCGGGAAGGTTCTTCACGGTGACCGTGAACTTCTTTGTCTCCGGTGAATACTGAACCCAGCGTACGGCCGTCTGGAGACGGACGAATTTCTTGGCGCCGCTGTTCTCGGCCCGACCCATGATGTAGTCGTGAAGCACTTCGCGCGGCGGGTAAGACGGGATGGCGCGGCCGAAATGCTGCTCGAATGAGTAGTCGGCAAATTCCAGACACTCCTTGGGTCCATTCGACCAGAGATACCGATACATCGAGCAATGGACCGGCTCGCCATATTCGTCGAGTCCCGTGCGCCACGTGTAGTTCCACAGGCCGCCCCAGTTCGCTTGCTTCTCGAAACAGACGAGTTCGGGAATCTCTGCTCCGTTTTTCTTAGCCGCCTCGAAAGCACGAAGCTGGGCTGTGCCGCTGGGGCCCGCCCCAATGATGCATACGCGCTGATCCTTGATCGGCCGCGCATCTTTCGAGTCATTCGCCATCGACTGCATCTCCCCTTCTTGTCGCTTTTCGATCTTGCTCGCGGCGAAGCTTTCTTCACAATTCCCTCGGTTAGTTACCCCAAAAGGGTTAGGCGAAAGCCCCGTTTTTGGCTTCGGATCGGCCTTTGGCCTTGGCTGACAAGCGGCCTACCTCTTGGAGAGTAATTGTCTTCTGTCCCGAGCGCTTGGACACTGACTGGTTCCCCTTTATCGGGGGCTGACAAAGGTCTGTCCGGGTCCGTCCGGCCTTGAGGCGGAATTGCCGATCGCATCCCCTTGCTCCTAACCCCAAGGAGGTACGATCTTGGAAGAATGCATGGGCCGGGTGAGGTGTGGTAATCACCTCGATCTGCCTGCTCAAAGGGGCCGACCGCGCCGATGACAACCGCCGAGCAATCCATTCTTCAGGTCCATGGCCTGGCTCGGACTTTCGGCGGCATCGTCGCCGTGAACGATTTCAATCTCGATGTTCAAGCCGGCTCGATCCATGGCCTGATCGGACCCAACGGCGCCGGCAAGACAACCACGTTCAACGTCATCAGCGGTTTCTATGCACCCTCCCGGGGCAAGGTCGTCTATCTCGGAGAGGACATCTCGGGGCGCGCGACCAGCGCATTGGCCGAGCTCGGGCTGATCCGGACGTTTCAGGGCACGACCCTGTTTCACGAGCTGAGCGTACACGACAATGTCTGTCTTGGCTGTCACCGCAGCGCCAAGGCCGGTCTCGTCAAGCGCATCCTCGGCACCGACCGGGCCTCCGAAGAGGCCGCGGAGCAGAAGGCCCACAGCATCCTCGAATTTCTAGGACTGGAGAAACTTGCCGACGAGCTCACCGCCAATCTGTCCCACGGCCATCAGCGCGCCCTCGGCCTGGCCATCGCGCTGGCCGCGGATCCGAAACTGATGCTGCTCGATGAGCCCTTCACCGGCATGAACCCGGAAGAAACGAGACGGATGATCGAGCTCGTCAAGCTCGTGCGAGAAGAGCAAGGCGTGACCATCATGCTGATCGAGCACGACATGCAGGCCGTGATGGGCCTGTGCGACGCGATCACGGTCATGAATTTCGGCACGCTCCTCGCCGAAGGAACGCCCGAGCAAGTGCGCAACAATCCCGCCGTGATCGAAGCCTATCTCGGGAGCGCGAGCGATGCTGCTTGAGATCAACGACGTCACGGTTCACTACCACAAGGTCGCGGCCCTCAAAGGCGTCAACATGGCTGTCTCCGCCGACGGCATCGTCACCATCATCGGCGCCAACGGCGCAGGAAAGAGCACGACCTTGCGGGCCATCTCAGGGCTCGCGCGCCTCAGCCAAGGCGAGATCATCTTCGCGGGCAAGCGCATCGACACGCTCGCACCGGAAAAGATCGTGGCGCTCGGGATCGCTCATGTTCCCGAAGGCCGGCGCGTATTCCCGGACCTCACGGTCGAGGAGAATCTCCGCACAGGCGCCTTTCTGCGCTCCGATAGGCCGGCCATCGAATCCGATCTCGAAGACGTCTTCAAGCGCTTCCCGCGCCTGAAACAGCGCCGCGGACAATGGGCCCGGTCGCTTTCCGGCGGAGAGCAGCAAATGCTGGCCATCGGCAGGGCGCTCATGTCCCGGCCGAAGATGCTGATCATGGACGAGCCCTCGATGGGCTTGTCGCCGGTCATGGTCCAGGAGATGGCGCGGATCATCCGCGATATCGTGGAGCGGGGCGTGCCCGTGGTGCTTGTCGAGCAGAATGCCGAACTTGCGCTCAGGCTAGCGCGCTATGCTTATGTACTGGAGACGGGCAAGATCGCCCTCGAAGGGCCTGCCCCCGAGTTGCACGACAACGAGCATGTGAGGCGCGCGTATCTCGGTGCCTGAGACCTGGGACCTCAAAGAACTCGTGAACGCCGGCTGGAGCGAGACCGATCTCGCCTGGGAGACGGCGGCCGAGTCCACGGCTGACGCGGCCGTGCAGAACGATTACCTTCGCGCCAAGGAGGAAGCCGGACAAGCGCTCCAGCTGGCTCGCGCGAATTTCGAGCCGATCGATCCACGCCTCGGCACGAGCCTCGCGAACTACGGCGTGTGCTTGAGCCTCGCGGGAGACGACCAAGCCAAGGCCTCGCTGTTCGCCAAGGCCCTGGAGGCTTGGAAAGGCTCCGGTCCCTGGATCGCCCGCATGGACGCTCCGCGGGTTGCGCGCAGCTCGATGTTCCATTTGCGCATGGAGGCGCGCCACCGGGACACCTATCGCGGCCTGTGGCAGCAGCGCTGGCGGGAAATGGCCGCCGAAACGGTCAAGCGCCTCGAGGCCTTGAACGCTCCGGATGCGACTGTTGCGGCCCCGGCCGGCGATACGCTCACCGTCTGGCGGCGCGAGCGTCCCGCCATGCTCAACGATACGCGGAAGCTGATGGCGGCGGCGCTCCTGCTCCTGGCACCGCCGGTATCGGACCTCTGAGAGACGCCGCCCTATTCGGCCGGCTGCTCCGCCAGGGCGTCGCGCCTCTCCTTGCGGCCGGCGAACCACCCTTTGATCTTCGGCAGCAGGCTTTCCAATCCGTTCGGCAGGAACAAGATGGAGATGATGAGGATCGCGCCGTAAAACATCGGCCGCATCTCGTCTACGTCGAGCGAGCGCAGAATCACCTCGTTGAGGATGGTGAGCGCCACCACGCCGATGATCGGCCCGTAGAAGGTGGCGGTTCCACCGACGATGGCCCAGATCAAAATGTAGACCATCTCCTCCACCCCGAACCTGTTCGGGGCGACCGCACCCACATAGTGCGCATAAAGCGCGCCGGCGAGACCGGCGAAGAAGGCCGAGATCACAAAGGCCAGCATGCGATAGCGGAACGTATTGACGCCGACGGACTCGGCAAGCTTGTCCTGCCAATGAATGGCGTGGAAGGTCAGGCCAATCCGCGAGCGTTCGACGCGATAGAGAATGAGAAGGGACACCGCCACAACGACGAGGCAGAGATAGTAGTAGTTCACCGGCTCGTAGAAATCGATCGAGAAGATGTCCGGCATTGACGGGATGCGCTTGATGCCCTTCGGTCCGCCGAACAAGAAGGTGAGATCGCTCCACTTCCACATGAGCCGGATCACCTCGCCCGCGGCGAACGAGCCGATCAGAAAGTAAAAGCCTTTCATCCGGAACAGCGGAAAGCTCAGCAGGAAGGCGAGAAAACCCGCCATGGACGCCCCGAGGAGCATGGCAACAGGCACAGGAACCTCAAGCTCCTTGGCCACCAGCGCCGATGTGTAGGCGCCGACGCCCATGATGACCGCGTGCGCCAAAGACCATTCGCCGGTCAGCGTCAGCAGGCGGTAGCTGCAGACCAGCAGCACGTTGATGACCAGGAAGACCAGGATCTCCTGCTGCGAGAACGAGAGCAGGTGCGGGAGCACGATTAGAACGACCGCGAGCAGGCCGAAGCCGAGTATCCAGGCAATCGTCGAACTGGGCTCGGACTTAGGCACGTTCTTTCGCTCCAAACAGACCCGTCGGCTTGACGATCAGGACGGCAAGCATCAACAGCAGGCCGACGATATTGGCCAGCGTCCCGTCGTAGAGCGTGGTCACGAAGGTGTGGACGAAGGCATAGAGGATGGCGACGAGCACCGCGCCTTCGAGGGAGCCCAAGCCGCCGACAATGATAATGATGAAGGCCGTGACGATGACCGAGTGCCCCATGAACGGCGTGGGCGAGACAAGCGGCGCGGTCAGCGCACCGGCTACCCCGGCGAGGGCCGCGCCGATGAACATCGCAAGCCGTGCGGTCTGGTTGATCGACATGCCTTGCAGGACGGCGGCCTCACGATCTTGCGCGCAAGCCCGCAACGCCCAGCCGAACTTGCTCTTGCGTAGGAACAGCCAAAGCGCCGTCAGCAACCCAACCGCGGCCAGGATCACGTAGAGCCGCTGATAGGTCAGCACCGCACCGTCCAGGAACACGATCTTGTCCTGAGTCGAAGGCGGGACGTTCTCCATGCGAACGCCGAAGCCGAGCACAGCAATCGTCTGGAGAATCAGAAGGAAGCCGATCGAGGCGATCAGCCCTCCCAGTGGATTATCCCGCAATGGTCGGAACAGAGCGAACTCCATGAGAAGTCCGAGCAGCCCGACAAAGACCAGGCCGGCGGCGACGGCAACAAAAAATGGGAGGGCTTGATCGGCATAGAGTGCAACAACCACGTAGGCGCCCGCCATATAGAGCTCGCCATGGGCAAAGTTGACCACGCCCATCACACCAAAGATCAGCACGAAGCCGACGGCGATGAGCGCCATGTAGCTCGCCGCGTAGGTCGCATTGACGACGGTTTGAAGTAACAACTCAACGGTCATCACAAGGCTCCGTGATGCGCCAGGTTTGGGCTCGGTGCCGGACGCATTATACCGGTTAGCGCGAGGGGCATGAACAGCCCCTCCGCCAGTGGCGGAGCGCAGGAAATCCCGTCTCGGACGCTAGACCAGACCTTGCACCCAGCAGGACGTGCTCAGCTGCGCTGATAGTACATCTGATCGAGCGCTTCCATGTGCTTGATCAGAAGATCCTTGTGCTTGTCCCACCACGCCGGGATGGATTTGAAATCCTGGATCTTGGCCTTGCCGTCCTTGATGACGACCACGGGCCAGAGGCCGACGAGCGCATTATCGATGCCGAAGAGCTCCTTGCCCCACCAGTCGGCCTCGCCGAAGGCCTGCTTGCCAGTGCCGCCCACCTTCATGGCCTCCAGCACTTTCTCCGGGTCCGTGCTGTCGGCGCGTTGTGCGGCGTCGGACCAGAGATCCATGATCGAGGCATATTCCCACGACACGGCGCCCCACTCGCCCTCGCCGAAGCGCTTCACGTATTCAGCGTAGAACTCGTTCGGCTTGTTGAAGTTGACGTGAGGCTCGTTGAGCTTGGGATCGTCGAAGTCCGGGAACTGGAAGATGAAGCCTTCCATGAACTCCTTCGAAGTCTTCTCGACCATCTTCTGATAGAAGTCGGCCGTGCAGGAGATCATCTGTCCCTTGAAGCCCTGCTGGAAGGCCTGCTCCGTGAGCGGGTGCACGTAATCGGCGTAGCAGGTGTCGAGGCAGATGATGTCCGGCTTGAGCGCCAACATCTTCGACATGATCGGGGCGAAGTCGGTGGTTGCCGGATCGAAGAAGATCGGATCGCCCAGAACCTCGATGCCCGCCGCCTCGAACGCGGCCAGATAGGTCGCGACCGACGGCTTGCCGAGCGAGTCGTCCTGAGCGCAGATGACCGCGGTCTTCAGGTCGGGCTTGTTCTCGGCCAACCACTCGACACCGGTGACATTATAGATCGGGTGCACCTCGCATGGTGCGACCAGCATTTTCGTCTCGGGCGACAGGTCGCTCGGCAGGAGCGTGGAAACCAGCATGTTCTCTTTTTCCGCCACCGGAGCCGCGCCCGGCCAAGGGTCGCCGCCAAGCATCATGATGAACTTGACGTCATCCTCCTTGATAAGCTTGACCGCGCCGGTGCGCGCGATGCTGGGATCGTACTCGTCGTCATAGGCGACGAATTCGACCTTGTAGACATCGTCGCCGATCTTGATGCCGCCGTCGGCATTGACCCAGTCAGCCCAGATCTTGCAGCCGTCGAGGCCGGGTTTGCCCCACGCGGCGACCGCGCCGGTAAGCGGCGCGAGGAAGCCGATCTTCACGACCTTGTCGGCCGCGAAGGCGAGTTTTGGCATGGAAACGCCGGCCATGACCGTGGCGGCGGCGGTGGTCGAAAGGAAATCGCGGCGATTGATCTGAAACTTTGTCATGTGGTCCCTCCACGTCGAAGGGCGGGACGACCGTGGAGACGGGCGACCGGCCTGACACTCATTTGCCTACGAACGGGATTGCGGCGGTTGCAGCGGGCAAGGCGGTAGAAGGCTCAGACCTGTTGCTCATGGCGTCCTTGCTTCAAGTAACGTCCACAACACCATTTCACAGCCACGCCGCATGGCTGAGAATACGAATTCACCTAGGAGTTTCGGGATTTATGCCCTTCGGAGACAATCCTCTTGAGGGAGTAACTATTAGGGGGTACGCAAAAAAGGCTGTGTCGCCCGGGCAATCGGCAGGTTTTCGCGCACGAAATCTTGCGAAACAGCGCTCGGCTCTTGAATGCCTAAAGTTTCAACATCCTGCCCGTCGAATACGCGCAAATAATGCACATTGTGCCCGCCTTTCCGCGTTTATCGCGGCGCAAATACTACTCCGCCGCCGGGACCGGGTGCGAAGCGGCACCGCCCTCTTTGCCGTGGCCACCTTCCGGGCCGGGCACCGTTTCATCGGACTCGATGAACGCGCGTCTGGACAAGTAGGTGTAGACCACCGGGATCACGAACAGCGTGAACAGGGTGCCCACCAGAAGACCGCCGACGATGACCCAGCCGATATCCTGGCGGCTTTCGGCGCCGGCGCCGGTCGCGACCGCCAGCGGGACCGCGCCCAGCACCATGGCGTACACCTGGATCCCGGCGGGGTAGAAGCGGATCGAGATGTCGCCGAGGATCCGGTCGTCGTACGACCACGACAGCAGACCGCTGACGAGGAGGAGCGCGCCGCCGGCGAGGGCGATGACAGGTGCCTTCGCGCCGTGCCGCACGCGGGTCGCCTCGGGGAATTCGAGCCTGCTCATGCCCGGTCCACCACCTTCGCGCCGAGGATGCCCTGGGGTCGGAAGACCAGGACGAGGATGAGGATGGCGAAGGCCCAGACGTCCTTCCACGGGCTCCCGCCGAAGGTGCCGGGCACGAACTGGACCGCCATCGACTCGACGATCCCGAGGGTCAGGCCGCCGACGACGGCACCCCAGATGTTGCCGATCCCGCCGAGGACCGCGGCCGTGAAGGCCTTGAGGCCGGCGAGGAAGCCCATCTTGAAGTTGATGTTCGTGACCTGCAGGCCCTGGGCGACGCCCGCGATCGCCGCGAGCGTGGCCC
>Ga0210068_1000005_pt1 | contig 51929 bp, 44 predicted proteins | sample RushOxbow_ThreeS_5_FD_185561 | JGI IMG/M metagenome (GOLD analysis project Ga0210068, IMG submission 185561) | Wetland microbial communities from San Francisco Bay, California, USA, that impact long-term carbon sequestration -... | ecosystem: Environmental > Aquatic > Marine > Wetlands ... | reverse complement strand
ACCGGCGTCGAGGCCCTGGTGCGGTGGAATCACAAGACGCGCGGACTGCTCACGCCCGGCTCGTTCATTGCCATTGCGGAGCGTACCGGGGCGGTGCAGCAGCTCGGGAGCTGGGTTTGCGATGAGGCCTGCCGGCAGATGAAGGCGTGGCAGGCCGAAGGCGTTGCGCCTCACGTGCTCGCGGTCAACATCTCGGGCGTTCAGCTCAAGTCGGCCGACCTCGAACGGGAGGTTGCGGCCAGCATCGCCAAATGGGGCCTCAATCCGGGCCAGATCGAGCTGGAACTCACCGAATCCGTTCTCATGGAGGCGACGCAACGGCATGGCGCTACCCTTGAGTCTCTGCGCCGCATGGGACTCCGGATCGCCATCGACGATTTCGGCACGGGCTATTCGTCGCTCAAATATCTGACCACCTATCCGGTCAACCGCCTGAAGCTCGCCCAGGAGTTCGTGTTCCGCGTGACGGTGGATTACCGGAACGCCGCCGTCGTGCGCGCGGCCATCCGGCTTGCGCATGAACTCGGCATCGATGTGATCGCCGAGGGTGTGGAGACGGAGGCACAAATGCGCTTCCTGATCGGCGCTGGTTGCGAGCAGGCGCAAGGCTATTTCTTCAGCCGGCCGGTCCCCGCGTCCCAGATGACGGCGCTGCTTCATGAAGGATGGATCAAGCCCGCGCCTGCGCCGCAGCAGACGCGATTCACCTCCGCAGCTTAATCCGTTCCTAGGTCCAGTCGACGCGCAACGCGTCGAGCCGGCGCCGGTCGCGCTTGGTCGGCCGCTTGCCGATGCGCAGCGGGGTTAGCGGCCGGTTGGCGGACGGCAGAGGCGTGAGATCGTCATAGAGCGTTTGCGCGAGTCTGGCGGGTCCGCGGCGCTCCGCGGCATCGACCACGCGCACGACGGCAAGCCGCCCTTGGTTGGCGGTCGTGATCACGTCGCCTGCGTGAACCAACCGGCTCGGTTTCAGCGCCCGCTCGCCATTGATGCGCACTTTTCCATCGCTAATGAGTCGTGCGGCGCCCGAACGCGTCTTCATCAGCCGCGCGCACCACAGCCATTTGTCGAGGCGCTGTGGCGTCATCTGCAACCCGGGTTAGCTTTTCTCGGGACGACTGCGCGCTGCGAGGCTGTCGCGGAGGTCCTTCAAGGCCGCGAAGGGCGAGTGCTCCGGCAGCATCCGCTCGCGCTTCGGCTGGCCCTGGGGGTCTCGGCCCTGACGGGCCTGACGGTCTCGATCCTGGCCTTTGGCCTGACCCCGCTCGTTGCCTTTCGCCTTCTTGTGGCTCTTGCCGTGCCGCGGGGGCCGATCACCTGCTTCCGCCGGCTTGCGTCCTTTTCCTCGGGCGTGCTGCGGCCGCTGCGTGTCCCGGCGCTTGCCTGGACGCCAAATTTCGTCGAACGCGGGCTCAGGCGCGGGAGCGGTGTCTTTCGACGCCTCCGCCACGGCGTCGGCGGCTTCAGCCGCTGGCGTCTCGAGGGCTGCCGGCGCGGGCTCGGTTGCCGCGGCCTCCGCTGTCTCGGCAAGAGAAGTCTCGGTCTCGGCAGGTGCCGCTTCGGCCGTGGCCGGTATCGCGCCGGCACCGGGTTCGCCTTCGATCTTCCGGCGCTCCAAGCGGAAGCCAAGCGCGCGCAGGATCGAGGTGAATTCATCGCCCGAGCAGCCGACCATGGACATCAGCTCCGGCACGACGCGAAAGCCGCCGTCGCCGGTGGCGCCGGTTGGAGCTGCCACGGGTTCCTTGCGGTTTGTGCCGTTCGTTTCCGTCTGCGCGTCCGTCACCGCCGCTTGCCGCCAGATCACGCGCGCGCGAATGAGATCGGAGAGCCGCTCCAGCATGTCGATGCGGACCGCACGGTTACCGGCCACGTGAAAGCCCGCGGCGCGCCAATAAGGCTCTGGGATTGCCTTGTCGGCGGGGACGGAGGTCAGACCCTGCTTCGGCCGCTCAGGCAGCGTGTCCGTCGTGAGATCGTAGTCTGGTCCGGCGTGCAGCACCCAAAGCAGAAGAAGCAGCTCTGCCGCCGCCGGCTTGAGCAGCGCCGGGAAGTAGAGATTGAAGGCGCCGAAGCGGACGCCGTATTTGCGCAATTGGCCACGGTCCGCTTGATCGAGCGCCTTGATCTCGGCGGCGGCGGTGTCGCGGCGCAGCACGCCGAGATTCTCGGTGAGGCGGAAGGCGAGCCCGCGGGCCAGTCCGGTCAGGTCTTGCACCTCGCTCAGCGCGATCAGCGGCTTTAGCTTGGCGTCGAGATAAGCGGCGAGCCACGAAGCGAGCCGCGCCGTGACGCGTTCGCGGTCGAGCGGACCCAAATACTCGTCGGCGAAAAGCTCGATGCGGGGCTTCAGCGCCGTGTCGCCGCGCGTCAGCCTGCCGATCTCAGAACCTTGCCAGACGATCCGCCCATTGGGTGTGAGCGTGATGGTTTCATCCGCGGCGGCCGCCAGCGCCGCGGCGCGCGAAGCGAGCTCGGTGGCGAGCACTTGCGTCGCCGCATGGAGCGCGGCCTTGCCGTGAATGCCGTCGCTGGACGCATCGGGCGTGAAGCGGAAGCCGTCCAGGCTGCCGACAAAATGGTTCTCGACAAGAATCTGACCGTCTTCGCTGATCTCGGCCATCATCTCCTCCTTGTCGCGCAAGCGCCGCATGAGCACGCTGGTGCGCCGATCGACAAATCGTTGTGTCAGGCGCTCGTGGAGCGCGTCGGACAGCTTGTCCTCGATCGCCCTGGTGCGGTCCTGCCAGTGCTCCGGATCGTGAAGCCATTGAGCCCTGTGAGACACAAAAGTCCAGGTACGAATTTGGGCGAGGCGGTTCGACAGCGTATCGAGATCGCCGTCGGTGCGGTCGGTCTGCGATACCTGACTGGCGAACCAGTCTTCGGGAATCTTGCCTTCATCGCTCATGACATAACGGTAGAGTGTGGCCGCAAGATCCGCGTGATCGTTGGGCGAGACCTTTCGATAGTCGGGAATCTGGCACATCTCCCATAACAGCCCGACTGCCGCCGGCGATCTCGCCAGGTCGCAAATGCGCTCATCGCGGGTCACGTTTTCCAGCGCAATGACGTCATCAACCATGCGCGACCTGGTGAGGCGCGGATGATCGGGCATCTCGCGCAAGCTTTCTTTCAGCGCCTCGATGGAAGCGAAGTTGAGGGTGCGGCTGCGCCACTGCAGCGTGCCGACCTGGTCAAAACTGTGGGTTTCCAGCCGTTCGATCAGCTCGGGATCGAAGGGCGGGACCTGTCCCGTCACGCCGAACGTTCCGTCGTTCATATGGCGCCCGGCGCGGCCGGCAATCTGGCCGATCTCGGAAGGGCTGAGATTGCGGTGGGCATGGCCGTCAAATTTCCGCACGCCGGCGAAAGCGACATGATCGAGGTCGAGATTAAGCCCCATGCCGATGGCGTCGGTCGCCACCAGGAAATCCACGTCGCCGTTCTGGTAGAGTTCGACTTGGGCGTTGCGGGTGCGGGGACTAAGCGCGCCGAGCACGACCGCGGCGCCGCCGCGCTGCCGCCGCACCAACTCGGCGATGGCATAGACGTCGTTCACAGAGAAGGCGACTATGGCCGCGCGCCGCGGCAGACGGGTGATCTTCTTCTCACCGGCATAAGAGAGGTTCGAGAGACGCGGGCGCGACACGAGATTGGCGCCGGGCAGGACCTCGCGGATGGCATCGCGCATGGTCGCCGCGCCAAGCAGCAGCGTCTCGTTGAGGCCGCGCGCGTGGAACAGACGGTTGGTGAACACATGGCCGCGCTCGGCGTCCGCCGCGAGTTGGATCTCGTCCACGGCCACAAAGTCAGCTTCGAGTTCCCGCGGCATCGCCTCCACCGTGCACACATAGAAGCGCGCGGACGGCGGCTTGATCTTCTCCTCGCCCGTGATGAGCGCCACCTGGTTGGCGCCGGCCCGCGCCACGACCTTGTCGTAGACCTCGCGCGCAAGCAGCCTGAGCGGCAAGCCGATGACGCCGACGTCATGGGCCAGCATGCGCTCGATGGCGAGATGCGTCTTGCCGGTATTGGTCGGACCGAGCACGGCGGTGACGCCGCGTCCTCTGGCCGGACCTGTGGATTGCGTGGATAAAGCCTTGGTCATTCGACGCACTTCTCAACGTGACTCCCGCGCGGGCCGTGAACGGGAGAAGAACGAATCTCGTCCGAATCGCTGACAAAGCCCATTCGGCTTATGTTCCGCCCTAAATTGGCACACTCTGGCGGGCCCTTTTCGCGAGTGCCGGCATGCGCCGGCATTTCTACAATCGACCCTATATCTGGCTTTTGCGGTCAGCCGGGGCTCTCCCCGCCAGGGATCGCAACGGGAACAGAGCACGGACGAATCGGGGGATCGTGAATTTTCAACGTCCGTTCCCTACGACATGTTGGGTTTTGGGCTTTGCGCGTTAACACTCGGTGCGGCGCCTCGCCGTTACTAGCCTAGTCGACGCTCGCGCGCCGGGATCCTGCGACCTGAATCGAGGTGACGACCGCGGTGCCGTAGCCCACTGGCGTCGGCAGCACGATACGGTAGGGCACATACATCTGCGTGCCCTTGACCGGCATCAGCCAGACCTCGATCTCGTCGGACTGCGTCATCATCTGGATGCCGGCATTGTTCGGCTGGTAGCCGGAGATGGGGATGAACTTCACGCGGCAGATCGCCGCCGGTCCCGAATAGGCGGTCCGGGCGGTGTTCTGGACCATGACCCGCTTCTTCGGCTTGAGCACGAGGTCGAAGCGCGACTTGCCGTCGAACACCGGGAGCATCTGATTGCAGACGCTGAGATCGCCGTGCGGATTGGTGGAGCGGGCAGTGAGAAAGGCGCCGCTCATGGGATCGAGCACGCCTTCGAGCTGCTCCCGCTTGACCGGGATCGTGCCCGGGATCGTGCCCTTGCGGGGCGAGATGGAAACCTGCTGCACCGCCCCGTCGCCGAACGTCATGCGCAGGCGCTCGTCCGTCTTGCCGCCGTCGGAATAGCTGAAGGCGTAAGTGGCGGGCTCGGGCCCCGCCTCCGTCACCTGGCCGGTGCTCGCGGTGACCCCCTGCCATCTGTAGACAAGGCCCTCGAGGATGGAGAACTTGCCTTCCCCGCGCATTTGGTAGCCGCTGCCGTTCAGCGTCGTGGTGACGCTGAAATTGCCGAGATTGAAGTTGCCGACCTTGACCTGGTAGACCGCGATGATGCGGGCGGCGGACGTGGCAGGGCTCTCCGCCCGGGCGCGTTCGTCCTCAAGCGCCGGGCCGAGGCCGAGCGTGAGGACGGCCACAGCCAAAAGGCTCAAGCAATGTCGTGCTGCCCACATGTCTCCCGACCCCTAGCAAGACGTCCTCCCGCTAGTCCTCCTGATCCTGAGAATGTCCAGGTATTTGGCGGATTCGTCAATTCGGCCAGCATAGACGGGAATCAAGGCTGTGCCTTGACCGAATAGGGCCATCCCCGTATATCTCGCCTCCCTGGCTGCCGCGCTTGTGGATAGTCACGAGCCGCAACCGGCTATCAAGATATTCGTTAGAAGGACAAAGGACCATGGCCCGTCGCTGCGAGCTGTCCGGCAAAGCCGTGCTCACCGGCAACAATGTGAGCCATGCCAAGCGCCGGACCAGGCGCCGTTTTCTGCCGAATCTGTGCAATGTCACGCTTCAGAGCGACGTGCTGAAAAAGCGCGTCCGGCTGACCGTCTCCGCCAACGCGCTCCGTACCGTGGAGCATCGCGGCGGGCTCGACGCCTACCTTCTCAAGGCCGGCGAAGACGAACTGTCTCTGAAGGCGCGGCGCCTAAAGCGCGAGATCGCCAAGGTGCACGGGACGCAGGCGGCCGCCTCCTAAGGCTCTCTAGGCTCTCCAGGCCCTCACGGCAGGGCAAACTGCATGATCAGCGACCGCTGAAACGGACTGTAATTGTCGTCCGACATCAGGGTCAGGATGGTCTCGCCGGCGCGTGAGCGATGCACGGCGATCGCCTCCATATTGTCTATATTGAGCCGGTCGGTCGCCTCCAGCAGCACCTCGCCGTCGATCAGTCTGCCCGGCTTGAGCTCCGCCGCGCTGATGCGGCGGATGCGCATCTTCACCCCTTCGCTGTAGCGGAACCGGCGTTCGAGCAGGACCAGGCCGCCGTCAGGGAGGCCTGCGGCGTCGGTGATGTCGAAGCCTCCGAGGCGCCGCACCGTTATGGGCCCGGGGCTGTGGCCGCCGATCAGCCAGCCGCGGAGATTGCCGTTTGCGTCCTTCAGCCGCTCGGAAAAGGCGACGACCGTGCCTTTCAGGGGTCCGGCGTGGATCAGCGCAGCCGCCTCCAGGCCTTGATTGGCGTCCATGCCTGCGGCCTCCTTCGGCAGACGAATCACGCCGCCCGGCGGCCCAAAGCTCTTCATGGTGAAGGGGTAGCGCAGGATTCGGTGCTCGCGCTCGAAAGAGACGAGCGCTTGGCCGGCGCGCGTATCGCCTGCCGTGAGCGCCAACCCCTCCGCGTCGCGCTCGGCGTCCGTGCGCAGCGGCTTGCCGTCAGGGCCAAGGATCGGCCCCAGCGTCACGTTTTCCATGCCCTTCAGCCAGCGGCCGTCATAGGTGAGGGTCGCGCGCATCCAGGCGCCGGCGTCGGTTACAGCCAATAGCGTCGTGCCGGAGGCATCCAGCGCGATGCCGGAGAAGCCGCCGAAATGCCGCGACCGGCTGAACAGGTTGAGCCCGCCCCGGAAAATCAGCTTGCCGAACTCCTTACGCTCCGGCCGATCGCGGTCGAAATTGATGGGGATGACGGAGACGCGCGTCTCGATCGGGCGATCCGGCACGTCGGCCGGCTTGGCGATCAGCGACGACGCGACGGCGCACAGGGAGCCCATGGTGAACAGCGCAAGGGCGAGCGCCGCTCGGCGCGAAGCGCGCTTCACGTTAGTGGAGCTGCCGGCGTTTGGCGCGGGCGGCCGACGGCACGGTGCGGTGGAGTTGCCGCCAGGCGAGGTCTTCGTCGAACAGCTCGGCGAGCTTCTCGGTCATGACACCGGCCAGTTCCTCGGCGTCGGTGATGGTGACGGCCCGCCGGTAGTAGCGGGTGACGTCGTGGCCGATGCCGATGGCGAGCAGCTCGACGGGCGAGCGCGTCTCGACCTCGTTGATCACCTGACGAAGATGCTTCTCCAGATAGGAGCCCGAATTGACCGAGAGCGTGGAATCGTCGACCGGCGCGCCATCCGAAATCATCATCAGGATGCGCCGCTGCTCGGGGCGCGCCAGCAGCCGCTGATGGGCCCAGGCCAGTGCCTCGCCATCGATATTCTCCTTGAGCAGCCCTTCGCGCATCATCAGACCGAGATTGCGCCGGGCGCGGCGCCAGGGCGTGTCGGCGGCCTTGTAGACGATGTGGCGCAGATCGTTTAGGCGGCCGGGCAAAGGCGGCTTCATGGCGTTGAGCCACGCCTCGCGCGAGTGTCCACCCTTCCAGGCGCGGGTGGTGAAGCCCAGGATCTCGACCTTCACGCCGCAGCGCTCGAGCGTGCGCGCCAGGATGTCGGCGCAGCAGGCCGCGACCATGATGGGCCGTCCGCGCATGGAGCCGGAGTTGTCGAGCAGGAGCGTCACCACCGTGTCGCGGAACTGGGTGTCGCGCTCTTGCTTGAAGGTCAGCGGGTGCATGGGGTCGATGATCACGCGGGTCAGCCGTCCGGCGTCGAGCATGCCCTCGTCGAGATCGAAGTCCCAGCCGCGGTTCTGCTGGGCGAGTAGCCGGCGCTGAAGCCGGTTGGCGAGACGGGCCACGGCCCCGTGCAGCGCCACAAGTTGCTTGTCGAGAAAGGCGCGCAGCCGGTCTAGCTCTTCGAGGTCGCACAGATCCGGAGCGTCGATGATCTCGTCATAGGCCCGGGTGAAAACCTTGTAGCCGAAGGCTTCGGGGTCATCGAGCACGGAGGTGTTGGGGCGCCAGGGATCGGAGCGGCGCGGCAGGTCTGCGGCCTCGGAATCGCGGTCGAGCTGGTCGGTGGCGCCGTCTTCCTGGTCCTCCAGGGTCTCCTCGGAGGTGTCGTCGGGCTCCCCACGGGTCTCTTGCGCCAACTCGGCGCGGTCTTGGCCCTCGGCGCTCTGGTCCTCGTTGTCGGAGGCATTGGGATCGGACTCGCCGTCCTTGGAGCTATCCTCGTTCTCTTCGCCCTGATCGAGCTGGTCGGCCAGATTGAGCGCTGCGAGCACGTCGCGGGCGAGCCTGCCGAAGGCCTCCTGGTCCTCCAGGGTCTCGGGCATTCGGTCGAGCAGGTTGCGGGCGCGTTCCTCGATCCAGGGACGCCATAGATTGACCAGGGGCCGGGCTCTTGCCGGCGGCGCGGCGCCGGTCAGCCGCTCGCGCACGAGGAGCGACAGCGCATCGGGAAGCGGTGCCTCGTTGCGCTCGGTCTCTTCGGTGACGCGGCTTCGCGCGTAGCGCTGCTCCACGCGGGCGGTCAGATTGGCCGCAACGCCGTCCATGCGCCGCGCGCCGATTGCTTCCACGCGGGCCTGCTCGATCGCCTCGAACACGGAGCGGGCATCGCCCCCTGTCGGCGCAAGCGCCTTATGGAGTCCGTCATCGTGGCAGGAGATGGACAGCGCGGCCGCGTCCGCGTGACCGCGGATCACCGCGATCTCCTCTCTGGTTGGGACGCGAGAGGGCTCTGGCACCCGCGCGGTCTTGCCCGCAAGGCCCGGAGGCTCCGTGGAGAACACCACCTCGACGCTGCTATCGGCGGCGAGCGACCGGGTGGTGAGCGACACGGCACGTTTGAACGGATCGAGGGGCGCCTCTTTCCGCTTGTTCGCGGTCATGGGATCAGCTCAAGGCCACGTTGGCGGTCGATTGCGGCAAGTCCTCGCCGAAGCAGCGCTGATAGAACTCGGCGATCAGGCCGCGCTCGAGCTCGTCGCATTTGTTGAGGAACGAGAGCGCGAAGGCGGTCCCCACGTCGCCGAAGATCTCGGCGTTCTCCGCCCACGTGAGAACCGTGCGCGGACTCATCACCGTGGAGAGGTCGCCGTTCATGAAGGCGTTGCGGGTCAGCTCCGCGACCCGGACCATGTTGGACACCGCCTTCCGGCCTTTTTCGGTGTTCCACGACTTGGCTTTGGCCAGGACGATATTCACTTCGTCTTCATGGGGCAGATAGTTCAGCGTGGCGACGATGGACCAGCGGTCCATCTGGCCCTGGTTGATCTGCTGGGTGCCGTGATAGAGGCCGCTCGTGTCGCCAAGGCCGATCGTGTTCGTGGTGGCGAACAGGCGGAACGAGGGATGCGGCCGGATCACCTTGGACTGGTCAAGCAGGGTGAGCCTGCCCGAAACTTCCAGAACGCGCTGAATGACGAACATCACGTCGGGCCGGCCTGCGTCATACTCGTCGAAGCAGAGCGCCGTGTTGGTTTGGAGCGCGTAGGGCAAGATGCCCTCGCGGAACTCGGTCACCTGCATGCCATCCTTGATGACAATGGCGTCCTTGCCGACGAGATCGATGCGGCTCACGTGGCTGTCGAGGTTGATGCGGATGCACGGCCAGTTGAGCCGGGCCGCGACCTGCTCGATATGGGTCGACTTGCCGGTGCCGTGATAGCCCTGAATCATCACGCGTCGGTTGTGCTTGAATCCGGCAAGGATGGCGAGCGTCACGTCCCGGTTGAACAGATAGTCGGGGTCGAGATCGGGAACATGCTCGTCCGCTTGTGCGTACGCCGGCACCTCCAAATCGCTGTCAATGCCGAAGACTTGGCGCACGGATACCGTCATGTCCGGCAAACCGGCGCCGTTCTGGGCAGCTTCAAGTGTCATGATCGATGATGAGCCTGTGTGTCGCGTTTCAGTGAGGGTCCCGGAATCCCGTAAAACCCTGATTTTGGTGGGGGCCGGCCCAGCGACCTATGCAAGCCCCGCCTGTCTTAGATAATTATAGGCTTGGATCACTTCGCGCAACTTGTCCTCCGAGGATCGGTCCCCCTCGTTGTGATCCGGGTGAAGCCTCTTAACCAACTCCTTGAAGCGGGCCTTGATGTCCCCCTTGGTGGCATTGTCCTCGAGATCGAGCTGACGCAGCGCTTTCTTCTCCAGGCGCTTGAGCGGCCGGTTCGGCGCCGCGCCGGGCTTCGCGCCGCCGGGCGCGTTCTCGCCAAACAGGCCGAAGGGGTCTTGCGCTTCGAAGCGGTGGGCGTAGCCGCCCTTGCGTGCGGCGGTTTTCGCCCGATTGCGGGCCCAGGAGTTCACGCCCACGAACCAGGTTGGGCGGTTGCCGATGGAGTCGCTCTTCTGCTGTTCGATCACGTCATCATCGGGCAGGCCCGAGAAGTAGTTGTAGCCTTTGTTGTATGCGCGCACGTGGTCCAGGCAGTAGCGGTGATACTGCCCTTCGAGGCCACGGCCTTTCGGCGCCGGGTAGAGACCGGGCTCGGTGCACCCCTCCCACTCGCATTTCGGGCAGGTATCGCGCAGCAGACGGTTCTCGTCGGGCTTGACGCGGAGGCGGTCGAAGAATTTTGAATCGAGCTTCATGGAATCGGCATTATGGGAAGCTGTATTGGTCACAACAAGAATGGCTCCACAATGACAATAGCGATAGTCTGGCCGGTTAACTGCCGCGCACGGCATCATTGGAACCGAGGACAGTCCTACGCATGAACGTCGAACAATCGATCAAAGAGAAGTTAGCCCAAGCGTTCGCGCCGGTGGCGCTCGATGTGGTCAACGAGTCCCATCATCACGCGGGCCATGCGGGTTCGCCCGGCACCGGCGAAAGCCACTTCGCCGTCAAAGTGGTGTCGGAAGCCTTCGCCGGCAAGTCGCGGGTGGAACGCCACCGCATGGTGAATGCGGTTCTGGCCGACGAACTTGCGGGCAAGATCCACGCGCTCGCCATCACCGCGCTCAGCCCGGAGGAGGGCGCCCGGGCCTCATGAGGCCGCGTCGGTTTCCTTGGTCTCGGCGCGGTGCTTGTCCAGCGGCATCACGCGCAAGCTCGTGATGCGGTTGCGGTGGCGCTTCAAGACCTCGAAGCGGAAATCGTGGAAGGTGAAGGCTTGGCCCGGATTGGGGATGGTCTGCGCCTCGTGAATGACGAGTCCGGCCACGGTGGTCGCTTCATCGTCGGGCAGATCCCATTCCATGAGCCGGTTGACGTCGCGGATCGGCACCAGCCCATCGACGATCAGCGAGCCGTCGGCTTGCGGCTTGGCCTGCGCGGCGGCGATGTCCGTCTCGTCGGTAATGTCGCCGACGATCTCCTCGATGATGTCTTCCAGGGTCAGCAGGCCCATCACCTCGCCGTACTCGTCGACGACGATGGCGAAATGGGCTTTGCGCTTGAGGAAGGCGTTGAGCTGATCCTTCAGGGTGGTGGTGTCCGGCACGAACCAAGGCGGCGCGGCGAGCGTCATGACGTCGATCTTGGAAACGTCGCCCTTTGAATCGCGCAAGGCCTGAAGCAGCGTCCGTGCATGCAGAACGCCGACGATCTCTTCGCGCTCGCCGCGCCAGAGGGGCAGCCGGGTATGCGGGCTCTTCAGAGCAGCATCGACGATCTCGTCGGGCGGCAGATCCGCGTCGATCGCGTCCATGTTGGTCCGATGCACCATGATGTCCGACACGGCGAGATCGCGCAGGTCGAGCACGCCGCCCAGCATGTCGCGATCGAGCTTCACCACGCCGCCTTCCTTGTGGTGCAGCTCGATGGCGCCTCTGATCTCTTCATGCGCCGACAGCACGTCGGCGTCATCGGCGATGGAGCTGCCGAACAGGCGCAAGGTATGGCGCACGAGGAACTGCATCGTCGCGGTCACCGGCGCCAATACGGCGACAAGCACTTTGAGAATCGGCGCCACGGCCAGCGCCATGCGGTCGGCGTTGAGGATGGCGTAGGTCTTGGGCAGCACCTCGGCGAACACGACGACGACGACCGTCATGACGATGGTGGCGTAGACGACGCCGGCCTCGCCGAACAACCCCAAAAAGAGGCTGGTGGCCAGCGCGGATGCGGCGATGTTGACAAGGTTGTTGCCCAGCAGGAGCGCGCCGATCAGCCGCTCGCGCGAGGACAGCAGCCGGGTCACGAGCTTGGCCCGGACGTTGTCGTCTTCCTCGAGCGCGTGCATGCGCGCGCGGCTCGCGGCCGTCAGCGCCGTTTCCGAACCTGAGAAGAAGGCGGAAACGACGAGAAGGCCGACGATAGCGCCGAGCGTAAGGCCCAATGCCAGGGTCATGCTCGCGCACACTCCCGCTTTAAAAAGTTGGTCACTTGCTCCATGGACACGTCATTCTCGACGAAGGCTTGGCCGATCCCGCGTACGAGCACGAGCACCAGCTTGCCCCCGGTGACCTTCTTGTCCTGCGCCATGAGGCGCAAGAGCTCGCCGGGCGTCGGCGTGCCGCCGGGAATGGCGGCGATCTCGGTGGGAAGGCCCACGGCGCGGAAATGCTGCGCGACGCGGGCAGCGTCGTCTTCCGAGCACAAGCCGTGTTCGGCGGAGTAGGTGAAGGCGAGCCGCATGCCGATGGCGATGGCCTCGCCATGCAGCAGGCGGTCGGAGTAGCCGGCGAAGGCTTCGAGCGCATGGCCGAAGGTGTGGCCGAGATTGAGCAGGGCGCGCTTGCCGCTCAGCTCACGCTCGTCTGCGGCGACGATCTCCGCCTTGGCGCGGGCGCTCGTCTCAACGGCATGGCGGCGCTTGCCGTCCTGGCCTGCGAACACGTCGCCCCAGTTCTCCTCCAGCCAGACGAAGAACCGTGCATCTCCCAGAAGCCCGTATTTCGCCACTTCGGCGTATCCGGCGCGAAATTCCCGGTCGCTCAGGGTCGACAGCAGCGAAACGTCGGCAAGCACGAGGCTCGGTTGATGGAAGGTGCCGATCAAGTTCTTGCCCTGCTTGGTGTCGATGCCGGTCTTGCCGCCGATGGCCGAGTCGACTTGGGCCAGGAGCGAGGTCGGCATCTGCACCACTCGCACGCCGCGGCGCAGGATGGAGGCGGCGAAGCCGGCAAGGTCGCCCACGACACCTCCGCCAAAAGCAATGACGCAGTCGCCACGCTCGACGCCGAGATCGAGCAGCGTCTCGCACAGCTTGGCCAGCACGGGAAAGCTCTTGCTCGCCTCGCCGGGCGCCACCGTGGCCGAGCCGAGAAACACGCCTTCTTTCTCGAGGCTTGTCTTGAGCGGCGCGAGATGAAGGTCGGCGACATTTGCGTCACTGACGACAGCGAAGCGGGCACCGGGGAGAAGCGCCTTCAGACGCGCGCCCGCGGCGCCGATCAGGTCCTCGCCGATGACGATCGCATAGCCGCGCTCCGCCAGGTTCAGGTCGATACTTGTCTCTTTTGTACCGGCGGCGAGGCCCGCCGTGCTGTCGCCCATCAGTGCACCTTCTTGCGGCGCGGTTTTTGCGCGGGCATCGCATCGCAGCCGAGTTTTTCGGCGAGCGCGTCGATCACGTCGCCGACGATCACCTCGTGAGGCACTTCGCGGCTCTCAACGGTGATGTCGGCTAGTGCATAGACGGGATTGCGCTCGGCCATCAGCTTCTTCATTACGGTTTCGGGGGCGTCCACGGCGAGCAAGGGCCGGTTGTCGCGGCGCCCGACACGTTTCATGAGCACACGCAACTCCGCCTTGAGCCAAATCGAGATGCCATCCGCCTCGATGGCGGCTCGGGTCTGCGGGTTCATATAGGCACCGCCGCCCGTGGCCAACACTTGAGGGCCGCTTTCCAAGAGCCGGGCGATGACCTTGCGCTCGCCGTCCCGAAAATAGCGCTCGCCATGCTCGGCAAAAATCTCTTTGATGCTCTGGCCCGCCGCCTGCTCGATCTCGCTGTCGGCGTCAGTGAAGGGGAGATCGAGCCAGTTCGCCAGGCGCCGGCCCACGGCCGTCTTGCCGGCGCCCATGAGCCCGATCAGCACGACGGAGCGTGTGCCCAGGAATTGGCGGATTTGCGCCAATTGCCGGTCGCGGTCCTTGCCATGTTCAGCCACGCGTAAGGTCATCTTCGCTGGGGGAGCCTTGATTTGTCCCATGCTGACAGGACAGTGTCGAATCGTCCATGATAGGGATTGTAGGGGGTTAAGGCGCCCGGTGGTTTTGAGTCATAATAGCCCCCTGCTGGGGACCAATAGACAGTTAGGAACACGAGCGCCTCGATGCCAACTTTGTTTCGTTTCCTCGCGGTTTTAGGGACGATCGCCGGTATCGTCGCGGGAAGCCTTTATGTGCTCGCCGAATACTTTCAGCCAGAGCCCAAAGAAATCTCCAAAGCTTTGCGCAACGTCAAGGCGGAGCCCCTGGCTGCGGACGCCACCGCCTCAACCACGCCGAAAGAGCCGTCCATCACCTTGCCGCCGAGCCATCGCGCGCAATAGGTCCGCGCCGCCGGCGAGGGGGTAGAGCCTTGGCCGGAACCATGAACGCGAGAGGGACCGCGGGTGGCTCCGAGCTTGCGCTGTTCCTCGACATGCTCATGGCCGAGCGCGGCGCCGCCGCCCACACCATCGACGCCTATACGCGGGACATCTCCGACTTCCTTGCCTTTCTCGCCGCCAAGAAGAGCAGCGCGGCAAAAGCCTCCGCCGATGATGTGCGCGCCTATCTCGAAAGCCTCGCAGGCAAGGGACTGGCGCCAACCTCGCGCGCCCGGAAGCTCTCGGCCATTCGCCAGTTTTTCCGCTTTTTGTTGGGGGAGGGGTTGCGCGCCGACGACCCGACCTCCGCCATCGACAGTCCGAAACTGGGCCGGCCGCTGCCGAAGATCCTCTCGCTTTCCGAGGTCGAGACCCTGATCGAGAGCGCCAAGCTGGCCTGTGTCACGTCGGCCGAGGGCGCTCCCCGCCGGCGGGCCCTGCGGCTCTTTGCCCTGCTCGAGACGCTTTATGCATCGGGCTTGCGTGTGTCCGAGCTGATCGCGCTGCCGCGCAACGTGCTCGCCGCGGACGACCGGGTGCTCACCATCACCGGCAAAGGCGGACGAGAACGGCTCGTGCCCCTGAACGAGGCGGCGCGCGGCGCCCTGGCCGCGCATCTCGTGGCGCTCGAGGGCGACGAGGGACTTGCCGCGTCGTTGTGGCTGTTTCCCACCGGAGACGGCGGGCAGCACATCACCCGTCAGCGCCTCGGCCAGGAGCTAAAGGGGTTGGCGCTCGCCGCCAATCTCGATCCAGCCCGGGTCTCGCCGCATGTGCTGCGCCATGCCTTTGCCAGCCATCTCCTGGAAAGGGGCGCGGATTTGCGCACGGTTCAACAGCTTCTGGGGCACGCGGACATCTCGACCACGCAGATCTATACCCATGTGATCGAGGAGCGCTTGCGCCGGCTGGTGGAACAGCATCACCCGCTGGCTCAGGCTCACTTAACCAAACGGCGCTAGTCTCCTGGTTGACGCGACGCGGCCGCCGGTTGACAGCCAGTCGTCACGAGGCCAATTACAACCGGATTTCCGTTGTCTTTCCTTTTGTCGTAAGGATGCCCGCTCGGGAAAATCCGGGTTTCCCAAGGGGTCTAGCCAAGCTGCATGCGCACGTATCTCGATTTCGAAAAGCCGATCGCGGAGCTTGAGAGCAAGGTCGCCGAGTTGAAGGCGCTCTCGGGCGGCGATGAATCCGTGTCAATCAACGAGGAACTCACGCGGCTTGAGACCAAGGCGCGCGATGCGCTGGTGGCGACCTACGCGGAGCTCACGCCGTGGCAAAAGACGCAAGTCGCCCGCCACCCGGAGCGGCCGCATTTCAAGCATTACATCCAAGGCTTGGTTCGGGACTTTACGCCGCTCGCCGGCGACCGGTATTTTGCCGAGGACCAGGCGATCATTGGCGGCATGGGCCGGCTCGCGGGCCGCTCGGTCATGGTGCTGGGTCACGAAAAGGGCTCCGACACCGAAGGCCGCATCAAGCATAATTTTGGCATGGCCCGTCCCGAGGGCTACCGCAAGGCGGTGCGCCTGATGGAGATGGCCGACCGGTTCTCGTTGCCGGTTGTGAGCCTGGTCGACACCGCGGGCGCATATCCCGGTATCGGCGCCGAGGAGCGCGGTCAGGCGGAGGCCATCGCCCGTAGCACGGACTGTTGCTTGCGGATCGGCGTGCCCATCGTCTCGCTCATCATCGGCGAGGGGGGCTCCGGCGGCGCGGTGGCCATCGCCACGGCGAACCGCATCTACATGCTGGAACACTCGATCTACACCGTGGCCTCGCCGGAGGCCGCCGCCTCGATCCTGTGGCGCGATTCAAGCCGGGCCCAGGACGCCGCGACCAACATGAAAATCACGGCTCAAGACCTGCTGCGGCTCGGAATCGTCGATGGAATCATCCCCGAGCCGGTGGGCGGGGCCCATCGGGACGGGGAGGGCGTGGTCAAGGCCGCCGGCGATGTGATCGTGAAGGCCATCGCCTCGTTCGACGGCCTGTCTCCGGAGGAGATTCGCAAGGATAGGCGCGAAAAATTCCTCGCCATGGGCCGGGCTGATTGACCCCATTTTCGCCCAAAAAAGCGCCTTTTTTTCTAGTCCAACTCGCTCGAAGTAAGCGTATTATGCCTTGCCGAAATCGGGGGAAGCCGAGGGCTTGGCGCGGGGTCGCGCTAAGGTTCTCTTAACCCATCTCACTTGATCTTGGCCGAGGTGCGCGAGGGGCACTGCGTATGCTTCGCTCAAGGTTTGTCACAGCCGTTCTTACGGTCTGCGTGGTCGCGCTCGCGGCCGCGCTGTCTGGTTGTGGCAACTTTTCTCCGCCCTATATGAAACCACTCTCGCCCCAGACACGCGCGCTGCTGGCCGAAAAGGGCATGACAGAGCAGCAGCCGATCCTCATCCGCATCTTCAAGGCCGAGTCCGAGCTCGAAATCTGGAAGCAGAAGGACGACGGCCACTACTACCACTTCAAGACCTATCCGATCTGCGCCTATTCCGGCGGCTTGGGTCCGAAGTTGAAGCAGGGCGATCGGCAGGCGCCGGAAGGATTCTATCTCATCGACAAGGATCTGATGAATCCGAAGAGCCAATATCACCTCGCCTTCAATATCGGATTCCCCAACGCTTATGACCGCGCGCTCGGCCGCACGGGGTCCAACCTGATGGTGCACGGTGATTGCACGTCGTCAGGCTGCTACGCCATGACCGACGCGGTGGTGGAGGAAATTTACATCCTGGCGCGCGAAGCGCTCACCAGCGGCCAGGAAAACTTCCAGCTGCATGCGTTTCCCTTCCGCATGACCGCAGCCAATCTGGCGGCGCAACGCGAGCATGATTGGTACGAGTTCTGGGCCAATCTGAAAGAAGGCTACGACTACTTCGAGACCACGCGTCTCGCGCCGAAGCTCGCGGTGTGCGGAAAACGCTATGTGGTCAATGCCGCCTTCGTTGATGGGAAGTACCCCAATCCGAGAGGCTCGTGCCCGCGCTATCAGAAGCTGCCCATGGTCGCGTTCAAGCCGCCGAAGCAGAGCGAGATGCCGAACATGTCTCACGCGTCGCTGGCGAAGCCCCTCGGCAGCACGCTCGACCTGAGCTTTGGGGCGATCACGCCGACATATCAGGCCATGACGCTGGGGCCGGCGACGCCCGCGCCTGAGAAAAAGACCAAGAAGAAATAGCCGGGCGCTGCGACGGCGGCACGCGCTGCGTTATAGTCCATCCTCTGGCCTTTTTCCTCTGGCGTGTAACAGACGATGTTGCGGTCTCTTCTCGTTTCACTTGTTGTCCTGGCGCTCGCGGGGGGTGCGTACTTTCTGTTTTCGCCGCAAGGGCGGCAGCTCATCGACCGCGTCACCATCAATTGGGACCGTGCCGAATACAAGGCGCTGCACCGTGCCGGCAAGCCCTTGCCCGGCACGCCGGATCTCTCGCGCCTTGCCGCCAGGCTGGATCGTGCCGGGGTGAAGCCGGGGCTCCCGGTTCATCTGCGCATCTACAAGCTCGAATCGGAGATCGAACTTTGGGTGCAGAAGGACGGACGCTTCCAACTGTTCGCCACCTATCCGATCTGCATGTGGTCGGGACGCCTGGGTCCGAAGCTGAAAGAGGGCGATCGGCAGGCGCCGGAAGGCTTCTATACGGTGGACAAGGATGCTCTCAATCCGAATAGCCGGATGCATCTCTCGTTCAATCTCGGCTTTCCCAATGTGTACGACCGGGGCAAGGGCCGCACCGGCTCCTTCCTCATGGTGCATGGCGGTTGCGCGTCGATCGGCTGTTACGCGGTCACAGACGGCGTGGTGGACGAGATCTGGGCCTTCGTCACCAAGGCGTTGGACAACGGGCAGGACCGAATTCCGGTGCACGCGTTTCCCTTCCGCATGAGCGAGCGCAACATGCGCTTGCGGAGCGGCGATCAATGGAGCGGCTTCTGGGCGGACCTAAAGAAAGGCCACGACCTGTTCGAGACGTCAGGCGTGCCGCCGAAGGTGAGCGTGTGCGGCGGCCGCTACGTGTTCGAACCGGGAAGCCTCGCGACGGTCGCAAGCGCGGTCGAGGAGCATTGCCCGCCGGAGATCGCCGGCAACTCCTGAGCTATCGTGGTCGGGAAGAGTGCCATGCCAAAAATCGATGTCGTCACCGTACCGGAGCGCAAAGGCTCGTCCTATCCTTCACCGTTCGATGCTCCATGCGCAGATCGCGTCCGGAAACAGCTGGGCGATGCTGGCGGACTCAGCGATTTCGGAGTGAATCTGATGCGTCTGCCGCCGGGCAACTGGTCAAGCCAGCGCCACTGGCATTCGCATGAAGACGAGTTCGTCTACGTGCTCGAAGGCGAGGTGACGCTGATCGAGGATGGGGACGAGACGGTCTTGCGCGCGGGTGATTGCGCGGCCTTTCCGAAAGGCTCCGGCAACGGCCATCACATGATCAACCGGTCGGCGGCGATGGCTATCTATCTCGAAGTGGGTTCGCGCGCGCCCGAGGACGTCACCACCTGTTCTGACATCGACATGATGTCATCCAACGCCGATGGCCGGTTCTTGCACAAAGACGGCTCGCCGTATTCCAGTTAAAGCGCTAGATCGGCCAGAAATAGAGAGTGAGCGGCGTGCCGGCGAGCAGCACGAGAATCGAGAGCGGCAGGCCCAGGCGCCAATAGTCGCCGAATCGGTAGCCGCCGGGGCCCATCACCAGCGTATTGCACTGATGTCCGATCGGCGTGAGGAAGTCGCACGCGGCGCCGATGGCGACGGCCATGAGAAATGGATCGGGGTTGTAGCCGAGACTGGCGGCGAAGCTCGCGGCGATGGGCGCCATGATGAGCACGGTGGCGGCATTGTTGAGAAACGGCGTCACCGCCATGGCGGCGGCCATCAGGAGCAGCAACGCACCATAGGCCGGCAACGAGGACGCCGTCTCAGACAGCCACGCGGCGATGAGATCGGTGCCGCCGGTCGTGCGCAATGCATCACTCACCGGGATCAGCGCGCCTAGCATGACGAGGATCGGCCATTCGATCACGTCATAGGCCTCACGCAAGGACAGCGAGCGGGCGACTAGCAGGATTACTGCGGCACCGAAGAACGCGACGGCGACAGGCACCACGCTGAACGCGACAAGACCCATGGCGATGGCAAGAACGCCGATCGGCATGAGGCTCCCTTTGCGGCCGATCCGAAGATCGCGCTCCGCAAGCGGCAGGAGATGCAGCTCGCCCAGGGTCTCGGGCATGGCGGAGAGGCTGCCCTGGAGCACGACCACGTCGCCCGCGCGCAGCTTCACGGTGCGCAGGCGGTTGGCGATACGACGTCCCGTGCGGCTTACGGCGAGCAGGTTGAGGCCGTGGCGGTCGGCGAGCTTCAAATGGCCGGCCGAATACCCGACCAGCTGAGAATCGGGCGTGATGACGGCCTCCATGATGCCGACATCGTCGCTCGGCGTGTCACGTTCCTTGTTCTCCTCGTCGCGGATCAGCGTGAGCTTCTCCAGCGCGACGATGCGTTCGAGCGCCGAGGGCTCGCCGCGCAGGATCAGGATATCGTCCGGCCTGATGATGGTGTTGCCGCCGGGATCGAAGCGCCGCTTGGGCCCCCGCAGAAGGGCGATGACCTCGACGTCTCCCTCGCCGAGATCCTCGAGCGCCTTCACCGTAATGTCCGCGGCGGGCGAGTCCTTCGGCACGGAAACCTCGGTGGTGTAGCCTTCCAGCTTGAAGGCCACGTCCATGGAGACGATCCCCTTGCGGTCGGCGGGCAGGAGGCGCCAGCCGAAGATCAAGAACACAAAGCCCAACGTGGCGAGGACCGCGCCCACCGGCGCGAAATCGAACATGCGGAACGGCTCGCCGAGAATCTGCTCGCGGACGCGCGAAACGATGATGTTTGGCGAGGTGCCGATCAGGGTGACGATACCGCCGAGCAAGGCGCCGAACGACATGGGCATCAGCAGCGAGGACGGGGAGGTGCCCGTGCGGCGGGCTACCTGAAACGCGATCGGCATCAGCATGGCCAGCGCGCCGATATTCTTGACGAAGCCAGACATCACCGTGACCGAGCCAACCAGAGCCGCGACTTGGCGGTATGTGTCCGTAAGATAGGGACCGAGCTTGCGTACCACGCGCTCGATCACGCCGGAGCGGCCGACAGCGGCGCTGACAAGCAGCGCGCTGGCCACGATGATGACGATGTCGTCGCTGAATCCTGAGAACGCTTTCTCGGGCGGCACGATGCCGGCGGCGATGGTCGCCAAGAGCGCGAGCAGTGCGACCAGGTCGTAGCGCAGGCGGCCCCAGATGAAGAGCGCCATCATGGCGATCACGATTGCGAAGGCGAGCGCCTGGTCGAGCGTCATGCGGCTTGAAAAATCCCCTTGAGAGTCCCCGAACTACAAGCGCCGAAACGGCCTCCCGGTTCCCACCCTTGCGAGAGGCCGCGCGGATCAAGCCCTAACAGGCCTCATTAGCCGAAGGCGCCGTGGCAGTGCTTGTATTTCTTGCCCGAGCCGCATGGGCACAGCGCGTTGCGCTGAACCTTGCCCCAGGTGGAAGGATTGGCCGGATCGACGGCCGCTGCGGCTGATTTGCGGGCGCGCGCGGGCTTGACCGCGCCGCCGCCTGCGGGCCCGGCACCCGCCGCTTCCAAGGCGAACTCGTCTTCGCCGGTGGTCGGATCGAAGTGATGGGCCTCCATGGGCGGTAAGTCCGCACCCTCCAGAGAAGGAGCATCATCTTGGGGGGTGAGCTCCACATGCATCAGCTGCCCGGTAACCGCCTCGCGCAGACGGGACAGCATCCCCTCGAACAGGGTGAAGCTCTCGCTCTTGTACTCGTTGAGCGGGTCGCGCTGGCCGTAGCCGCGCAGGCCGATCACCTGGCGCAGATGCTCCAGCGTGATGATGTGCTCGCGCCACAGCCCGTCGATGGTCTGCAGCAGGATGGCGCGCTCGAGCTGGCGCATGATCTGCGGGCCGAACTGCGCCGCCTTCTTGGCGGCGGCTTCGTCGGTGGCCTTGATCAGGCGCTCGTGAATCTCCGCCTCGGCGATGCCTTCCTCGTCGGCCCAATCCACGATGGGCAGGTCGAGGCCGAAGATGTTGTTCACCTGCTCCTTCAGCCCGGCGAGGTCCCACTGTTCGGGGTAAGACTTTTCGGGGATCGCTTGGGCGACCAGGTCGTCGACCACATAGCGGCGCATCTCGGCGACGGTCTCGTTCAGGTCCGCATCGCCCAGAAGCTCGCGGCGCTGCTCGAAGATCGCCTTGCGCTGGTCGTTCATCACATTGTCGAACTTGAGCAGGTTCTTGCGAATGTCGAAGTTGCGCGCCTCGACCTTGGCTTGCGCCTTCTCCAGGGCCTTGTTGATCCAGGGGTGGACGATGGCTTCGCCGTCCTTGAGCCCGAGCGTGCGCAGCATGCCGTCCATGCGCTCCGACCCGAAGATGCGCATGAGGTCGTCCTCGAGCGACAGGAAGAAGCGGGAACGGCCCGGGTCGCCTTGGCGGCCTGAGCGGCCGCGCAGCTGATTGTCGATGCGCCGGCTTTCGTGACGCTCGGTGCCGATCACGTAAAGGCCGCCCGCATCCAACGCCTCTTTCTTCTTCTTGGCGATGTCGGCAGCGATCTCGGTGCGCCTCTTCTCCATCTCCTCCGGCGTGGGCTCCTTGCCTTTTTGCGCTTGTTCGGCGAGCCAGCTCTCGATTTGCATGTCGGGATTGCCGCCGAGCTGAATGTCGGTGCCGCGGCCGGCCATGTTGGTGGCGATGGTCACCGAGCCCGGCACGCCGGCCTGGGCGATAATAAACGCCTCTTGCTCGTGATAGCGCGCGTTGAGCACGTTGTGCGGAACCTTGTCCTTCTTTAGGAGCTCCGACAGCACCTCGGACTTTTCGATCGATGTCGTGCCGACAAGCATGGGCTGGCCGCGCTTCTGGGCATCCTTGATGAGTTCGATGATCGCCAGATATTTCTCGTTCGCCGTGCGGTAGACCTCGTCGTCCTCGTCGTTGCGGACCATGGGCATGTTGGTCGGCACCTCGACCACGTCGAGGCCGTAGATGTCCATGAACTCGTCAGCCTCGGTGGCCGCGGTACCGGTCATGCCGGCGAGTTTCTCGTAGAGGCGGAAGTAGTTCTGGAAGGTGATGGTGGCGAGCGTCTGGTTCTCGGGCTGGATGGTCACGTGCTCTTTGGCTTCGAGCGCCTGGTGCAGACCTTCCGAATAGCGCCGGCCGGACATCATGCGGCCGGTGAACTCGTCGATGATGACGACCTCGTCGTTCTTCACAATGTAGTCGCGGTCGCGCAAGAACAGCTTGTGGGCGCGCAGCGCCTGCTGCACGTGATGCACGATGCTGACGTTTTCCACGTCGTAGAGGGACTCGCCTTTCAGCAGGCCCGCCTCGCTCAAAAGCTGCTCGACATGCTCGTTGCCCGCTTCGGTGAGCGTCACGTGGCGGGTCTTCTCGTCGAGCTCGTAGTCCCCTTCGACCAGCTTGGGAATGAACACGTCGATGGTGGTGTAGAAGTCCGAGCGGTCGTCGAGCGGCCCGGAAATGATGAGCGGCGTGCGCGCTTCGTCGATGAGAATAGAGTCCACCTCGTCGACGATGGCGAAGAAGTGGGCGCGCTGCACCATCTCCTCTTTGGTGTACTTCATGTTGTCGCGCAGATAGTCGAAGCCGAATTCGTTGTTCGTGCCGTAGGTCACGTCGCAGGCATACTGCGCCTTGCGCTGCGCGTCGTTCATGTCGTGCACGATGGTGCCGACGGTGAGCCCGAGAAATTCGTAGACGGCGCTCATCCAGGCGGCGTCGCGGCTGGCCAAATAGTCGTTGACGGTGACGACATGGACGCCGCGGCCGGCGAGAGCGTTGAGGTAGACGGGCAGGGTGGCGACAAGCGTCTTGCCTTCACCGGTCTTCATCTCGGCGATGCGGCCCTCGTGCAGCACCATGCCGCCGATCAACTGCACATCGAAATGGCGCTGATGAAGCGTGCGCTTGGCGGCCTCGCGGACCGTGGCAAACGCTTCCGGGAGCAAATCGTCGAGGGTCTCGCCGTCGGCGAGGCGCTTGCGGAACTGATCGGTACGGGCGCGAAGGTCCTCGTCGGACAGCGCTGCGGTTTCGGGTTCAAGCGCGTTGATGGTCTCGACCGCGCTTGTGAACGTCTTGAGCCTACGGTCGTTGGCGGAGCCGAAGACTTTGGTGGCGAAGTTGCCGAAGGAAAGCATCGAACCTTATGCCTCTTATGGCGTGAGCCGGGCCGATTGGGGCTGTGGCGAAACAAACCCTCTAGGTCCGTGGCTGACGATCTTTGGCAATCCCCGGCGAATGCTCGCCAAACCGTGTTCGGAAAATGACGAAAAATGCCGGGGATCGACGCGGTTGAGACATAAGAGGCGCCCTTACCCTTGTCAACGCGACGTGGGGGAGCAGGCGGCGGCTCAGGCCGGCTCCTTGGCAGCCGGAACGCCGGCCCTGCCGATGTCGTCTAGGTGCTTTTGGAGGGAGAGCTTGCTCAAGCTGGCAAGCGGCAGGTTGACGAAGATCGAGATGCGCTGGTTCAGCATACGGAAGCAGTCGTCGAAGGCGAAGGCCTTCTCCGCTTCGGTTCCCTCCACGGCGGCGGGATCGGGCAAACCCCAATGTGCGGTCATGGGCTGGCCCGGCCAAATGGGGCAGACCTCGTTCGCCGCGTTGTCGCACACGGTGAACACGAAATCGAGCTTGGGGGCGTCCGGGCCCGCGAACTCTTCCCAGGATTTGGAGCGGAGGCTCGATACGTCGAAATTCGTCTTTCGCAACAGGTTCAGCGCGCGGGGATTGACTTCACCCGTCGGCATGCTGCCGGCGCTATAGGCGTGAAATTTGCCAATCCCCTCCCGGTTCAGGAGGCATTCGGCCATGATCGAGCGGGCCGAGTTGCCGGTGCACAAGAAGAGCACATTCAGCGGGTCGTGACTGTTGGTGGCGTTCATGGCGGTTTCCTCCAGTTATTTCGAACAGCACGCGGAGAGGGTGGACTCGATCACCGGCCCGCAAACGGCAGGCTCGCCTTGGCAGCAGTCCTCCACCAGGAAGGAGAGCAGGGCGCGGGTGCCATCGAGGTCCACGGCGTAGATTACGGAACGGCCCGCTTTCCGGGACTGCACCAGCTTGGCGCGGCCGAGGATGGCAAGGTGGGACGACATTGTGTTGTGGGGTACGCCGAGCGCCCGGGCGATATCGCCGGCAGCCATTCCCTTGCTCCCGGTGCGGATGAGGAGGCGAAAGACTTTGAGCCGGCTTTCTTGGGCCAACCCGCTCAAGGCGGATACCGCGTGTGACATGTCCATAATGCTGGAAATATAGACGAAAATGCGCGTCCGTCAATTCCTGCCGCTTGGCAATGGCCGGGGCCAACGCTAAGAAGGGCGTCGGGGGAAGCGCCCAAACCCGCGCGCCACGCCATTCGTTGAGCGAATGGCGCGCAGAAGACGAAGGATAAAATCCTGTGAAAACTTGGTCAGCTTTGCTGCTCCTCGCAGCGTCCGTTTCTTTTGTGCCTCTCGCCACCGCTGCAGACGACGCCGTCGTGGCCCGTGTCGATGGGGTAGATATCAAGCAGTCCGATCTCGACTTCGCCGCCTCCGAGGTGGGTCCTCGGCTGGGCAATTACCGCCCCGAGGACCGCAAGCGCGTGCTTCTGCAATTCGTAATCGAGAACGAGCTGATGGCCGCGGCCGGCAAGAAGGAGAATTTGGACCAGACCGACAACTTCGACGCCCGGGTCAAGTATCACCAGCGGCGCGCACTGCGCGATGCTTACTTCGACGCGAGCATCTCCGGCGCGGTGGAAGAGGCGGACGCTAAGAAAATCTACGACGACAAGATCGCCAAGACAAAGCCGGAGCAGGAAGTGCATGCCCGGCACATTCTCGTCAGCACCGAGGACGAAGCGAAAAAGGTGAAGGAACGCCTGGAGAAGGGCGAGGACTTCGCCGCTGTGGCCAAGGAGACGTCGAAGGACACGAACGCCGAAGGCGGCGATCTCGGCTTCTTCTCCCGGGGCCAGATGCTGAAGCCGTTCGAGGAGGCTGCCTTCGCGCTCGACGTTGGCAAGATTTCCGATCCGGTGCAGACGCAGTTCGGCTGGCACATCATCAAGGTCGAGGAAAAGCGGGATCAGAAACTGCCGAGCTTCGATGAGGTCAAGGAAGCCATCAAGACCCAGCTCGTGGCCCAGAAGGCGCAGGCCGTGGTCACGGATCTGCGAAACGGAGCCGAGATCGAGATCGTCGACCCGGACATCAAGCGGTCCATGGACGACGCCGCCATGCGTGGCGAAGCGCCGCCCCTGCCCGATGAAGAATTCAACGAGGACCATTAAGCCTCCAGCGTTGAGCCTTGGCTAAGATCTCGCCTTTCGCGCCACCCGACCTGCCCGCGCTACCGGCGATCGAGGGGGTGCGCTTGGCCGCCTGCGCGGCCGGTATCCGCTATCCTGGACGCACGGATCTCCTACTCGCCCTCTTCCAGCCGACGACGACGGTCGCCGGCGTGTTCACGAGGTCCAAGACCGCATCCGCGGCGGTCGAGTGGTGCCGGGAGCATCTGCGCCACGGCATGGCGCGCGCGCTGGTGGTCAATTCAGGCAACGCCAATGCCTTCACCGGCATGCGCGGACGCGAGGCGGTGAGAGAGACCGCGCAGGCCGCGTCGCGCGTGGCCGATTGTCTCGAGGCGGACGTGTACATCTCGTCCACCGGGGTGATCGGCGAACCGCTCGATCCCGCCAAGTTCGTCGGCCGGCTTGCCGAGCTTGCCGATCGGGCCGAACCGGATGCCTACGAGATGGCGGCACGGGCGATCATGACCACCGACACGTTCCCCAAGCTCGCCACGCGGACTTGCGAGATCGGCGGGGTCGCGGTGACGCTCAACGGCATCGCCAAGGGCGCGGGCATGATCGCGCCCGACATGGCGACGATGCTGGCCTATCTCTTTTCGGATGCGGCGATTGAACCTGCCGCGCTCCACGAGGTCTTGGCGCCGCTCGTCGAGGACAGCTTCAACGCCATCACCATCGACAGCGACACCTCGACCAGCGACACGGTGCTGCTGTTCGCCACCGGCGCGGCGGCGACGCGCGGTGCTCCCCGGATCGCGCGTGGCGATGACCCCCGCCTCGAAGGGTTCCGTTCCGCGCTGTTCGATCTGATGCGCGATCTCGCCCATCAGATCGTCAAGGACGGCGAGGGGCTCACCAAATTCGTGAAAGTAACGGTGACCGGCGCCGAGTCGAAAGCCGCCGCCCGCGTCATCGCCAAGTCCATCTGCAACTCTCCTCTGGTGAAGACGGCCCTTGCCGGCGAGGACCCGAATTGGGGCCGCATCGTCATGGCGGTCGGCAAGGCGGGCGAGAGGGCCGACCGCGACAGGCTTGCGATCTGGTTCGGCGATATCGAGGTGGCCAAGGACGGCGAGAGGGCTCCCACATATAAAGAGGCGCAGGGCGCGGCCTATATGAAGCACGCCGAAATCGATATCGCCGTCGATGTGGGCGTGGGCGACGGGCGGGACACCATGTGGACCTGCGATCTCACCAAAGAGTATATCGCCATCAACGCCGACTACCGGTCGTAAGCGGCGCATGGGGCACGACGGCGGAAAGCGCGTCATGCTCGTCGCGGCCTGCGTATTGATCGATGCGCACGGCCGCCTGCTCATCACCCAGCGACCGGAAGGAAAGCCGCTCGCAGGCCTGTGGGAGTTCCCGGGCGGCAAGGTGGAAAGGCACGAGACCCCCGAGGCCGCGCTGATCCGAGAGCTCAAAGAGGAGCTCGGGATCGCGGTGTCGGAACCGGGACTCATTCCCTTAACGTTTGCCAGTCATGCTTACCCCTCGTTTCACCTGCTCATGCCGGTCTACGCGTGCCGGCGCTGGCAGGGAGACATGACGGCGCATGAGGGCCAGGCGCTTGCCTGGGTCGGCGCCGAAGAGCTGTCCGCCTACGCAATGCCGCCGGCGGACGAACCATTAAAAGAGACGCTGCCAGGTCTCTTGAGAGTGCTAGGGGATAGCGATGCGGGCGACTGAGAACGAGCAGCAAAAAGGCTTCAAGGCACGGCTCGGCACTGCGTTGTGCACCTTTGCGTCGGATTGCTCCGGCGCCACGATCGTCGAGTATGCCATCTTATTGGCCGGTCTCTGCGCTGCCGTCCTGGCCGGGGTCGCCGCGTTGGGAGGTGGCTTAGAGAGCGCCTTCGGACAAATCGCCGGGTTGCTCGGCTAGACGCTTCTATCCTTCTTCGTCTTTGGATGCTTTTCGGAACGGCGCCTTGTCGCCGGCTGCATGCTCCTGCGTGTGAAGGGCGTCGGCGAGTCGAGCCTTTGCGCTGCCGGGCTTCAACGGCTGCTGCTGACTGGCATGCGGCGCCCATCCGCTGAAGAACACGAACTGGAACGTCGCGGTGATCTTGCCGTCCGGCGTGCTGTATCGTTCGCGATAAATGTCTTCGGCACGCGTTAGCGTGCGGCGCGGGAGGGGGGCCTTGCTCCGGGCCGTCAACACATTGCCGCCGCCAAGCGCGCGCACTTCGCGCATCAGCTCGCGCGGCGATGGGTAGACGACGGTCAGGTCCTCCGCGTCCGCCACCGGCAGGGCGAAGCCCGCGCGCTGCAGCAACGCTCCGTAAGCCCGCACGTCGCCAAACGGCGAGACGCGCGGGGAGGCGCCGCCCTCCATTTCGCCTTCGGCCTCTAGCAGACATTCGCGCAATTCGATCAGCGCGCGGGCACCAAGGGCCGCGGCCATGAACAAGCCATCGGGAGCAAGCGCCCGCCGGATCTGAATGAGGCTGCCGGGCAGGTCGTTGACGCGGTGCAGCGCCAGACCCGAGACGACGAGGTTCAGGCTTGCGTCCTTGAATGGGAGCAGATCTTCGTCGCAGACAAGTGCGGGCCGGGGGCATAGAGCGGCGTAGTCGTAAACGCTCTCGGCATAGATCATCTCGCCCACAGATGGCAGCGCACCGACGGTGCGGCCCAAGAGTCCGTGAAAGGCCCCGAGATCGAGGGCGCGCGGGAAGTCTCGGAGCATGATCTCGACGCGCTCGGCGATCTCGCGGGCCACATGCGCAATCAGAAACTCACGCTCTACGACCTCGTGGGCAAAGCGGGCGCGGCGCCGGCGCAGCAGGCGACGGTCGAAGAGGGTCTGGTCGTCGCTCATGACGCCTCCCGCGCGGCTCTCCGGCGCGGTATCATGGGCGCCGTGTCGATGAGCCAAATACACTCTCCGCGCAGGCTCGGGTGGCGCGTGGCGCTCGGTGCCGCCGCGGATTTATTGCTGCCGCCGGTGTGCATCGGCTGCCGGGCGCGCGTCCAGTCCCATGGGCTTCTGTGTGGCGATTGCTTCGCCGGGATCGAGTTCATCGCGCCTCCTCTGTGCGACCGGCTCGGCGTGCCGCTGCCTTACGACGTAGGCGCGCCGTCCTTGTCGGCGGCGGCGATCGCCGTGCCCCCAGTCTACGACCGGGCGCGGGCCGTGGCGCGCTATTCGCAGACCATGCGCGATCTGATCCAGAGCTTCAAATATCGCGATCGGCAGGAGGGGCTCGCCCTCTTCAGGCGCTGGATGGCGCAGGCGGGCGCCGAGCTTCTGGCCGACGCCGATCTGATCGTGCCGGTCCCGCTCTACCGCTCGCGCCTGTGGTGGCGGCGCTTTAACCAGTCCGCTCTTCTGGCTCAAGGTGTGGCGCGGCTGGCGAGCGTGCCTGCCGATTGCTTCGTGCTCAAGCGCGTGCGGCGTACGGCAAGTCAGGTGGGCCTCACGGCCGAGCAGCGCAAACGCAACGTGGCCGGCGCCTTCAAGGTGGATCCGGCGCGCAAGTCCCAGCTCAAGGGCAAGAAGATCGTCGTGGTCGACGACGTCATCACCACCGGCGCCACGGCTGAAGCCTGCGCGCGCGTGCTCAAACGGGCCGGTGCGGCCCGGGTCGATGTCTTGGCGCTGGCGCGCGCCGTGGAGCCGGCCGCCTTCGTGCTTTAGGCGCGGCTTTCGGAGAGCCTTGCGCCGGTGACGGTAAAGTCCCAGTTAGCGTTTATGATCGTACTTTACACGACGAAATTCTGCGGCTTCTGTTCCGCGGCGAAGCGCCTTCTGACGAAGAAGGGCCTCGTCTTCGAGGAGATTGATGTGGGCTTCGATTCTGCCAGGCGGGCGGAGATGACGCAGCGGTCGGGCGGCATGCGCACCGTGCCGCAAATCTTCATCCATGACCGGCATGTCGGCGGTTACAACGAACTCGCCGCGCTCGATCGCGATAACCAGCTCGAAGCGTGGCTCGCCAACGACCCTGCCGCGTTGCCCGCCGACACCCTCGGGGATCTCTCGGAGCAATGAGCGCATCCTCCGGCACGCCGTTTCGTGCAGCCCTGGTCCAGCTCCGGGCAGGCCGCACGATCCATCCCAATCTCGATCAGGCCGAGGCGTTGATCCGGCAGGCGGCACGCGGCGGCGCGCAGTATGTGCAGACGCCGGAGAATACCGCGCTCATGGAGCTCGAACCCGCGCTGGTGCTGAAGCAGGTCCAGCCGGAGGACGAAAGCGTGCCGCTCGCTCGTTTGCGGGCGCTTGCGGGCGAACTCGGCATTTGGCTCCATGCGGGTTCTCTCGGCATCAAGGTCGACGCCGCACGGGTGGCCAATCGCTCCTATTTGCTCGACCCCCACGGCGAGATCGCCGCGCGTTACGACAAGCTGCATATGTTCGACGTGGATTTGGCGAACGGGGAGTCCTATCGCGAATCCCAGTATTACGGACCTGGCGCAAAGGCGGTCCTCGCCGACCTGCCTTGGGGCCGGCTCGGCATGACCATCTGCTATGATTTGCGCTTCCCGGCGCTCTACCGCGCGCTCGCCACGGCGGGCGCCAACCTGATCGCCATCCCGGCCGCCTTCACCAAGCAGACTGGGCAGGCGCATTGGCACGTGCTGGTGCGCGCGCGCGCCATCGAGACCGGCGCCTTCGTCTTCGCCGCCACGCAAGGAGGCCTGCACGAGAACGGCCGGGAGACGTTCGGGCACTCCATGATCGTGTCGCCATGGGGGGAGATCCTGGCCGAGGCCGGCGAGGATCCGGGCGTCGTCTTCGCCGACATCGATCCTGCCCTCTCCGGGGAGGCCCGGGCGCGGATCCCTGCCCTCAATCATGGACGTCCCTTCGAGATCGAGATCGCGGGCGGCCTCGATGCTGCGCGGCAGGAGGCGTCGTGATTCGGTTCGCGCTCACCTGCGAAGATGGACACACCTTTGACGCGTGGTTCTCGTCGGGCGACTCCTATGACGAGCAGACCGAAGCAGGCGTGATCGTCTGTCCGGACTGCGGCAGCGTGGAGGTTCGGAAAGCGCCCATGGCGCCGGCGGTGCTTCGCGGGCGAAATAAGGCGCCGGCGCCGGAAAACGAATCAGTAGCCCTGGCGGCCGGGAAACAGACCTACGCCTTCTTGAAGGGCCTGCGCGCGCATCTCGAGGCCAACGCCGACGATGTCGGGAAAAATTTTCCGGAAGAGGCCCGCAAGATCCACTACGGCGAAAAAGAAGAGCGCAATATTTACGGCGAGGCTAGCGTGGAAGAGGCTAAGGCCTTGCACGAAGAGGGAATTCCGGCTCTGCCCTTGCCCAAGCTGCCCGAGGAACACAATTAACGTAGAGGCGTTGCCATAGTCCGGTTGCCTTTCGGCGGTAACGTCTTGTTTGGGGGCCTCGGGTACATAAAAGACTCAACTTCTCGCGAGGCACCCTGGTAAAGCCTTGTTGGCCCTGTATTCTGAGGCTGCCGGGCGGTGGTTTGCGTAAACCAGGGAACGAACGATGCGAAATCTGACCTTTCTCGCGGCTGCCGCTCTCGCGGCGGTCCTGCTTGCGAGCCCCGCAGGCGCTGAGCCCTCCACCGATGCCGCAACGACCCCGGACCTCGATCTCAGCGAGCCGTCGGCCCTTGCCGGTCCCCAGGAGCAGGAGGACGCGCTCTCGTCACAGCCGGAGCCCGTTTATCCGGACGGCGAACCCGACATCGAGACGGTCGAGAGCGACGACGCGGATGCGGACGCCGCACCGTCCGCCCCCATCGTCGTGGCGAATATCGACAAGAGCCGGCAGGAGATGACCGTCTTCGTCGACGGCGTTGAGACCTACACTTGGCCGGTGTCCACCGGCATTGGCGGTTATTCGACCCCGTCGGGCGAGTTCACCACAAGCTCGATGAACAAGATTTGGTATTCGAGGCAGTGGGACAACGCGCCCATGCCGCATGCCGTGTTCTTCACCAAGAAGGGGCATGCGATTCATGCCACCAATGAGACGAAGAAGCTCGGTAAGCCCGCTTCGCATGGCTGCGTGCGCCTGTCGCCTAAGAACGCCGAAACGTTCTTCAATCTGGTCAAGGAGACCGGGCTGGAGAACACTCAGGTGGTGCTCACCGGTGAGACGCCGGGCGGCGAGTACAAGGTCACACAGCCTCAGCGCGACAATCGGCGCCGCGACCCTTACGGCTATTACGACCGCTACGGCTATTACGAAGAGCAGCCGCCGGTTCAGCGCCAACGACGCCGCCTATTCCAGCCCTATTATCAGGCGCCGCCCCCGCAGCAGCAGCAGCGCCGCAAGCGCTGGTTCTTCCGCAACTAGCGGGGGACTAGCCGGACTTCTTCGTCGCCGTAACGAAATAGTTCACGTCGGTATCGCGCGAGAGGCTCCAGTGGTCGCCGAGCGGGTCGTAGACCATGCCGGTCGTATCGGAATGGCTGAGACCGGCGCCGCTCAAGGCAGCCTTTAATTCGTCGGGCGTCACGAAGCGCTCCCATTGATGGGTGCCCGCGGGGACCCAACGCAAAATGTATTCGGCGCCGACGATGGCCAGCGCATAGGCTTTGAAGGTGCGGTTCAGGGTGGAGAGGATCATCAGGCCTCCTGGCGCGACCAGGGGGGCGATCCGCTTCAAGAAGTCCGGGACGTCCGGCACATGCTCGACCACTTCCAGCACCAGCACCGCGTCGAATTGACGACCCGCTTCCGCCAAGGCCTCCGCGGTCGTCGCTTCATAGGCGATCCGGAGGCCGGCGCCGCTTGCATGGGCCTTCGCCGCTTCGATCGTCTCTTCGCCCGGATCGATGCCGGTGACCTCGGCGCCGAGACGGGTCAGGGGCTCGGCGACAAGCCCGCCGCCGCAGCCGATATCGAGCACGCTTAAGCCCGTGAGACTCGGCGGCGCCTTGGGATCCTTCCCGAAATGGGCGCAGAGCCGGTCGCGGAGATAGGTGAGGCGGGTTGGGGTGATTTTGTGGAGCGGCCGGAACGGGCCCTTCTCGTCCCACCATGCGTCGGCGAGCTTGGCGAAGCGGGCGACCTCGTCGCGATCAAGCGTGGCGGAGCTGTCGGGGGCCGCGGTCATCGGGGCATTGGCGGCGCCGCTTGCGTGCCTGTCAAGGCGCGTTGCCCGCTCCCTCTTTAGGGGGAGGGACACATGTTGCGGCGGTGAGCCCTTATCAGTATGAAAGGGCCGAATTTGCCGGCCGGTCCAGAAGAAGGGCCGGCCCTCTTGTTGTGAGCAGCCATGTCCTTGCTGGTGTTGAAATTCGGCGGCACGTCGGTGGCCGACCTCGAGCGCATCCGGAACGTCGCCGCGCATGTGAAGCGCGAGGCGGACGCCGGGCATGCCTGCGCCGTGGTGGTCTCGGCCATGGCCGGGCAGACCAATCAGCTCGTCTCTTGGGTCGAGGAAGCCTGGGGCTACAAGGCGCGCAGCCAGAACGGCGCGGAGGCCTCCGCCCTCTACGACACGCGCGAATACGATGCCGTGGTCTCTTCCGGAGAGCAGGTCACCTCCGGACTTCTGGCGCTGGTGCTCCAGGCCATGGGCGTCAACGCCCGTTCCTGGCAGGGCTGGCAGATTCCGGTCCGGACCGACGCGGCCCACCGGGCGGCGCGCATCACCGGCATCGACGTGATCGAGATTAAGGACCGCATGCTCGCAGGCGAGGTGGCGGTGGTCGCCGGCTTCCAGGGGATTGCGCCCGGAAACCGGATCGCCACCCTCGGCCGGGGCGGCTCGGACACGAGCGCGGTGGCTTTGGCGGCCGCTCTGCAGGCCGACCGCTGCGATATCTATACGGACGTGGACGGGGTCTATACCACCGACCCCCGCGTGGTGCCGAAGGCGCACCGGCTGGACCGCATCTCCTACGAGGAGATGCTAGAAATGGCCTCGCAAGGAGCCAAGGTGCTGCAAACGCGCTCCGTGGAGCTCGCCATGCAAAGAGGCGTGCGCGTGTTGGTGCGCTCCAGCTTCGAGGCGCCGGACCTCCCCGGTAACGGCGATGCCGAGACGGGCGAGGGGATCGGGACACTTGTTTGCCATGAGGATGAGATCGTGGAGCAGAACGTCGTCAGTGGAATTGCTTATGCGCGGGACGAGGCCAAGGTGACCCTGCTCAAGGTGGCCGACAAGCCGGGCGTTGCAGCGCAGGTCTTCGGCCCCTTGGCCGATGCTCATATTAATGTCGACATGATCGTGCAGAATGTCTCCGAGGACGGACGCTCCACCGATCTCACCTTCACGGTGCAAAGCGCCGATCTCGACCGGGCGCTCGAAGTCTTAAGGAAGGCGAAGGACGCGATCGGCTATCTGGACCTGCGCGGCTCGACCGATATCGCCAAAGTCTCGGCCATCGGCGTCGGGATGCGAAGCCATGCGGGCGTCGCCGCGCAAATGTTCAGCGCGCTTGCCGAAAAGGGCATCAATATCGAGGCGATCTCGACCTCCGAGATCAAAATCAGCGTGTTGATCGATGCGGCCTATGCCGAGCTTGCGGTGCGAACTTTGCATTCCCTATTTGGGCTGGACCGCTAAGGGCCAAAAAGGGGCTAAGCTGGGCTTCGATCTCTAGAAGGCTCGGTCGGCCGCGAAAGCGGAGGCCGGGAACTTATTGCCATGCCTGCGTCAGTTGGTGCTCCAAGACAGATGCTCCGCCGCCTTCGGGAGGTGATGGCGGAGCATGAGAGCGCGCAGGCACGCCTCGACAAGGTGGTGATGCTGATCGCCTCCAATATCGTGGCGGAGGTATGCTCGCTCTATCTGCGGCGCCGCGACGGTTCGCTCGAATTGGTCGCCACCGAGGGCCTGAACCCGGGCGCGGTTCACAACACGCATCTGAAGCCCGGCGAGGGTCTGGTGGGCCTCGTCGCCGAGCAGGCCGAGCCGAAGCAGTTCGCCGACGCCCAGCACCACCCGGCCTTCTCCTACAGGCCGGAGACGGGGGAGGAGGCCTATCACTCCTTCGTCGGCGTGCCGATTTTGCGCGGCGGTCACACGATCGGCGTGCTGACCGTGCAGAACCGCACCATGCGCCAATACGGCGATGAAGAGGTGGAGGCGCTTCAGACAACGGCGATGGTCATCGCCGAGACGCTGGCTGCGGGCGGCATCGTATCCGACGAGGTCACCGCCGAGACGCGGCGCGATTCCAATACGCTCTTCACCGGTCAGCCGATCTCCGAAAGCGTCGCGCTTGGTCATGTCGTGTTGCATGAGCCGCGCATCGTTGTGACGCGGCTGATCGCCGAGGACGTGGATCTCGAGCGGCGGCGGCTGCAACAGGCCATCGAGGATCTGACCGGGCAGATCGACGACATGATGGAGCGCGGCGATCTTGCACGGGCCGGCGAGCACCACGAGGTGCTCGAAGCTTTCCGGATGTTCGCGCACGACCACGGCTGGCGGCGCCGTCTCGACGAGGCGCTGGCGACCGGCCTCACGGCGGAGGCCGCGGTGCAACGTGTGCGCAACGACACGCGCGCGCGCATGCTGCGTATGCCCGACCCGCGGTTCCGCGACCGCCTGCACGACATCGACGATCTTTCGAACCGGCTGCTGCGTTTTCTGTCCGGCGGCACGGAGACCGCGGCGACGGGAAGCCTGCCCGAGGATGCCATCGTCATCGCGCGCACCATGGGGCCGGCGGAATTGCTGGATTACGACCGGCAGCGCTTGCGCGGTCTCGTACTCGAGGAAGGCGGCGTCAACAGCCACGTCGCTATCGTGGCGCGCGCGCTCGGGATTGCCGCCATCACCCAGTGCAAGGGCGTGCTGGAAGCCGTCGAGCAAGGCGACGCGGCGATCGTCGATGCGCAAGGGGGCGAGCTGCATCTCAGGCCCACGCAAGAGGTGATCTCCGCCTATTCGGACAAGGTCCGTTTCCAGGCGCGGAAGCAGGCGCAATACGCGGCGTTGCGCAATGTGCCTGCCATGACGCTCGACGATCAGCGTGTCGGACTTCACATCAATGCCGGTCTTCTCTTCGACTTGCCGCATCTCGATCAGTCCGGCGCCGACGGCATCGGGCTGTTCCGCACCGAGCTTCAGTTCATGATCTCCTCGACCTTCCCACGGCTCGATCAGCAGACGCGGCTTTACAAGTCGATCCTGGATTCTGCGGGCAAGCGGCCAGTGGTGTTCCGCTCGCTCGATGTGGGCGGCGACAAAGTCATTCCCTATTTCCGCGCCGGCGCGGAGGAGAATCCGGCGCTCGGCTGGCGGGCGATCCGCATGGCACTCGACCGGCCCGCCCTGTTCCGCACGCAGATCCGGGCGCTCTTGCGTGCCGCGCAGGGGCGCGAGCTGCGCGTCATGTTGCCGATGATCTCCGACGTCTCCGAGTTCGAGACCGCGCGCGCATTGATCGACCGCGAGCTCACGATCCTGAAAAAGCATGGCCGCAAGGAGCCGTCCAAGCTGATGGTCGGAGCCATGATCGAGGTGCCGGCGCTGCTATGGCAGCTCGACAGCCTGCTTCCCTTGGCGGATTTCGTCTCGGTCGGCTCGAACGATCTGGTGCAGTTCCTGTTCGCGGCGGACCGGGGCAATGACCGCGTGTCCGGCCGGTTCGACGCCCTAAGCCCCGCGGCGCTGCGGGCGTTTCGGCAGATCGTGCTTGCGGCGGACCGGCACGGCACGCCGCTGACCTTGTGCGGCGAAATGGCGGGCAGGCCCCTTGAGGCCATGGCGCTGGTCGGGCTTGGGTTCCGCTCCATTTCCATGGCGCCGGCTTCGGTCGGGCCGGTCAAGGCCATGGTTTTGTCGCTGGATGCGGAAAATCTGCGCCGTAGGCTGGATACGCTGCTCGAAGAGCGGAAAACCTCCCTTCGCGAAGATTTGAAGCGGTTTGCCGCCGAAACCGGCGTGCAGATTTAGGGCAAGAGGGCGAGAAGGTCTGCACCGCCTGCGCCGATATGGTAATCTTGCCAAGACTTGCAAACTCATCGTCATTGGGCTTGTGTTAGCAGGGGATTTCGGGAGATGGGATCGGCCGAGCGTGGGGCGCTGGGCCGCTTGCGAGGACCAAAGGACCCGCTACCGGATACCGGCTGGCGATGTCTTCATATTCACAGGATTAGGAAATGCCTGCCGGCTATGATGCGGAAGTGGCCGAGCTCTTTCGGGACCTCAGGGTTGCCAGCAACCTCACCGAAACGGACCTCGCCCAGCGGATTGCGACACCGATCGAGGTGGTCCAAGCGCTAGAACAGGGCGCGATTTATGCGCTGCCCCCGTGGCCGGAGACCTGCCGCGTGGTCAACGCCTATGGCACGCTGCTCAATCTCGACACGCGCCCGCTGCTCCGGCGCATCTACGCGCAGCTTGAGGCCGGCATCGTCGAGCTGAGGCCAAAACCCATGCCGGATGTTCCCGTCATGGCGCCGCAATCCGGCGCGGCCGGGTATGGCGGCAACGCGGGGCAAGCCCCCCAACCGCCGGCGATGCCGCAGCCGCCGGTTTGGCCGAACGGTCAAGGCACGCCCCAACAGAACGCCACGCAGCCGCGGTCGCCGCAACCTCAGGCGCCGCAGCCTCAGGCACCACGTCCGCAAGCCCCCCAGCCGCAACAACCCCGGCCCCAAGCTCCGCAGCCGCAAGCCCCCCAGCCGCAAGCCTGGCCGGGAGGCGCATCGCAGTTTCCGCAAGGCGCGCCCGGCGCGGCTCCGCCTCAGGCCCCTCAAGCGCCCGCGTGGCCCAATGGACCGCAAGCTCCTCAAGCCCAGCCGCGGCCCTATCCGCCCGAGCCCCAGGGCTATCAGCCATCGCCTCAAGGTTATGCGCCCGAGCCCGGCGGCTACGCGCCTGCGCCGCCGGAAGCACCGGCCGACGAAGATGCGATGTTCCTGGGCGAGCCGGAGACCGAGGCCGAGCCAAAACAGAAGAAACCGGCGCTTCTCAAATGGGGCATCGGCGCGCTTGTTGCGGCCGTGGTTCTGGTTGGCCTATGGATGGCGCTTGGCGACTCCTCGTCCGATACTGGGTCGTCCTCCGGCTTCAACACTTCGGACCCGGTTCTCGATCCGGACGATCCGCGCAGCCGCAAGGCTGACCGGCTTCCCAACAATTTCTAGGCTTCCCCGCCTCACCACATGACGACCATTCCCGCCGAGAAGCTCGACAAGCTCGTCGCCCGTTGGCAGGCCGTGCAAAGCGAGCTCGCCACCCGCGCCGACCAGGAAAGCTATGTGCAGCTCTCCCGGGAATTCGCCGAGCTCGATCCCATCGTGGCGACGATCAACGCCCTGCGCGAGGCGCAGCGTGAGCGGGACGGGCTGCAAGAGATCATCGACGATCGCAGCTCCGACCAGGCGATGAAGGATCTCGCGTGGGAAGAGCTGGGCGAGCTCGATGAGAGGATCGAGGCATTTGAGCGCCAGCTGAAGGTGCAGCTTCTGCCAAAGGACGACGCCGACGAGAAAAGCGCCATTCTGGAATTGCGCGCCGGCACGGGTGGGGACGAGGCGGCGCTGTTCGCCGGCGATCTTTTCCGCATGTATCAGCGCTTCGCCGACCGGCATGGCTGGAAGGTCAATGTCATGTCGGCGAGCGAATCCGCCACCGGCGGGTATAAGGAAATTATCGCCAATATCACCGGCAAGGGCGTGTTCGCGCGCATGAAATACGAGTCCGGTGTGCATCGGGTGCAGCGCGTGCCGGAAACGGAGGCGCAAGGGCGCATCCACACCTCGGCGGCGACGGTGGCGGTGCTTCCCGAAGCCGAAGAGGTGGACGTGCAGATCGACGAGAAGGATCTGCGCATCGACGTGTTCCGGGCGAGCGGCCCCGGCGGGCAGTCGGTGAACACGACCGACAGCGCGGTGCGCATCACGCATCTGCCGTCCGGCCTTGTCGTGATCCAGCAGGACGAGAAGTCCCAGCATAAGAACCGGGCCAAGGCCATGAAGGTGCTGCGTTCGCGCCTTTACGACCTGGAGCGGGCCAAGCTCGATGAGGCGCGGGCCCAAGACCGGCGCAGCCAGATCGGCTCCGGCGACCGCTCGCAGCGCATCCGGACCTATAATTTCCCTCAAGGCCGGGTCACGGACCACCGGATCGGGCTGACCACGCACCAATTGCACATGGTGCTGGCAGGTGAGCCGGCGCTCGACGAGATCATCGACGCGCTGATCACGGAGGACCAGGCGAACCAGCTTGCGGCCATGGAAGAGCACGTGTCGTGACCGCGACCCTCGATCTCGCTCTGACCCTCGATGCGGCCCATGTCGCGGCGGCGCGGGCGCTGCGGGACGGAGGCATCGACACGCCCGGGCTCGATGCGCGCGTGCTCCTCTGCCATTCCACGGGGCTCTCACACGAGGCGGTGATCGCCCAGGGGAGCGAGCCGCTTCCGCCCGCGGCGGCGGCGCGGCTCACCGATTATGTGACGCGGCGGCTCGCGGGCGAGCCGGTGTCCCGCATCAAGGGCTATCGCGAGTTCTACGGACGCGATTTCCGCATCGATCCCCATACGCTCGACCCGCGCCCGGACACCGAGACGCTGATTGGCGCCGCGCTCCGCATCGTCGCAGAGGAGGGTCTGGACACCCGGCCGCTCAAGTTGCTCGACCTCGGCACGGGCTCGGGCTGCATTCTCCTGACGCTGCTCGCAGAGCTACCCAACGCCGAGGGACTCGGCACCGATCTGAGCCCCGGGGCCCTGCGGCTGGCAGCGGTGAACGCAGGGCGCCTGGGGGTCGACGGGCGGACCCGGTTCGTCGCGGCAGACTGGTTCGAAGGACTCTCCGGCCAATTCGACCTCATCCTGGCCAATCCGCCCTATATCGCGGCCGGGGAGATCGCGGCACTTTCCCCGGAGGTCGCCGGCCACGACCCGAAGGCGGCGCTCGACGGCGGGGCGGACGGGCTCGATGCCTATCGGTGTATTGCCGCCCAGGCAGCCGCTTTCCTCGCCCCGGGAGGGCATCTGCTGGTCGAGATCGGTCCGACCCAAGCCCAAGCGGTAGCTGGGCTTTTTCGGGCTGCCGGGCTCGCCGTCGACGAAGACGGCGCCCTCCTCGACCTGGCCGGCCGCCCCCGCGGCCTCCATGCGATCAGCGCCGGCGGGGTGCGCGGAACGTCGCAGGCCTCCAAAAATAAGCTTGGAAAACCGGGGTGTTCGGGGTAGCTTCAGGACAGCGAAGTGAAGATATTCGGCCTGCGTAGAGCAAATTCTTGGCGCGGCCGGTTGCATGGCAACAAGAGCGGATATCTCGTGAACCTCGATTGACAGGCGGGCGCGCCTCTCGGGATGTTCAAGAGTCGCTCAATCGCCCATCAGATTTTGGTTGGCTGGCGCAAGTTCGGGATGCATGACGCTCAGCGCCGAGGGGCCGACCCAAGACAAGGCAGCAAATAAAAAGAACCGTTGCGACGACTGCGTGGCCGATCCGGCTTTCGGGCGCAATGCGCCCCGAATGTGAGCGCAAGTCAGTTTTTTGGAACAGGGAGCGAAGGACGCGGCTTTCACGCCGCCAATCAGGTGAACAAGGGACATGAGGCAAGGACAGCAGAATCGCAGGGGCCGTGGCCGCAGCCGTAAACCCCAAAATCCGTTAGCGCGGAACTACGAGTCGAACGGGCCCGACGTGAAGATCCGCGGGACCGCATCGCACGTCGCCGAGAAGTACATGTCGCTCGCCCGCGACGCGCTCGCCTCCGGCGACATGGTGACGGCGGAAAGTTACCTTCAGCACGCCGAGCACTATAACCGCATCATCATGGCGGCCCAGACGCAGGCGACCTCTCAGCCCGGCGCCCCGCAGGGCGACGCCCCGAACGGCGGCAGCCGGCCGCAGAGCCGCTGGCATTCGGATTCCGACGAAGAGGGCTCCGAGTCCGAGGAATCGGGAGCTGGTGGCCAGGACAGCGATGAGCAGAGCGGCGGTGGCGGCGGTGGTGGACACGGCAGCGGCAGCCAGGACCGCCAACGCCATGAAGGGAACCGCGAGCATCATGCGGGCGGACGTGGCCGTGGGCGCGGCCGTCAGGGCGGCAATGGCGCCGACAATGTGCGCGATGCCAATGGCGCCGAGCCGGCGGAGGCAACAGGCTCCGACGAGAGCGAGAATGCTCCCGACACGGTGAGCTAGGATTCAAGTCTTCAGTTTGACGGATTCCCTTGCGCGCTATTGCGCGGTCTGGTTCGCCTGCGCGGCATCGGGCGCAGGTTCGTGCGTCTGCTCGAGCGCGCTTTCGACCTCGCGCATCAGGGGATGATCGATCCCCGCCGCGCGCATCTCGGCGAAGTCGGTGATCACCAACTCGTTCCAGGACGAACCGGGACGCGCATCGGTCGCGCCGCGATATTTGAGATAGAGCATCCGGGCCTCGTCCTCGCGGCCCAGCATCATGAGCGCGTGCGCGCGATTTGTGTGAAACCAGATCTGGTTCGGGTCGAGCGCAATGGCCTCGTCGGCCATCTTCAGCGCGTCCTCATACGCTTTGACGAGAACGTAGTGATAAGCGAGGCCCGAGAGGCTGCCGATGCTGTAGGCCAGGTCGGCTCGATATTGTGCGCTGGTTTCGTCTTCGGCGGCGAGCGCCTGCGCGCCGGCGAGCGACTGACGAAGAAATGGAAGCGCTTCGGCGAGCTTGCCTTGATCGCGCAGCGCGCGGCCGACCCGGTCGTAGGAGATGTTTAGGTCGCGCCGGAGGTTCGGTTTGTCGGGGTATGCCGCAACCAGACCCTCGCGAATCGCGAGCCCTTTGCGGTAGGCAGACAGGGCGCTCGCGACATCCCCCTGTTCATCGAGTGCGTCGCCGACGGCGTTGTAGCCGATGGAAAGATTGCGCTGCCGGGTGAGGTCGTTCGGAAGCTCCGTGGCAAGAGCTTCGCTGATCACGAGGCTTCTTTCGCGGGCCTGAAGCGCTCCGGCGCGGTCACCTCTCGCTTGGCGCAGTTCAGCCAGCTTGTCGTATGCGAGTGAAAGCCTCTCCTGCCTGTCGCTGTCCGAGATGCTTTCCTCGGCGAGGAGCCGTCGCTGCTCCAAGACCGCTTCCGCCGCTGCGATGACGCCGGCATTGTCTCCCTTCTCGGCAAGGATGTCTCCGATCGCCTCATGCGCAATGATGAGACCGTACCGGCTATCTGATTCTTCCGGGACCGCCTCGGCGACCTGTTTGCACAGATCGAGCGCTCGCGTGAAGGCGGCGTACGCCTCGTCGGTGCGGACTTGAGCTTAAGAACTTGGCCGACATTGTTGTAGGCGATGGCCAGGCTACGTTTCCACTTGGTGACCGTCTGGTCTGCGTCGACAAGGGCTTGGCGAAGCGCGACGCTGTTTTGGAAGGCGTCCAGCGCTTCATTGAGTTCGCCCTGGTGTTTCAGCAAATCACCCAGCCGGGCGTAGCCGATGGACAGATTGTACTTGGCGTCCGCGCTTCGCGGCGCGAGCAAGATGAGGCGCTTGTTGAGGGCGATATCTTCATCGAAGGAGGCCCTCGCCTTTTCAGCCTCGCCCTTCTTCTTCAAGACCTCGCCGACATGCCGATACGAGATAGACAGGTCGTGGATCAAAATCGCGTTCTCGGGGTTGGCGTCGTGGAGGCGCTTTCGAATGACGAGGCCGTCCTCGTAGTACTTGAGCGCTTCGTCGAGCTTGTCCTGGTCCACCGCGACGTTGGCGAGCCTCTCGTAGGATATCGAAAGCCCGTGCTGCCATGTCGCGTTGTCCGGATCGATATTCGCCAGCCTGGCTCTCACCTCGTAGGCCTTGCGGTAAGCCTCCGCCGCCTCTTCGAGGCGGTCCAATGCCTTGAGTGCGTCGCCCAACCGGTCTTGGCACACGGCCACGTCATACTGGCGCTTGGAGTCTTTCGGCTGGCTGTCCGCAATCGCTTGAACCAGGCCGAGACTCTTCGTGTAAGAGTCGAGCGCCTTGTCGGGTTGGCCTTGATCGATGAATACGGTGCCTTCGATGTCGTAGGAGATCGCGAGCCCGCCCTGCAGATCTTTGTTGTCCGGATCGTCCTTGAGCAGGGCCTTTCTGATCTCCAGGCCGGTCTGATAGTAGCGGAGGGCCCAGGCCAGGCGTCCTTGAGCGCGGATCGCATCGCCGACGCGGTCCGTCGCGATGGCAGTCTCGCGCCAATACGTCGCGTTGTCCGGGTTAGCCCGTGCCAATTGGTGCAGGGTCTCGTAGGCCTCGAGGTAGTAGCGGAGCGCTTCGCCTAGGTCGCCGCGCGCTTCCAGTGCCTTGCCCTTCTCGATGGCGGCTGTCGTATAGTCATGGTGTTGGCGGGATCGTCGGTCTCCGCCCGCAGCTTCGCCACGATGTCATAGGCGTCATCGGCACGCGCCGTCTGTTTGCGCGTATCGCCGAGAGCCTCGTAGTTGCGCGCAAATTGAATCAGCATCCACGCTTTCTGGTGCCGCATCTCCGGCGTGATCCGGCTCAGGAGAACCATGTTGTCGAACAGCGCCTCGGCCTTGGTCAGCATCGCCAAGGTCGCGGTCCGGGGCACGCCGAAGCGGCGCGCCTGGTCGACGGCCTGGTCAACGATCTCGGTCGCGGTCTTGAGCGTGGCGGTGAGGAAGGCCTCGTTGGTCTTGAGCTGGTGCCAAGCGTAGACGGCGCTGCCGGAGGCGAGCACCACGAGCAGCGCCAGAACGCCGACCACGCCGTTGCGGACGCGGCCCTTGCGCCTTCGCTCACGCTCCGCCCTGCGAAAGATGTCGTCGGAGGAGACGCCCAGAAGCCCGGCCACCACCTTGGCCAGCGCGAGCTGCTTTCCGTCGCCCTCCTCGCGCGCGTCGGCCGCCAGCATCTCGACCGGCTCATCGGTGATTTGGCCGCCCGCATCGAGCCGGAACTTGAGCGACGGCGGGAAGCACTCGGTGTCCGGATCGCCGGGCGTGCCGGTCACAATCAACGGGATCACCGGGCGCTCCGGATGCCGCGTCTTGAACAGGCGGATTTCTTCGGTGACGTATTTGCTGCGCGCCGCGGCGGGCGAGCAGATTACAATCAGGGCGGCGGACGCATCCAGCGCCGCCAGCGTCTGGTCCGTCAGGGAATGCCCGGCGGTGAAGTCGTCCCGGTCGCGGAAGACGGGCCGCAGGGCCGGCGTCTCGCGGCCGGCCAGGTCCTTGTCGATGCGGAAGCTTTCCAGCCCGCGATGCAGCCACTTGGCCCATGCGGTATCGGCGTGGCTGTAGGAGATGAAGGCGCGGTACGTGTAGGCGATGGTCTCCGCCATGGCATCGACCCCATCCTCGAAAAGATCACCGCTCCTTGGCTCGATTATCCGCGAGAGGGGCGTTCCCCGCAACTAACGGTTCGGTAAACCGACGAGGTGCCGGTCTGGCTCGCAAAGCCCCGCGGCCCCTGTTTCGGTGTGAATGGCTGGGCAATAATCGCCGTCAGATCAGTTATTGAGCGATGAGTTCAACCCGACGGTTCTTTGCCTGGCCCTCGTCGGTGTCGTTCGGCGCGATCGGCTGGGAGAGGCCGGCGCCCTCGGCCGTCAACCGCGCGATCGAAGGTCGGGCAGGTGGACGGCCGCATGACGACCGAGGAGTTCAACCGCGAGACCGGCGCCGGACGCTACGGCACCCTGGTCGGCACCAGGATCATGGTCGACGCGCAAGGTACCGGCGCGACCATGGAGGAGCTCAAGGCGGCGGTTCATGCCGTCGACCTCAACGCCCTCGCGGCGCTGACGCGCTGAGACGGGCCGGCCGGCAAATCTTCTTCGTCTATGCGATTTCGGGGTTTTCGCCCCTTTTTGTGGTCTAAACGGCGCGCTATATGTCCGTTAACGCGCCCCTGGTAAGAGGCACGGGAACGGCTACCGCCACCTGAAATGACACTTCCGGGCCCCCCTCACGCCTGGCCGATCCACGAGGGAAGATCATGGATTTCGAGAAGCTTTCCGACCGTCTCAAGGGATTCCTGCAAGCTGCGCAGACCATCGCGGTGCGCGACGGCAATCCGCAGATCACGCCCGAGCATTTTCTCAAGGCCCTGCTCGACGATCCCGAAGGCCTGGCCGCGGGCCTGATCGGCCGTGCCGGCGGCGACCCGAAAATCGCGCTGCAACGCACCGACGCGGCGCTCGCCAAGCTGCCCAAGGTCTCAGGCTCCGGCGCCCAGCAGCCGCAGATGACCCCGGGTCTCGCGCGGGTGCTCGACCAGGCCGAGCAGATCGCCACCAAGGCGGGCGACAGCTTCATCACCGTGGAGCGGGCGCTCCAGGCGCTCGCCATGACCAAGGAAGGCGGCAGCGCCGGGATTCTGAAGGACGCGGGCGTCACCCCGCAGAGCCTGAACGAGGCGATCAACGACCTGCGCAAAGGCCGCACCGCCGACAGTGCCGGCGCCGAGCAGCAATACGATGCGCTCAAGCGCTATACCCGCGACTTCACCGAGGCCGCCGCCAAAGGCGAGCTCGACCCGGTGATCGGCCGCGACGAGGAGATCCGCCGCACCATCCAGGTGCTGTCGCGCCGCACCAAGAATAATCCCGTGCTCATCGGCGAGCCCGGCGTCGGCAAGACCGCCATCGTCGAGGGCCTGGCGCACCGCATCGTCAAGGGCGACGTGCCGGAGAGCCTGAAGGACAAGAAGGTGCTGTCGCTCGACATGGGCTCGCTGATCGCCGGCGCCAAATATCGCGGCGAGTTCGAGGAGCGGCTCAAGGCCGTGCTCAGCGAGATCGAGGCCTCGAACGGCCAGATCATCCTCTTCATCGACGAGATGCATACTTTGGTCGGCGCCGGCAAGGCCGACGGCGCCATGGACGCCTCGAACCTGTTGAAGCCCGCGCTCGCCCGCGGACAGCTCCACTGCGTCGGCGCCACCACGCTCGACGAGTACCGCAAGCATGTGGAGAAGGACGCGGCGCTCGCGAGACGCTTCCAGCCCGTGTTCGTGCCGGAGCCGAGCGTCGAGGACACCATCTCCATCCTGCGCGGCCTCAAAGAGAAATACGAGCTGCATCACGGCGTGCGGATTTCCGACGCGGCGCTCGTCACCGCCGCGACCCTTTCTAACCGCTACATCTCGGACCGCTTCCTTCCCGACAAGGCCATCGATCTCGTCGACGAGGCGGCCTCTCGCCTGCGCATGCAGGTGGACTCCAAGCCCGAAGAGCTCGACGAGCTCGACCGGCGCATCATGCAGCTCAAGATCGAGCGCGAGGCCTTGAAGAAGGAGACCGACTCGGCCTCCAAGGACCGGCTGGAGAAGCTCGAGAAGGAGCTCGCCAATCTGGAAGAGTCCGCCAACGCCATGGCCGCGCGCTGGCAGGAAGAGAAAGAGAAGCTCGGCGCCGCGCAGAAGATCAAGGAAGACCTGGACCACGCCCGCATCGAGCTGGAGCAGGCGCAGCGCAAGGGCGACCTCACCAAAGCGGGTGAGCTCGCTTACGGCGTGATCCCCGATCTCGAGGCGAAACTTCAGGCGATCGAGGAGGAAGAGGGTAAGGCCGGCTCCCTCGCCCAAGAGGTGGTCGAGCCCGACATGATCGCGCAGGTCGTCTCGCGCTGGACCGGCATTCCCGTCGACAAGATGCTCGAAGGCGAGCGCGAGAAGCTGCTGCAGATGGAGATCGAGATCGCCCGCCGCGTGGTCGGCCAGGAGGAAGCGGTCCGCGCCGTGTCGACGGCCGTGCGCCGCAGCCGCGCCGGGCTGCAAGACCCCAACCGGCCGATGGGCTCGTTCATGTTCTTGGGCCCGACCGGCGTCGGCAAGACGGAGCTGTCCCGCGCGCTCGCCGAGTTCCTGTTCGACGACGAGCACGCCATTCTGCGCATCGACATGTCCGAGTATATGGAGAAGCACGCGGTGGCCCGGCTCATCGGCGCGCCGCCCGGCTATGTGGGCTATGAGGAAGGCGGTGCGCTCACGGAAGCCGTTCGGAGACGCCCGTACCAGGTCATTCTCTTCGACGAGATCGAGAAGGCCCATCCGGACGTGTTCAACGTCCTGCTTCAGGTGCTCGACGACGGCAGGCTCACCGACGGCCAGGGCCGCACGGTCGATTTCCGCAACACGCTGATCATCATGACCTCCAATCTCGGCTCTGAATATCTCGTCAACCAGAAGGAGGGCGAGGATCCGGAGGTCGTCGAGGCGCAAGTCATGGAGATCGTGCGCGCGCATTTCCGGCCCGAGTTCCTGAACCGCGTGGACGAGATCATCCTGTTCCATCGTCTGCGCCGCGAGCACATGGCGAACATCGTCGACATCCAGATGAAGCGGCTCGCCAAGCTCCTGACCGACCGCAAGATCACGCTCGAGCTCGACGAGGACGCCAAGACCTGGCTCGGCAACAAGGGCTACGATCCGGCCTATGGCGCCAGGCCCTTGAAGCGCGTGATCCAGAAATACGTGCAGGACCCGCTCGCAGAGCAGATCCTCGAAGGCAAGATCCACGACGGCGAAACCGTGAAGGTCTCCGTCAAGGACGGCAACCTCACGTTTAACGGCGAAGCGAGCACGGCGAAGGCGGCTTAGGGGTTAGACCTTAGGCTGGGCTGCGTTCTTATCTCGTGCAGACGCACGCGCGTTTAACGTTCCGCAAAGCATCGCGCACGGATTCGGTTCTCCCCCGCGAGACGTTGAGAATTTTCTGACAACTGTCTGTTACCTCTCACCCCATGAGAAAAACGCGATCGGCTCCGGGGAGGCGGCCGTCAGCGTCAAGATGTGGGGGACATGGATATGGGGAGCAATCCTCGCGACTTCGGCAATCTCGCCGAAATTCTCGACCTTGAACCAGAAGATGCGCTCGATTCCGAGACGCCGCGTCATGCCGATTTTCCCGCGGGCCTGACGGGCGCCGGTGCGCTTCAGGCCCAGCTTGCCGCGCAAGTCCGTAGCTGGGACGAGCGGCCGGAAACGGCGCTGCCGCCGCGCCCGGAAACGTCGCCCGGTCCCGGCGCGGAACCCGGCGAGAGCGCCGCGCCCGCCAAGTCTCGCAAGGCCGTCTGGTGGCGCGTGGTCAAGACTTTGGCGGCGGTCGCCGCCGTGATCGCGCTCGGCTGGACACCGCTGCAGCGCTTCCTCCAGACGACCAGTGCGGAGGCCACGGTCAATGCGCGCCTGGTGACGTTGCGCGCGCCGATCGAGGGCAAGGTGACGATCCCGGCACAAGCCAAGGACGCCGGTGCGACCATCGACGCCGGCATGAAGCTCCTGAACATCGAAAATCCCCGCGCGGACCGCGCGCAGCTCGATGCGCTGCGCCGCCAGATCTCCGGGCTTCAGTCCGAGCGTGATGCGCTCACCCGCCGCAAGACGCAGCTCCAGGGCTTGCAAGGCAAGCTCCGCGAGCAGCGGGACGCTTTTCAAACCGGCCGCGTCGCGCAGCTCGAGGCGCGTGTCGCCGAGCTCACGGCCGATATCGCCGCCGCCACCGCCAAACGGGAAGAGACGGAGAGTGCGCTGTCGCGCGCGACGCGCCTCAAGGCGAATGGCTGGCAGACGGATGCGGCCCTCGACAAGGCCGAGCGCGACCACAAGGTGGCCGTGAACATGGCGGAATCCCTCAGTCAGAAGTTGACCGGCACCAAGATCGAGCTTGACGCCGCGCGGCGGGGCCTGTTCGTCGGGGACAGCTACAACGACATTCCGCGCACCGCCCAGCGGCTCGACGAGGTCACGCAGCAGGTTATCGACCTCGACGGCGAGATCGACGAGAAGACGCTTCGCATCGCGCAGCTCCAGGCGGAGCTGACGAAAGAAGAGCAGCGCTTTACGTTGCGCTCGGAGGCGAAGCTGACGGCGCCGGTTCCCGGCCGTATTTGGGAAGTGCTGACCTCGGACGGTGAGCAAGTCTCTCAGGGTCAGGAGCTGATCCGGGTCCTTGATTGCGGAGGCGTTCTCGTGAGCGCCGCGGTCAGCGAAGCGGTCTACAACGCGCTCAAGATCGGTCAGCCGGCCACGTTCCATCTGCGTGGGGAATCCGAAGAGCGGCAGGGCCGGGTTGCCGGTCTTCATGGCTTGGCCGCCGCGCCCGCCAATCTGGCAATCAAGCAGAAGGCCTTGATCCAGCACGTCTATGCCGGCCCCTACCATGCCGAGGTCCATGATGTGCGCCCCAGCAAGGTCGCCACAGCGCTCCTCGCCCGCGTGTTCAACTAGACCTTTCGGCTCCCCCGAAGCCATCCCCGGCGAAGCGCGTGTCTCAATGCCCGCTGGGACGAGGACGGAGGTCGGATGGTCGGGGAGGGGAGAGAGAAAGAAAGAAAAAGAAGGAAGCTTGGTTCGTTTGTTACTGGGTGACTTGCGCGACGCGGCTGGTGACGGGATCGAGCTGCATCAGGGCTTCGATGCGGCGCCGCTCTTTCTGGAAGGCGGCGAGCTCGCGTCCTTCGAGCTTCAGGCCGCGCGGTACGGCGATGGTCATCGGGTTGACGAACTTGTTGTTGACCAGAACCTCGAAGTGACAATGCGGACCGGTGGAGCGCCCGGTGGAGCCGACAAAGCCGATGATCTGGCCTTGCTTCACATGGGCGCCGGGTTTGGAGCCGGGGGCGAAGCGGGTCATGTGGCCGTACGCGGTGGCGAAGCCGTTGGCGTGGCGAATGCGGATATAGTTGCCGTAGCCGCCGTGGCGCTCGGCCATCTCGATCGTGCCGTCGCCGGCAGCGAGGATCGGGGTGCCTGACGGCGCGGCCCAGTCGACGCCGGTATGCATGCGGATGCGCCTGAGCAGCGGATGGCGGCGGGTGCCGAAGCCCGAGGTGAAGCGGCCGCCCTTAACGGGATTGCGCATCAGGAACTTCTTGGCGCTCGATCCGTGCTCGTCATAGTAGTCGATGGCGTCGTCTGGGGTGCGGAACCGGTAGAATTTGCGGACCTCGCCGCCCACGGTCATCGCGGTATAGAGCAGCTCGCCCGCCTCGTCGCCGCTCGAGCCGTCGGCGTCGAAGAACACTTCGAACGTGTCGCCGGAGCGCGCCTTCTGCTTGAAGTCCACGTCGTAGGAATGGACGCGCAGCAGCTTGAGGATGGTGTCGGACGGAAGCTTCTGGTCGAGGGCGGCCTGGTAGAAGCTCTGATAGAGGCTGGCGCGGTTCGAGGCTGTAATCACCACTTCGCCGTCCGGGGTCTTGGTGGAGGCGAGATAGTCGCCGTCGCGGTTGCGCGTGGCAGTGACGATGTGGTTGCCGTCCTTATCGAAGATGCTGACGCGGACCGGCTCCATCTGGCCGGAGTCGGAGGGCGCCGGGACGAGGCGGAAGTCGAGCTTCTGTCCGGGGCGCAGATCCTCGGGGCCGAACACGGCATCGAGGCTGTCGAAGATGGCGGTGGCCAGAGACTTGTCGGTACCGGCTTCGAGGAACACGCCCATCAGATTGTCGCCCTTGCCGACCTCGATGATCTTGGTCTCGGCGTTGGCGACTTCTTCCTCGTTGAGGTCGTCTTCTTCGTCGAGCGTCTTCTGCATCACCGTCGTGTTGGGCAGGAAGCGCGGGCGCTCGACCTCGTCGGGACGGTAGGACGCGAGCTGGAGCCTGGCCTCGCCGCCGCTCTCGCCGAGCGCCACGGGCTGGTCCGCATAGGCGAAGTTCTCCGCGGCGCGCGCCACCAGGCGGTTCACCCGCTCAGGCTCGAGCTCGATGTTGTCGACGGCCGGCAGGACGCCCCCGGGCACGTCGACGACATCGACCACGAGCGACTGGCTGGAATCGGCCGCGTCCTCGCCGTCGCCGATCGGGGTCGTGTCGGAATAGAGCTTGAAGGGATTGAAGGGGGGGAGTTCGTCGGGGTTCTCGGGAATGTCGGTGGCAAGGCCGGCGACGATGCGCAGATAGGGCTTGATGGTGATGAACTCGCGGCTGCCTTGGCGCTCCACCACAGTGTCGTGGATGACGTGGCGGCTGGCGAAGCCGGCGGAGGTCGTCTGGATGCGGTCTTCTTTCTGGCCTGAGGCGCTCTGGGCGTCTTGGGCGAGGCGGGCGCCTCTGATCGGCTGGAGGGCGGCGAGGCTCGCGCGCTTGATGGAGTTCACCATGCCGGAGCCGTCGGACATATTCATGGAGGCATAGATGGCGACGCCGATGAGGCAGACGCCGACCATGCCGGCAAGACAGGTGCTCGCCATCCATTTGAGGCGGGTGCCGGCGCCGTCATGGCCCATTTCGCAGAGATAGACCGGCGGCAGCTCGCGCTCGGTCTTCGGGGTCTCGCCGAGAAGAATAGTTGGGAGTCCACGGGGCGCGGCCGGCACGAGTGCCTGGCCAAGCTTACGGCGCGCAAATCCCCCACGGCGCTTAAACAATGCGCTTTCCCCCCGTCTACCGGCTGCCGCCTGTGCGCTCGTTGTGAGCGCGATTCCAAGTTCCCTCAGGCGGACAACACCGAAGCGGTTAGCTGTCCTTGCAGCGAGGCTAGACTTGCGCCGATGGGTTTTTCCCGGACCCCCCAGGCTTCCCAGTCTCTCGGGGCCACGGTCGCCCGCGGCCTTGTAAATGAGCTGGAAGCTTATTAGGTCTTGGTTCGTCCCCCTCGGCGGGTCATCTTACCCATACTCCCTACGTATGGTTACCACGCCGTTAACGACGCGAGAGTGACGACGTATTCGGGCAGGAATGTGGCTTCGTAGCCACGGATCAACCGAAAACGAAAACCCACCCACAAACCGTTATGGGCCCTTGACATGGCCCGATCCAATCCCTAAATACAGGTTTCGCGCGGGTCGTTTCCCAGCTTCCTGCGGGACTATACGCGACTGCGCGATCCATCGGACAGAAGCGGGGAATGCCCGGGTTTTTCTTCCCGGCTGACACCGGCTGTCGTTGACTCCCAAGGGCGGTTTTGCTTCCATTGGGGGTTCGGGAGTGTGGCTTCGGCCGCTCTGCCACCGGCTCTTTGACATTGTAATATGAAGAAAGGGAAACGCGGACGGCGGAGTCCTTGCGTGCCGGTCCTCGAAAGAGGGTCGGCGTCGAGACTCTGACGGTCTTGCGTTTTTCAAGAAGCCAATAGGCGTGTTGCACGTCATCCTTCGGGATGATGTGGTTTCATGCTTGTTGGGAACTCGTCAAAACGCAGCGACCCCCTGGACAATTCCATCCAGGGATTAGTCAGAAAATCGAATTCTCAACTTGAGAGTTTGATCCTGGCTCAGAACGAACGCTGGCGGCAGGCCTAACACATGCAAGTCGAACGAGAAGCCACCTTCGGGTGGTGGACAGTGGCAGACGGGT
>Ga0210068_1000003_pt1 | contig 64306 bp, 55 predicted proteins | sample RushOxbow_ThreeS_5_FD_185561 | JGI IMG/M metagenome (GOLD analysis project Ga0210068, IMG submission 185561) | Wetland microbial communities from San Francisco Bay, California, USA, that impact long-term carbon sequestration -... | ecosystem: Environmental > Aquatic > Marine > Wetlands ... | reverse complement strand
GGCCTGATGGCTGGCGGTCGCGCCCGCCGCGCCCATCAAGCCGTCGATGTCCGACCGTAAATTCGCGAGACGCGCGGCGATCTCTTGCAGGTCTTCGCGCAAAGCCTTGTGGTCTGGCATTTCGGCGTCGGTCGTGGCCATGGTCTCCTCCGGTAGGACAAGCACTCTGCGCCAATGTCGCAGGATCGGGAACGCTAACACTATAGAGCTAACAGAATTGCGATAGCCGGGCCCCCTGGAAATAGAGTGGGCGTGCCCCGGCACCGAAGGCTAAACTTTCGCCATGCACGCCCCCCTGACCAAACCTCCGGAAAGTCGGATTGAGCGCTTCCTCCGCGCCATCGCCGATCCGTACCCTAGCGGGGTTCATTACGGGGTGGCGATCGCCGCGGTGGTCGTTTCGGCGCTCCTCGCCTGGGGCCTCTATCCCTGGCTTCAAGGCCGCGCCTCATTCCTGATCTTCATTCCCGGCGTCGTCGTCGCCGCGGGCTTTGGCGGTGTCGGCCCAGGGGTGCTTGCGACAACCATTTTCGCCGTCTTGGGGCTCTTTCTTACCGGCAAAGGCGATCTTCCCCCGACCGTGGCCCTGGAGACGGTCGTCTTCTCCATCGTCGGTCTCGGAATTTCGTGGCTGGGCGAACTGCTCCGCCGCACACGCATCCGCAGCAGGCGTCAGGCGGAGGATTTGCGCGCGCGGGAGGCGCATCTGCGGTCGGTGCTCGACACGGTGCCCGATGCGACCGTGGTCATCAGCGAGAAAGGCGCGATCCGGTCATTCAATGCGGCAGCCGAACGGCTCTTCGGTCACCGGGAGGCCGCCGTCATCGGCAAGAATGTCTCTTTGTTGATGCCGTCTCCCTACCGAGAGGAGCATGACGCCTATATCTCTCGCTATCTGGCCACCGGCGAGAAGCGCATCATCGGCATCGACCGGGTCGTCACCGGGCTGCGCCAGGACGGCTCGACCTTTCCCATGAAGCTCGAGGTTGCCGAAGTGCAATCCGGCGAGAGCCGATTCTTCACCGGCTTTATCAGTGACCTCACCGAGCGGCAGGAAACCCAACACCAATTGCAGGAGCTCCAGACGGAGCTTGCCCGACTGTCGCGCCTCACGGCGATGGGCGAGATGGCCACGACGCTTGCGCACGAGATCAACCAGCCCCTCTCGGCCATCTCCAACTACCTTCAAGGGTGCAGCAGGTTGCTGGAGAAGGCCGAAGGCGAGAATGTCGCCAAGGTTCGTGAGGCGCTCGGAGAGACCACCAAGCAGACGCTGCGCGCCGGTCAGATCATCCGGCAGCTCCGCGAGTTCGTTGCACGCGGCGAGGCCGAGAAGCGGCCCGAGAACCTCAGCAAGCTCATCGAAGAGGCGAGCGCGCTGGCGCTGGTGGGCGCTCAGGAAGAGGGCGTGAGGACGCTGTTCCGGTTCGCCAGCAACACCGATACGGTTCTGGTTGAGAAGATCCAGATTCAGCAAGTTCTTCTCAACCTCATACGGAATGCCATCGAGGCCATGCATGAGTGTGATCGCAAGGAATTGCTGGTGACGACCGCCGCGGCGGATGGCGGCATGATCGAGATCAGCGTGGCCGATACCGGCCAGGGTCTCAGCGAAACGATCGGCGATCGGCTGTTTCAGCCATTCGTAACCACCAAACCGTCGGGCATGGGCGTCGGTCTCTCGATCTCGAAGCGCATCATTGAGGCCCACGGCGGAAAGATGAGGGCCGAGCCAAATCCGGGTGGCGGAACCGTGTTTCGCTTCACGTTGGAGCCGGCCGAGCGCAGCGAGGACTGATGGTCGACAATCCTGTCGTGCATATTGTCGATGATGACGAGGCGGTGCGCCAGTCGCTGGCTTTCATGCTGAGTTCGGCGGGGTTGGCGGTGCGCCTTTACGACTCCGCGAAGGCCTTCCTTGATGGGCTCGACGTCATCCAATGCGGCTGTCTCATCACGGACGTGCGCATGCCCGAGATGACCGGCATTGAGCTTCTGCATTGCCTCAAGGAGCGCGCGCCATGCCTGCCGGCGATCGTCATCACCGGCCACGGCGACGTGCCGCTCGCCGTCGAAGCGATGAAGGCGGGCGCCATCGATTTCATCGAGAAGCCGTTCGATGAGCAGGCCATTCTCGACGCGGTCAAGGCGGCGCTCGAACGCACCGAGGGTGTTCCTGACGGCGACTTCGCTGCGGTCACCGCGCGGCTTCACAGTCTTTCGGAGCGCGAGCGTCAGGTTCTCGAAGGGCTTGTGGCGGGACAGCCCAACAAGGTCATCGCCGCCGCGCTTGGCATCAGCCCGCGCACCGTCGAGGTCTACCGCGCGAATCTCATGGCCAAGATGGAGGCGAAGACTCTGTCCGAGCTGATCCGCATGGCCATTCTCGCCCGTGTGCCCATCGCCGGCAGCACTCCGAGATGACCGGTGGGCCGAAGCGCCGCGGCGATTTGACTTAGCTCAAAGCGTCTCCCCGCAACCCGCATAGCTTGTCATCGCAAGGATGAGTTGAGGCAGGGCTGCGATATGCGTTTGAGGGAGATCGAGGTGGCGCAGGCCGAAACCATACTCATTGCCGTCAGCGATGGCGTCTTGGCGGACAGCCTGCGCTTCTCCCTGGAGTTGGAAGGCTACGAGACCCGGTTTTGCGATGAGCACTCGCTGCTTCCCGTCATGAGCGCGCCATGTGTGCGCGGTGCCTGCCTCGTTCTCGATCAGGATGTGTTCTCGCGCATCGTGGATGGTGTGACGGGCGGGCCCTTCTCCGGAAACGGCATGCCTGTGATTCTGATGGCCTCGGAAGCGACGCGACGCCTGCTTGCCAACGCCCGGTCCGCGGGCGTCACCGAGGTCGTCGAGCAGCCGCTCATGGGCCCGACCTTGGTCCATACAATCCGTCAAGTGATTGGCAGGAACGGATGTTCCCGTGCGGCCTTGCGCCGGTCCTAGCCTTCCTCCCGGCCTACGTAGTTTCCCTTAGGTGATCGGCACGAATTTCCGGTCGCCCGCACCAGGCGTACCCATGGTGTCGGGCAACTGATCTCCGGGAGGATCACTTCATCATGCTGACGCCGACCCCTATCGAACTTCAGAGATCGAACCAGCGGCCATCTCCCTTCGCGTTTGTCGGCAGGGGTGAACCGGAATCCCTTTATCCTTCGAGCGTGCCCATGAACTTCGGGCGTAACACGGAGATTTTCGCCGAAGGCGAAAAGGCGGGCTACGTCTATAAGCTCGTCTCGGGCGTGGTCCGCGTCTCCCAGCTGCTCCCCGACGGCCGCCGTCAGATCAGCGCCTTCCATCTTCCTGGCGACATGTTCGGCTTCGAGGTCGACGACGTGCATCATGCCTCCGCCGAGGCGATCGTCCCGGTCAAGGTCGTCGCCTTCAAATGGCACAGCCTGCTGAGCGAGACCGCCTCGAGCGGCTTCGTCCATGAATTGCTGAACCGCGCGATGATCGGCCTGCGCCAGACGCAAGATCATCTGCTTCTTCTCGGCCGCAAGAACGCGCTCGAACGTCTTGCCGCCTTCCTTGTGGAAATGGCCCGCCGTTCCCACTCCGATGGCAACCTCGAACTCGCCATGCCGCGCCATGACATCGCCGATTATCTCGGTCTGACGTTGGAGACCGTTTCGCGCATGTTCGCCGAGCTCAAGGAGGAGGGAGTTATCAAGCTTGAGTCCGCGCGCCGCGTGACTGTGCGCGACATGGCCAAGCTCGAGGCGTTGGCGGCTTGATGCGCGCGGTGTCCATGAGGGTCGTCCTCACAGCACTTGCGCTCGCACTCACTGCCTCAACTGTGAGCCTTGCCGGGCCGGTTACCAGTGCGCCAGACCCGGAATATGGCGAGACGCTGGCGCAGCGGCTTTGTTCCAATTGTCATCTGGTCAATAATGCCCAGGAGCAGGTGAACGTCGACGTCCCGAGCTTTCATGAGATCGCCAATATGCAAGGGCAGACTGAAGGTTCGATCATGGCGAAGATCGTGATTCCCAAGCATCCCATGCCGGTGATCCCCATCACCAAGTCCGAGCTGAACGACCTCGCGGCCTATATCATGAGCTTGAAAGACCGAGAGACGGAGTGATGAAGAAGCCGAAGCTCTGGTACGCGATTGCCGACGGGGGGCGTGCCCGCTTCGTCGAGCGCGACCAGAACGGGGCCTTTCGCACCGTGGCCAGCTTCCTCTCCAAGGACCTCCATAGCCGCGCCAGCGATCTCGGCACCGACAGGCCCGGCCGCGTGATGGAGAGCGCCACCACGGGGCGTTCCGCCATTGAGCCTCGTCAAGATCCGAAAGAGGCGGCGAAGGAGGACTTCGTCAGCCTGGTGGCCGAAGAGTTGTCGAGCGAGCACGAACGCGGCGCCTTCGACGAACTGATGCTGGTGGCGCCGGCCGGCGTGCTCACCGAGCTGAAGCACAAGCTAGCCGGGCCCGTGTCGAAGCGTGTCGTCGGCGACCTTCAGAAAGACCTCACCAACGTGCCCGACCATGAGCTGACCCCGCATTTGGCGCCCGAGTAGGCCTCACGCCGCGTCCTGGATAGGGGCGGGGAGCTTCAGCCGCACTTTGCGCAAGGTCAGATCTTCCGGGTCGGCGGAAACCTCGAAGCCCAGCGCCCGGCACATTTCGAGCATCCTCGTATTCTGCTCCAAGACGTCTCCAGTCAGTTCCTGTAGCCCCTCGCGCTCGGCGTAGCGGATCAGATTGCGCATCAGCATCCAGCCGAGACCCGTTCCTTTCAGGTCGCTGCGCACGATGATGGCGTATTCGCCCTTCGTGTAGTCCGGATCGGCGGCGAGGCGCGCGATGCCATACAGTTCGGTCTCCTCCCTGTTGAGAGCCACGAAGGCCATGGCGCGCGCATAGTCGATCTGGGTGAAGCGGGCGACGAACTTGTGCGAGAATTCCTTGCGCGGGGCCAGAAACCGGAATCGAATATCTTCTGGCGAAAGCCTGGCGACGAAATCGGCGTAGAGATGCTCGTCGGCGGGTTTGATCGGACGAATCAAGATGCGCTCGCCGTCTTCGGTCTCGGTCCACCGTTCCCATTGGTTTGGATAGGGCCTAATCGCGAGCCGCGGATTGGGCCCGTCGATCTCCACCAGGTCCGGATCGATGCGGATACGGGCATCGAGCGCGATCACGCCTGTCTCGTCGGCGATCAGCGGGTTGATGTCGAGTTCCTTGACCGCCGGGCAGTCGACGACCAGTTGTGACAATTGCACCAGCGCCGAGGCGATGCCGGCAAGATCGGCGGGGGGCCGGTCGCGATAGCCTTCGAGCAATCGGCAAACGCGCGTCTGCTCCATGAGGTCGAGGGCGAGGGTGGTGTCGAGTGGCGGCAGCGCCACGGCCGTGTCGTTGATGATCTCGGTCGCCGTCCCGCCGGAGCCGAACAGGATCATGGGGCCGAACAGCGGGTCCTCGTAGACGCCCAATAAAAGCTCATGCGCCTGTTTGCGCACGATCATCGGCTGCACGGTGAAGCCTTGGATGCGTGCCTGCGGACAGGCCTCCGCCGCGCGCGCCAGCATTCGCTCCGCCGCGTGACGCGCCTCTTGCGGCGAGCGCAGGCCGAGGCGCACCCCGCCAATATTGGATTTGTGAGAGATATCGTCGGAGAGGATTTTCACCACCACCGATTCCGACTGCTTCAAAAGCGCATGGGCGATATCCGCGACATTCTCGGGAGTCGTCGCGACGCGCGTGGCCACGGTCGGAATGCCGAATGCGGACAGCACGGCCTTCGACTCGGGCTCGGTCAGAAGCGTGCGCCCGGCGCGGACCGCCGTACGCATAATGGCGCGGGCCGCCTCGTCGGCAATCGCGGTGTGGCCCGTGCTCTTCGGCGGCGCGCGCATCAGAGACTCTTGAGCCTTGGTGTACTGCCACAAATAGAAGAAGCCTTGGATGGCGTCGTTCGGCGATTCGTAGGTGGGAATGCCGGCCGCACGAAACTTCTGCCGCGCCTCGTGGGCGGCGTCCTGGCCGAGCCAATTGGTGAGAATCGGGGGCACTTTTCTCGGATGCGGGGCTTGCGCGATGGCATCGAGCACCGCCTGCGCGGCGTCCGTCGAGGAGGCGAGTGCCGTGGGGCAGTTCATCACCAGGATGCCGTCCGCCTTCGGCTCGGCGAGCACGGCGTCGAGCGTGGCCTTGTACCGTTCAGGGCCGGCGTCGCCGATAATGTCGATCGGGTTGGCGCGCGACCAGTTGGCCGGCAGCACCTTGTCGAGTGCGTTCACCAGATCCTCGCCCACAGGCGCAAGCCTGCCGTCGAGCCGCATCAAATCGTCGACGGCGAGCACGCCGGCGCCCCCGCCATTGGTGACGATCAGAAGCTCGTTGCCCGCGACGGGCTTCAAACTCGCCAGCGTCTCCGCGGCGTTGAACAGTTCCTCCAACTCTTCCACGCGCACGAGCCCGGCGCGTCGGAAGGCGGCGCTGACCGCGGCGTCGGTGCCGGCCAGCGCGCCCGTATGGGTTGCCGCTGCTTTCGCCGCCGCGGCGTTGCGGCCCGACTTGATCGCGATCACCGGCTTGGCGCGTGCGGCCGAGCGCGCCGCGGACATGAACTTGCGCGCCGCCGGGATCGTCTCGAGATAGAGCAGGATGGCGCTGGTCGAGACGTCGGCGGCGAGGAAGTCGAGCAGGTCGCCCACGTCCACGTCCGCCATGTCGCCCATGGACACCACATAGGAGAAGCCGATATCGCGTGCGGAGGCCCAGTCGAGAATGCCCGTCATGAGCGCGCCCGACTGAGACAGGAAGGCGAGCGATCCGGACTTGGGGGCGTTCAACCCGAAATTTGCATTCAAGCCCAGGGCGGGCACCGAGATGCCCAAACAATTGGGCCCGATGACGCGGAGGCAATAGGGCCGCGCGGCATCCAGGACCGCTTGCTTGAGCGCGGCGCTGAAGCCCGCGGTGATGACGACCGTCGCGCGCGTTCCCTTCTTGCCGAGCGCCTCGATGATGGGCGGCACGCTGTCCGGCGGCGTGGCAATGACGGCAAGCTCGGGCGCCTCGGGCAACGCCTCGACAGATTTGAAGCAGTCGCAGCCCGCGATCGTGCTGTGATGCGGATTGACGAGATAGACCTGGCCCTCGAAGCCGCCGGTAAGCACGTTTTGGGTGAGTGTACGGCCCACCGATCCGGGCTCGTCGCTCGCGCCGATCACCGCGACGCTGCGTGGGCGCAGGGCATGCTCAAGATTGCGAACCGTCATACGGCGAGCGCGACCTCTCAATGACTGAAGACTTTAGGAGTTCTCTTTTTGATTAGGACGCATCCTCAGGTATTTCATGACAAACCGGCGACGGAAGCGATTTGCCGCAGCCGTGAGTCGGCGGGAATGCCCACGATCGGGGCAACTGGCTTCGCTAAGGGCAACAACGCCGAGATCCGTTAAGCGTCACACCCTTTGAGACCGGGAATTTGCCGAAAATTTCCCCTCACGGCTCTGTCACTTGACCTTATGTGCCAGGACCACATACTTCCGGTCAGCATGAGCCGGTTACGCACGATTTTCGTCACTCTTCTGACCCTCGCGGTCGCCGCCCTTCCCGCGGCGAGCGTGCGTACGGCGATGGCCGCCCCCGGCGCCCCCCAGGCTGCGGCTAAGGCCGACTGTGCCGAGCACATGGCGGCCTCTCAAGGAGAGCACGCTCAGGCGGAGAGCCACCACGTCAAGACTGGCGCTGCCCAGACCGATCATGCCAACGGCCAAAAGGCCCATGACGGGATGGGGCCTTGCCCCGATCATCCCGGGTGCGAAGGCAAGTGCCTCTGTCTTGGACTGGCTCTGAGCGCGGTCATGCCTGCGGAAATCGCCTCAGCCACGGTGCCTTTGCTCGTCGAGACCACGGCGCGCGCGCCCGATAGCGCGCGCTCGCCGGCCTATATCCCGCCGTCGCCGCCTCCACGCGTCTAAATCCTCAAGAGTTGATGCAACGCCGTTTGACGTGAGCACCCGCTCGCGCGAACGGCGCGATCTCCTTTGCCCGATTGCGGGCAGAGGCCATGCAACGAGGATTCGGAGACGCGCGCTATGAAGCGTCTAAGCAGTTTTGCCCTTGTGGCGGCCGGCATCTTGGCCGGCGCCGCGGGCGTCTATTGGTACATGCAGCAGTCCGCGCCGGCGACGATGACGGCCGCGACCGAGGAGAGCGGGCCGGCCAAAGCCGAGCGCGAAGTCCTTTACTACCGCAATCCCATGGGACTTCCCGACACCTCTCCGGTGCCGAAGAAGGACTCCATGGGCATGGACTACATCCCGGTCTACGCGGACGAGGCGGCGGACGACGCGGTGTCCATCAGTCCGGGGAAGGTTCAGCGCAGCGGCGTGAAGACCGAGACGGTGGGCGAGAAGGCCATCTCCCGCGCCGTCCGCGCCACCGGCACAGTCGAACACGACGAGTCGACGCTCTGGATCGTGACTGTCCGGTCGGACGGCTACATCGAGGATTTGTTCGTCGACAAGACCGGTGAGCACATCAAGGCGGGCGAGCCGATGTTCCGCTTCTACAGCCCGCAGATTCAATTGGCCCAGGTCGACCTCTTGGTCTCGTTGCGTAGCCAGGGGCGTACCGGTTCCGGCCGCGATGTCGAAGGCGCCATCCAAAAGCTGCGAAATCTCGACGTCCCTCAAGACCGCATCGACGAGGTGCTGAGGACCAAGGAGAACTTCAGAACCCTCGATTGGCGTGCGCCGGCCTCGGGGCATGTGATCGAGAAGAACGTCATCAAGGGTCAATTCGTTGAGGCCGGAGACGAGCTCTTTCGCATCGCCGACAATTCGCATGTCTGGGTGATCGCCGAAGTCGCTGAGGCCGACATCGCCGACATCGCGGTCGGCACGAAAGTCACCGTGACGCTCCGGGCCTTCCCCAACGCGCCGCAGGAAGGGGAGGTCACGTTCGTCTATCCGCATATGCGAAAGATGGAGACCCGCACGGTCCCGGTGCGCATCGTTCTGTCCAACAAGGACGGCCGCATCACGCCCGGCATGTATGCCGACGTCGTATTCCATCCCGGCGCCGAAAAAGCGCCGGTCACCGCCGTGCCGGCCAGCGCTGTGATCGACAGTGGCACGCGGAAGGTCGTTCTCATCGCCAAGGGTGAGGGCCGGTTCGAGCCGCGCGAAGTCAAGGTCGGACGCGCCGGCAACGGCTATGTCGAAGTGCTGGAGGGTGTGAAGCAGGGCGAGGAGGTGGTCACGGCGGCAACCTTCCTGATCGATTCCGAGAGCAACTTAAAAGCCGCGCTCAGCGGGCTCGAACACCAAGACGCCCAAGAGCACCAAGAGCACCAAGACGCCCAAGAGCATCAAGACGCTCAAGACGCCCAAGCGCACCAATATCACGAAGGCCACCAAGGCCACGAGGAGACGGCGCCATGATCGCCGCCGTCATTCGCTGGTCGGCGCGTAACGTCGCCCTGGTCGGCATCGCCACGGTCTTCATCACCCTGGCCGGCATCTATGCGGTCAAGCAGGTGCCGCTCGACGCCATTCCCGATCTCTCGGACGTTCAAGTCATCGTCTATACGGAGTATCCGGGTCAGGCGCCGCAAGTCGTCGAAGACCAAGTCACTTATCCGCTGACGACCGCGATGCTCGCCGTGCCGAAGGCGCACGTCGTGCGCGGCTTCTCCTTCTTCGGCGTGTCGTTCGTCTACGTGATCTTTGACGACGGCACCGATATCTATTGGGCGCGTTCGCGCGTGCTCGAATATTTGAGCGCCGCGGCCAAGGACCTGCCGTCGGGCGTGACGCCTGAGCTCGGCCCCGACGCGACGGGCGTCGGCTGGGTCTATCAATACGCCCTGCGGGGCGCGCAGAAGAGCCTCGCCGAGTTGCGCACCTTGCAGGACTGGTATGTCCGCTTCGGTCTGTCCAAGGCCCAAGGCGTCGCCGAGGTGGCGAGCGTCGGCGGTTTCGTGAAGCAGTACAGCGTCGTCGTCGACCCCCGCCGGCTTCAAGCACTCAACATTCCGCTCTCCAAGATCCGGGACGTTATTCGCGAGAGCAACATGGACGTCGGCGGCCGCACCCTCGAGCTGTCCGAGCGCGAATACATGGTGCGCGGCCGCGGTTACATCACCGGCCTCGAGGACCTCGAAGAGATCGTCGTCAAGAGCAACGGCGGCGTTCCCGTGCTTCTGAAGGACGTGGCCCGCGTCGAGCTGGTGCCCGACGAGCGCCGGGGACTGGCGGAGTTGGACGGAGAAGGGGAGGTGGTCTCCGGCATCGCCGTGCAGCGCTACGGCGAGAACGCGCTCTCGGTCATCCAGAACGCGAAGGACCGGCTTGCGGAGCTCGCGCCGAGCCTGCCCGAAGGGGTCAGCATCGAGGCGGTCTACGACCGCTCGGATTTGATCTATCGCGCCATTGACACACTTAAACGGACCTTGATCGAGGAGAGCCTCATCGTTGCGCTGGTCTGCGTCATTTTCTTGATGCATGGGCGCAGCGCCCTTGTCGCCATCGTCACGCTGCCGCTCGGGGTCCTCATAGCCTATATCTGCATGTGGGCCTTGGGGCTTTCATCGAACATCATGAGCCTCGGCGGTATCGCCATTGCGATCGGCGCCATGGTCGACGCCGCCATCGTCATGATCGAGAACGCCCACAAGCGTCTCGAACATGCACCGCCCGACAAGTCCCGCACCGAGGTTATTATCGAGGCGGCGGTCGAGGTCGGGCCGGCGCTGTTCTTCAGTCTGCTGGTCATCACCGTCTCCTTTCTGCCGATCTTCGCCCTCGAAGCGCAGGAGGGCCGGCTGTTCAAGCCGCTCGCCTACACGAAGACGTTCGCGATGGGCGCGGCGGCGCTGCTGTCGATCTTCGTGGTGCCGGCGCTGATGGTGTTGTTCGTGCGCGGCCGCATCATGCCGGAGCGCAAGAATCCGGTGAACCGCGTCTTGACCTGGATCTACCGCCCGGTCATCGAGCTCGCGCTCCGGTTCAAGGCCGTCACGATCCTCATTGCGCTGGCCATTCTCGCCGTGACGGTCGTGCCCGCCTCCAAAATCGGCAGCGAGTTCATGCCGACGCTCAACGAAGGCACGCTGTTCTACATGCCGACGACCTTGCCCGGCATCTCGGTCACCGAAGCCGGCGAGCTGCTCCAGACGCAAAACAAGATCATCAAGAGCTTCCCGGAAGTGGACTCGGTGTTCGGCAAGGCGGGCCGCGCCTCGACCGCGACCGACCCCGCGCCGATGGAGATGTTCGAGACCGTGATCAACCTGAAGCCGGAAAGCGAGTGGCGCGACGGCATGACCACCGACGGGTTGATCGCCGAGATGGACAAGGCGCTGCAGTTCCCGGGCGTGTCCAATTCGTGGACCATGCCCATCAAGGCCCGCATCGACATGCTGTCCACCGGCATCCGTACTCCGGTCGGCATCAAGGTCATCGGCCGCGATCTCGGCGAGATGGAGAAGCTCGCCCGCGAGATCGAGGCCGCGGTGCGCACGGTGCCCGGCACCACCAGCGCCTATGCCGAGCGCGCCACCGGCGGCTATTACGTCAACATCGATCCCGACCGCACGCAGCTCGCCCGCTACGGTCTCATGGTCGGCGATGTGCAGAGCGTGATCTCCATGGCGCTCGGCGCCGAGCCGATCACCACGACCGTGGAGGGCCGCGAGCGTTACAACGTGGCGCTGCGTTACCCGCGCGATTACCGCAACAATCCGCAAGCCATCGCCAACGAGGTGCTGATCCCGACGCCGAGCGGTGGCACCGTGCCGTTGAGCGAGGTGGCCACGATCAGCCTGGCGCAAGGCCCTTCGATGATCCGCACGGAGAATGCGCAGCTCGCGCTCTACATCTTCGTCGATTTCCGCGATCGCGACATCGGCAGCTACGTCGCCGACGCGCAAAGCGCGGTTGCAGACCAGGTGACCTTCCCTCCGGGCTATTACGTCACCTGGAGCGGACAGTTCGAATATCTGGAGCGCGCCGAGCGGCGGCTGCAGATCGTCGTACCGCTCACCGTGCTCATCATCTTTGTGCTGCTCTATCTCAACTTCCGCCGTCTCACCGAGACGCTCATCGTCATGCTGTCCGTACCCTTCGCCTTGATCGGCGGTCTTTGGCTCATGTGGTGGCTCGGGTTCAACTTCTCGGTCGCCGCCGTTACCGGCTTCATCGCGCTCGCCGGCGTCGCGGCGGAGACCGGCGTGGTCATGCTGCTTTATCTCGACAACGCTTTGAAAGAAGGCCGGAGGCGGCGCGAGGTCGAGGGTGGCGTCTTCACCGCGAAGGATCTTCATGCCGCGATCATGACGGGCGCGGTTGGCCGTGTGCGGCCGAAGATCATGACGGTGGCCGCCATCATGGCCGGGCTTCTGCCGATCATGTGGAGTCATGGCGCGGGCGCCGAGGTCATGCAGCGCATCGCCGTGCCCATGATCGGGGGCATGGTGTCGTCGACGCTTCTCACGCTGATCGTGATCCCCGCGATCTACGCGGTCGTTAAGGGGCTTTCCCTCGGCCGGCGCCAAGTTCCCGTCGCGGCCTGATCGGCCGCGCGCGCCGGGTGAGGGGGTGCGGAGAAGACCCGCCGCACCCCCGCCCGACGGCTTGGAGAGGCCCCGGACCCCGCAGCTCATGGGAAGGAGACACTGCAAGGCGCGGCCGGCAACAAGCGGTCGAGATCCGGCGCTCGGCCTACAAAGCAGCCACGATCAGGCTAGCGGTCTCGTCAAACCCCGTCTTTGGATAGTTTCGCAATACTGGGCGGGAACTTCTTGCAATGCTATTTCCACGCTTGCCATTGCTATTTCGCCACTTCCGGCCTCGACTGGCTTTTTTGGCGGCTCCCGGTGCCAAGACTTGCAATAAGAAGTTCTGGTACTTGGGAAGCGGTCGTGGGGTGCGTTAAAGCAAAATAGGAACGGCCCTTGCATTGTGCCCACGTCGATGGTGTGAGGCACCTGCTCTCGTTGTGGAGACTTTCGAGGCGTGCTGCAAAAGCTTTGGTATGACCGCCCGGTCCGGACGCAACTCCTTGTCGCGGTAGCCGCGATCAATCTACTTGCTGCCCTGGTTGCCGGCGCGGTCTCGATCTTCAACACCCGTACCGCCACGCAGGTTGAGATGGAGGCCTCGCTCGAGGTGGCGCAGCGCTTTGTCGCCGCGACCCTCAAGGATCTCTCCGCGCAGGGCAAGCTCGACCAGCTCAATCAGGAGCTGCCCTTGCAGCTTAAGCACTTGCGGCATGTGCGCATCATGTTCATGGACGATGCCGGCCAGCTCAACATCGTGTCGCCGCACGCCGCGGATTCGAGTTCCGCGCCTTACGCGCCGGCCTGGTTTGCGGCCCTGGTCCGGCCGGAGATCGCCGATCGCAAGGTTCGCGTCGTCGCCGGCAGAGCAAACCCCGTTGTCGTTCTCGGCGAGCCCGCGGACGAGATCGCCGAAGCGTGGCAGGACTTCGCCTCGCTTGCCGTGGTCTGGCTCGGGATCAACGCGCTTGTTCTCTTTATTCTCTATGTCGTGCTCGGCCGGGTGCTCGATCCGCTCGCCAACCTCTCCAAGGGCATGCTGCTCTTGGAGGACGGTCACTACACGACGCGGCTGAAGCCGTCGAAGGTGAAAGAGCTCGCCGCCATCACCAATCGTTTCAACACGCTGGCTGGCGCGTTGGACATGGCGCGTGAGGAAAACAGCCGGCTCTACCGCCAGCTCATTACCGTGCAGGAAGAAGAGCGCCGCGAGATCGCCAACGAGCTTCACGACGAGGCGGGCCCTTGCCTGTTCGGCATCGCCGCCAATGCGTCCTCGATCCAAACCATCGCCGATCGGTTGCCCAAGGAGCGCACGGTCGAGATCTCGCGCCGCGTCGGTGAAATTCTCTCGATCGCCGAGCGGCTCAAGGCTATGAACCGGGCGCTGATCAAGAAGTTGCGCCCCGGACCGCTCGGCCGCGTGACGCTCGCCGAGCTCATCGCGGAGCTCACCGCCGGGCTTCAGGGCCGCCATCTGGGCACCCAAATCCACACCGATCTCGGCAACCTTGCGAAGTCCTATGGCGAGCCCGTCGATCTGACCGTCTATCGCTGCATCCAGGAGGCCATCACCAACGCCATTCGGCACGGTCATGCGGCGAATATCACGGTCGAACTCACCGAGAAGGATGTGGGAGGGACGAGGGGCCGCAAGAGCGCGGGTCAAAGCGTTCAGTTGACCGTGACCGACGACGGCCAGGGGATGGCGCCGTCAACGCCCAAGGGCTTTGGGCTCACGACCATGACCGAGCGCGTGCGCTCGCTCGGCGGGACTTGTGTCGTCGAAAGCGCACCGTCCAAGGGGACGAGCATCAGGGTAGAGATACCCGTTCAGAGGGAAGGCAAAGAGCGCGCACGAGCGCCGGAATTGGTTGGGGAGCTATCATGACTCGTGTTCTCGTCATCGACGATCATCCGATTGTGCTGCAAGGCTGCCGTCAGCTTCTTGAAGACGTCGGCGTGGAGCATATTCAGCAGGCGCAAAGCCTCGCCGATGGCTTTCGGCTCTATCGCACGCAGAAGCCCGACGTGATCATCGTCGATCTCGCCATGCGCACCGGTTCACTCGGCGGCCTGTCCTTTATCCGGCGACTGCGCCTGCACGATCAACAGACGCCGATCCTGGTGTTCACCATGCACTCCGACCCGGTCATCGTTTCGCGCGCGCTCGAGGTGGGCGCGACCGGCTACGTGCTGAAGGACACCCCGCCTGAAGAGGTTCAGAAGGCGTTCCAGAGAGTTCGCGAAAACCGTCCGTATCTCAGTCACGACCTCGCCTCCGAGGTGGCATTCATGGAGGCGCGCGGAACCACCAATCCGCTGCGCCGCATGACGGTGCGCGAGCTTCAGACGCTGGCCCTGGTGGCTGAGGGGAAGCCTTACGGCGTCATCGCCGAGCATCTGCACGTCAGCTACAAGACCGTGGCAAACACCTGCACCCAGTTGAAGGCCAAGCTCGGCGTGCGCACGCTGCCCGAGCTCATGCGCATCGCCATCCAGCATCTCCCGTCCACGAACGGCAGGGCGCAGCGCTAAACGCTATCTGCTTTGATTTTATTGGATTTGGTCTGCGGCCGCGGCGGCGCGTGCTGCCGGACTATCCAATCGCGGCCAGCACATTTCGCGCGTTCGCGGAATTGCGTTTGCAAAAATCAGGGCGCGGGTTGGCAATCATCGGGCTGCCACTTTCCATCCAGAATGGGGAAATGGGTGGTGCCCACCTGCGCTAGGTTTTGATCCTCGGATGTCGCGCAGCCATTCGGAGGACTCGCGGGCACGAGGTGTCGCCTCGTCCAAATCAACACCCTCCAAATTTCAAAAACGGCAATCGAGAAATTTGCCCGGCGACGCCTGTCTCTTGGCCCCTCGCGTGAAGGGCAGGGCGAAGCTCCCGGGTAGACAAAGCTCAGCTTCGGTGACTGAGCGGCTAGGGAGAGGAGAACGATATGAAAACGAAGTTCGGTGCTCTGGCTGGCGCCCTCGTCGTGGTGACGATGGGTCTGTCCGGTCAGGCCATGTCCATGAATACCGATGAGGAGCAGCTGAAGCGTATGGCTGATCCCGACCAGTGGCCCGCCCCTGGTCGCGATTTCGCGCTCACGCGTCACAGCACGCTCTCTGACATCAACACGAAGAACATCAACAAGCTGCAGATGGCTTGGCTGCAGGGCACCAACGCCCTCCGCGGTCACGAGGGCCAGCCGCTTGTGATCAAGGACGTCGGCGGCAAGACCATGCTGTTCATGGTTTCTGGTTGTCCGTCCATGGCCAACTGTAACGTGGTGCAGGCGCTGGATCTCAGCGAGCCCGACCAGCCGAAGCAGATTTGGTCTTATGTGAAGAAGACGGATCGTGACGAGTCGGCGGTGCCGCACGCTTGCTGCGACACCGTCAACCGTGGCGGCTCCTATGCCGACGGCAAGTTCGTTTACGGCACGCTCGACGGCTTTGTGATCGCGCTCGATGGCCAGACCGGTAAGGAAGTCTGGGTCGTCAAGCACGCTTATCCCGAGAAGGGCGAGACCATCACGCCGGCTCCGTTGATCGCCGACAACAAGGTGTTCATCGGCTTCGGCGGTAGCGAGTTCGCCGCCCGCGGCCGCGTCGTGGCCTATGACCTGAAGGACGGCTCCGAGGTTTGGACCTGCCACACCACGGGTTCCGACGAGGACGTGTGCCTCACCAAGGACACCAACAAGGCCAATCCCCATTACGGTCAGGCCGGCGAAGACCTTGGCATCAAGACCTTCCCCGGCGAGGATTGGAAGATCGGCGGCGGAACGGCTTGGGGGCTGGTACTCCTACGATCCCGACACCAAGCTGGTCTACTACACCACTGCAAATCCGGGTCTATGGAGCCCCGCGTTCCGATGCCCGAACAAGACCCACGAGGAATGCAACACGGGCGAGTTCGACAACAAGTGGACGCTCAGCATGTTCGCTCGGAAGATCGAGACCGGCGAGGCTGTCTGGGTCTACCAGCTGACTCCGTTCGATCAGTGGGACTATGACGGCATCAACGAGAACATCATCACGGAGATGGAGGTCGACGGTAAGAAGCGGAAGGTTCTCTCCCACTTCGACCGCAACGGCTTCGCCTATGTGATGGATGCCGCCGACGGCTCGCTGCTGCGCGCCACGAAATACGTGACGACGGACTGGGCCGAGAAGATCGACATGAAGACCGGCCGGCCGGTCAAGGTGCGCGATCACTCTCCGCTCGAAGTTGGCCGCAACGTTTCGACCTGCCCGTCTGCGATGGGCGGCAAGGACCAGCAGCCCGCTTCGGTCGATCCCAAGGAGCCGAACCTGTTCTATGTGCCGACCAACAACTGGTGCATGGAGCTGGAGCCCCAGGAGCGCACGCATACCAACCAGGGCACGGTCTACGTGTTCGCCAACGTGTACATGTATCCCGAGAAGCCCGGCACCACCGGCAAGATCAAGAAGTACGACGTCTTGACGGGAAAGACGGTGTGGGAGATCCCGGATCCGTATCCGAACTGGAGCGGCACCATGGTCACCGACGGCGGCCTGATGTTCTACGGTTCGCTCGGCGGCGACTTCCGCGCGGTCGACCGGAACTCGGGCAAGGTCCTGTGGAGCCGCAAGCTCGCCTCCGGCATCATCGGCAATCCGATCACCTTTAAGGTGGGCGGCACGCAGTATGTCGGCATTTATTCCGGCATCGGCGGCTGGATCGGTCTTCCGGTCACTGCTGGCTTGGATCTGAGCGACAAGTTCGGCGCCATCGGTGCCACCGCCATGACCAAGGCCGCCGGCCTGCAGCACGTGCCTCAGGGCGGCGCGCTGAACGTCTTCCGCATCTACGAGTAGACGCGACCCTGACGAGACGGCTGACGCCCGATGCTTAGTGGCATCGGGCGTCTTTATTAATAGGCCCGCACCTCGTGGAGCAGGGGCGTCGGAACGGCCTCGAGGTACCGAGCGGCAAAGCGCAGAGCCTAGCAAGCGGGTGAGTGGGCAACGTGAGTCCACGATGCGCGGCTTCAGTGTTGTCGCTGCGGCCGGTTCAGACATTGGATCAACGTGTCAGTGCGCTGCACACAAACTCCGAAAGATTTCACTTAATGCTGGGGCTTGTCGGTTTGCGCCTTTGATGCACCGCAACAAGCGGGAATAGGATTTGGCAGATTCCATTGCCATGAGCACTTTTCACTTGCATTGGCATTACATTTGGCAATTATGAGCGGGCAGCTTGGCAATGTGTGGGATGCGTGTTTCCACAAACAAAGCGGAATCACCGTGTCTTACTCTGAGTTAGGCTGAATTCCTCGTGAGGTGTCACCGCGTGATGTGTTCATCGGAGAACCCGCCGCCAGGAGCGGGCGCGAGGCGCACTGATTTGCTTCGGCGCTTTCGGGCCGCCTCCAATATCCACAACCACAGTGACAGCTTGAAAACTTGCAAGGGCTCGGTGACCTCTTGGCAATAGCGCCTAAGGGTACGAAGACCCAAGCAAAACAGAATAGCTCAGCTTTCGTTTCGGTGAACTGAGTAGCTAGGGAGAGGAGAACGATATGAAACTAAAGTATGGTGTTCTGGCCGGCACCCTCGTCGCAGTGACGATGGGTCTGTCTGGTCAGGCGTTAGCAAACACCGATGAGGAGCAGCTGAAGCGTATGGCTGATCCCGACCAGTGGCCCGCCCCTGGTCGTGATTTCGCGATGACGCGTCACAGCGAACTCTCCGACATCACCACCAAGAACGTGAACAAGCTGCAGATGGCTTGGCTGCAGGGCACCAACGCCCTTCGCGGTCACGAAGGCCAGCCGCTTGTGATCAAGGACGTCGGCGGCAAGACCATGCTGTTCATGGTTTCTGGTTGCCCGTCCATGGCCAACTGTAACGTTGTGCAGGCTCTCGATCTTACCGATCCTGACAACCCGAAGCAGGTTTGGTCCTACGTGAAGAAGACCGACCGTGACGAGTCGGCTGTGCCGCGCGCTTGCTGCGACACCGTCAACCGTGGCGGCTCCTATGCCGATGGCAAGTTCGTGTATGGCACTCTCGACGGTTTCGTGATTGCCCTCGATGGCCAGACCGGTAAGGAAGTCTGGGTCGTCAAGTACGCCTATCCCGAGAAGGGCGAGACCATCACGCCGGCTCCGTTGATCGCCGATAACAAGGTGTTCATGGGCTTCGGTGGTGACGAGTTCGCTGCTCGTGGCCGCGTCGCCGCCTTCAATCTGTCGGACGGCTCCGAGGCTTGGGTGTGCCACAGCACGGGTTCCGACGAGGACGTGTGCCTGACGCCTGAGACCAACAAAGCCAACCCGCAGTTCGGTCAAGCCGGTCATGATCTTGGCATCAAGACCTTCCCCGGCGAAGACTACAAGATCGGCGGTGGTGCTGCTTGGGGTTGGTATACCTACGATCCCGAGCTGAAGCTGGTGTACTACTCGACCGGTAACCCCGGCCTGTGGAGCCCCCAGTATCGTTGCCCCGACAAGACCCACGAAGAGTGCAACGCCGTTAGCGAAGAGCTTGGCGGCGGCGGCACTGGTCAGTTCGACAACAAATGGTCGATGACAATCTTCGCCCGTAAGATCGAAAACGGCGAGGCTGTCTTCGCTTACCAGATGACCCCGTTCGACCAGTGGGACTATGACGGCATCAACGAGAACATCCTGACCGACATGAAGATCGACGGTAAGGATGTGAAGGCGCTTACTCACTTTGATCGTAATGGCTTTGCCTACGTGCTCGACCGTACCGACGGTACCCTTCTCCGCGCCACGAAATACGTGACGACGGACTGGGCCGAGAAGGTCGACATGAAGACGGGCCGCCCGATCAAGGTGCGTGACCACTCTCCGCTCGAAGTTGGCCGTAACGTCTCTGCCTGCCCGTCTGCGATGGGTGGCAAGGACCAGCAGCCTGGTGCTGTTGATCCCAAGGAGCCGAACATCTTCTACATGCCCACCAACAACTGGTGCATGGAGCTGGAGCCCCAGGAGCGCACGCACACGAACCAGGGCACGGTTTACGTGTTCGCGAACGTGTACATGTATCCTGAGAAGCCCGGCACCACCGGCAAGATCAAGAAGTACGACGTCCTGACTGGTAAGACCGTCTGGGAGATCCCGGATCCTTACCCGAACTGGGGTGGTACGATGGTCACCGACGGTGGTCTGATGTTCTACGGTTCGCTTGGTGGCGACTTCCGCGCGGTCGACCGGAATTCCGGTAAGGTCCTGTGGAGCCGCAAGCTTGGTTCCGGCATCATCGGCAACCCGATCACCTACAAGGTGGGCGGTAAGCAGTATGTCGGCGTTTACTCCGGCATCGGCGGCTGGATCGGTCTTCCGGTCACCGCTGGTCTGGATCTGAGCGACAAGTTTGGCGCCATCGGTGCCACCGCCATGACCAAGGCCGCTGGCCTGCAGCATATCCCGCAGGGTGGTGAGCTGAACGTGTTCCGCATCTACGAGTAATCGTAGATAGCAGAAACGTGTAGATTAACGGCGTCCGATGCCCTTGCGGCATCGGGCGCCTTTTTCCTATATAGACGCTAGAAGATTAGGCACCCACGGCGGGTCAGTCCGGTGGGATTTCGGTCCTAGCGTCCCGGCCCGCCTTGCATATAAGGCGATAGTCCGTGTCATTCCCCCATTTCTCCCTGACCGCGGCTCTGGCCGTCGGCATTCTGAGCCTTGGCATCGCGGCTGCGCCCGCTGCCGAGAAGAAAGATGTGAAGCGCGACCTCAACAAGACCTATGAGGAGCTCACCCCCAGCGAGCACATCGCCATCCGCGCCGCGGCCAAGGCGGCCTACAAGGCGAAGAAGCTCAAGACGCTCAACATCTGCGCCGATCCCGGCAACATGCCGCTCTCGAACATGCAGAGAGAGGGCTTCCAGAACAAGCTGGCGAAGTTGCTCGCCGACGCGACCGGCGCCGAGATCAAATATCATTGGCAGCCCTTCATTGAACGCGGCCTCACGCGCTCGACCTTCGAAGAGCATTACTGCGACGTGATGTTCGACGTTCCGTCGACCTATGACCGGCTCCTCACGACCGAGCCGATCTACAAGACGCCGTACGTCCTCGTTTACCGGAACGACAAGGGGCTGGAACTCTCCGGCTTGGACGATCCGAAGCTCAAGGACCTCAAGATCGGAGTCTTTCAGACGTCTGGTGTTCGCCGGGCCCTCGCCAAACGCGGCATTTTCGAGAACGTGGAGCTGCAGCTCCAGACCCATGACGGCGATCTCGTGCCCGAGAACCAGCCTTGGTACGTGATTCAGAAAATGCTCGATGGAAAGCTCGACGTGGCGGCCGTGTTCGGGCCCTTCGCCGGCTGGGTGAAAACCATGAAGAACGAGCCGGTCACGATTCAGCCGATCAATCTCGACGACGATACCGTGCAGATGGAGTTCGAGCTCGCGATTGGCGTGCGCCCGACGGACGTCTTCCTCAAATATTTGCTCGATTGGGCCCTGGAGGATAATGCCGAGGAGGTCGAGGCCATCATGAAGGAGTACGGTGTGCCGTTGGTCCAGTGCAGCAAGTGCACCGTTCCTGGCGATCTGCCGGCTCATGGCAGTTACATCAAGCTCGCCGATCAGAAATTCGAGGCACGTCCGGACCTGGCCTCGCCCGATCAGATCGTTACGCAAGAGAAGCTGGAAGGGTGGCTGGCGGAAGGCGCCGACCCGCAGCAGGAGCTGAGCAACGCGCTGATCGCCAATGACCACGATCGCATCATGTTCCTCGTCGGCAAAGGCGCCGACGTCAATAAGCGGGACTTGCAAGGGTGGACCCCGTTGACGAGCGCCGCCCGTCAGCGCCACGACAAGACCATCGATCTTTTGGTCGAGCTTGGGGCTGATCCGAATAAGCATGATGGAAACGGCATTACTCCACTCGCCGCCGCGCTGATGCGCGACCACATTCCCTCGATCAAGACGCTGATCGATCACGGCGCTGACCTCGAAGAGCCCGGCCAGGACGACTTCCGGCCGCTGGCGCTGGCTCTTGGCGAGCAGAAATACGAGGCGGCAATGGCGCTTATGGAAGGTGGGGCCAATGTGAGCACGTCTTCCGGCAGCGAAGGCTTGACGCCCCTGATGATCGTCGCCGCGCAGACCGGCCCGGCGGAAGGCTCGATCTTTCTGCCCGGCAGCACGCGGCCGACCGACATCGCCAAGGCCTTGATCAACGAAGGCGCGGATGTCGACGCTCAGGCCAAGAACGGCATGACCGCGTTGATGATTGCGGCCGCAAACAACAGCGCCCCGATGATCGGTCTGCTTATGGATGCGGGCGCCGATCCGACGGTAAAGAATGCCCGGGGCGAGACCGCCGAGGATGTCGCCAATCTCAATAACAACAAGGAAGCCTCTCAGGCCATCCGGGTCTTGTCCCTGTCGCGGGCAACCGTTCCGCCCCAGGCCTCGGACGCGGAGAGCGGAGACACGGCGAAGCAGTGATGACATTCTTCTCGCAAGTGCTGAGACGGGCAGGGGCCGCGGCGATAGCCGTGGCCTTCTGTCTAAGTACGGCCACGCTCGTCTTTGCGGCCGACTATCCGGACTTCAATGATGAGTCGGTGACGAAAAGGACCGAGGAGATCATCAAGGAGCGGTCGACGGACGGCGTGTTCGTCTTCCACGATCCAAAGCTCAATGAAGACCTCAATCTGGTCTATGAGAAGATCCGCGTCATTCGTGGCATGAAGGGCTATGGCTGGTTCGCCAACGCCATCTTCCACGACAAGGACGAGCCCAAGAAGCAATACGCGCTGGATTTCTGGTTTAAGCCCCAGACTGATAGCGACCAGCTCAAATTGATCGAGATCCGCGTGCAGAAGGGCCCCAAGCGGGACGGCGATAGCTGGATCATGATCACCCGGCTGCCGGTGGCGTGGTGGTGGCTGCCCGTGCAGGAGCACCCCGGCGACATGGAAGTCGTGCGCGCCTGGCACGTGATGAGCGCTATCCACAATTACATCACGGAGAACAGGAACGAGGACGGCGCGCTGGAGCTGAAGAACCCCAAGACGGGCGAAGTTATCCCGCTCGATTTCGTCGAGATGCACCAGCCGATCCGCTACCTGAAGAAGCAGGGCGAGTACTTCGCCTGCACGGATTTCCGCAAGGCGGGCACCGAGAACGAGTATTACGACGTGGATTTCTGGGTGGACGAAAAGACCGGCCGGCTAAAGGTCTCGGACGTGAAAATCCACAAGGTTCCGGTGCAAGAAGACGGTATCTGGACCCAAGAAGATCTCTACACTTTCGAGGGCATGGACTTCGAAATCACTCAATAAACCAAGCCCTTGGAGGGCAGCGTTAAGGAAGGCATAATGACGCATCGGCCCTCCCTTTGCGCTTTCCGCAATTTGGATTATGACAAATTAGAGCATGGCTTTAGTGCCCAAGAGAGCATTCCTCATTGTCCCTGATGGGAAGCAAGCTCCAGACAGCATGGGTTCACGGAGGATACGCCATCGCGACCGTGAGGGACAATTCGGCAAGCCCGTCTAAAGGCTCTGCCGTAGGGGTAGGTGACCCGTTCCCCGGGTCCAAGCCCGAGACAGGGTCCGCTCGCCGACCGCGAGGGGCCGCCTGTCACGTTCCCCTTCCCATAGTTGTTGGTGACGAAACCCGGCGTCGAAGCCTTGTCGGCGTCCGGGCGCGCTTGCTCCCTTGGCGGCGCGTCAGTCCGGCTCGCCTGAGCCGGCTGGCTGTTTGATTTCGATAGGCTGAATGAAGATTCCAACTAGGGTAAGGAAACGAAACGTGCGCAAAATCATCACTGGAGTACTGACGACCGTTCTGTTGGGCGCCGTGAGCGTATTTGGCCTCCAGGCCATGGCGGAAGAGGAGTGCTGCCCGAAGGACGATCAGACCCCGCCGCTCGAGCTCATCGAGAAGACGCCGATCGGAGGTCTGCACAACCCTTATAACGACGATCCGGCGGCCATGGAGGAAGCCGGTCACAAGAAGTACCTCTCCTTCAGCTGCAATGGCTGCCATGGCGGCGGCGGGGGCGGGGGCATGTGCCCGCCGCTGACCAACGACACCTTTGTCTATGGCGCCGACGACGACACGCTGTTTCGTCTGATCGCCCTTGGCTCGGACGACCTCCAAAAGCAGGGCTACACGCGCGTCCGGAAGGAGATCGTGACCGGTCCGATGCCGCCTTTTGGCAACATCATCAAGACCTCCGACGATTTGTGGAAGGTCATCGCATGGATGCGGGTCAAGAATCCGGGTTCTGTGAAGGACGTGAACAAGCCCGCGCAGACGCCGGGCCAATAGCTCGCGCCACGGCGATGTCGATTTGAAAGGCCGCCGCGCCCCCGGGCCGGCGGCCTTTCTGTTTGCGTGGCATTTTGAGGCCGCGTCCAAGCACTTATTTATGACTTTCCTTCCGCTGCGGCGGCTGCCATTGTGGCCGTGAGGAGCGGGGAATGTTCCGCTCGCCAGCCACGCCGTAGGTCTAAGACGGTGACGCGTTGTTGGGGCTGGTCTGGGTCTAGCAAGAATCACCGACATCTTTGACGGTCCGGCAAGGCCAATGCCTTTTCGGTCGCCGACTGCGAACGTTCTGAAGCGCAGCGAGCGATGCGCCTGCGCGACTCTATCGCCCCAAGATCATCCCTAGGGTAAGGAAACCGAAATCGTGAGCAAGATTATCACTGGAGTACTGGCCGCCCTTCTCGTTGGCGGTATGAGCCTGATTGCTGGGACGGCCACGGCCGAGGAGTGCTGTCCGAAGGATGACCAGACCCCGCCTCTTGAGCTGATCGAGAAGACGCCGGTGGGCGGCCTGCACAACCCCTACAACGACGATGTCGAGGCGATCGCCGAGGTTGGGCACAAGAAGTACCTGTCCTTTAGCTGTAACGGTTGCCACGGCGGCGGCGGGGGCGGCGGCATGTGCCCGCCGCTGACCAATGACGCCTGGGTCTATGGCGCCGACGACGACACGGTTTTCAGGTTGATCGCTCTTGGCACCGACGAGCTCAAGAAGCAGGGCTACAAGCGCGTCCGCACGGAAGTGGTGGTCGGACCGATGCCGCCTTTCGGGACCATCATCAAGACCTCCGATGATCTTTGGAAGGTCATCGCCTTCATCCGTTCGAAGAACCCGAGCTCCATGGAGAAGGTGGATACGCCGGCACAGACGCCGGGCGAATAGCGCGCGCGGGAATTTGGATTTCGGAAGGCCGCCGCAGCCCTCGGGCCGGCGGCCTTTCTGTTTCCTGAAACATTGGTAATGTTTTTACCACGGCCTGGAAGCGCGTGGCCGAAGTCCATATATTCGTTCAAGAATTCCAGCTCGGCCCGCTGGCGATTTGGTTGCCATATTGTGCGGTGCGCATTGCCAATCGGTAGCAGGTCTGAGACAGAAGAGCGCCCAGCTCCGGAACACCTCCCCATAACCGGAAACGTTCAGAGAGACATGAAGCAGTCGCGTTCGTCCTTAGCCTGTGCCGCGTGCGCTCCTTGGTTGGGAGCAGCCCTGATCGGCCTTCTTTTCCTTGCTGCGGTTTCCGGAAGCACCGTCGCGGTCGCGCAAGATGCGCCGCCGGCAAGCGATACGCCCGAAGCCAGCGACACCCCTAAAGACAGCGAGGCGCCGGCCAAGCCCGGCGAGGCCGCCGAGAAGGCGCCCGCGCCCGCGGAGGACACGGCCGCCGAAGACAAAGCCGACGACAAGAAGCTGATGCGCGTCTACTACCTCGGCAAGGAATACGACGAGCCGCTGCCGCTCTCTTATGCCGAAGAGATCATCACCGACAAAGGCATCCAGGGCGCGCGCCTCATGGAGAAGGAGGCGAACCAGGCCGGCAATTTCATCGGCTACGAGTTCAAGCTCGAAGAAGGCATCGTGCCCAAGGACGGCGACGTCGTCGCCAAGGCCAAGGAGGCGCTGGCCGCCGGCCACCGTTTTATCCTTGCCGATCTGGAGCCCGACGATCTGCTCGCGGTGGCGGATCTGCCGGAGGCCAAGAACGCACTCATCCTCAACATCCGTTCCAGCGCCACGAAGTTGCGCCAGGAGGAATGCCGCAGGAATGTCTTCCACATAATTCCCGACTACGCCATGCGGGCCGACGCGCTTGCGCAATATCTGATCTGGAAGAAATGGCCCCGCTGGTTCGTCATTCGCCGCGACACCGAAAAAGATCAGGATTATCTGGCCCAGGTGAAGCGCTCGGCCGCCCGCTATGGCGGCAAGGTGGTCGAGGATCATGTCTACGACTTGCCGCCCGGCGCGCGGAACCTCGACTCCGGCCATCAGCAGATCCAGACGCAGATGCCCATGGAGACCGAAAGCGCGCCGGAGCACGACGTGGTTTGGGTGATCAACAGCGACGATGATTTCGGCGACTATCTGATGTACCGCACCTACACCCCGCGGCCCGTGGTCGGCACCCAAGGGCTCCAGGCGACCGCCTGGGACAAGTCCTACACCGAATCCGGCGCCATGCATTTCCAGAACGCGATCCCGCGGCTCGCCGACCGCAAGCCCGTCGAGCGTGACTACACCGCGTGGCTCGGCTTCCGCGCACTGGCCGACGCCGCCATGAAGTCCGGCAAGGTCAAGCCGAAGGACGTCAAGAAGTACATGCTGTCCGAGGACTTCAAGCTAGAGGCCTTCAAGGGCCAGGCGCTGAGCTTCCGCGATTGGGATCAGCAGATGCGCCAGCCGATCATCCTCGGCGGCGGCACGCGTGTCCCGGTCTCGACTTCGCCCCAGGAAGGCTTCCTGCACCAGACCAATCTCACCGATACGCTCGGCTTCGATAAGCCTGAGTCCAAATGCAAGTTCTAATGCCCATCCAACTAAAGGTAGACCCATGACTCGTATTAGTCTTGCCGGGGCCTCCGCTGCGGCGCTGCTTCTGTTCGCCGTCCCGTCCCACGCCGAGACCATCTTCGTCTCCAACGAGAAGGACAACACGATCACCGTCATCGACGGAGAGACCATGGAGACGATCAAGACCGTCGAGACCGCGCGGCGCCCGCGCGGCATCGTCCTGAGCCCCGACTTCAAGGAGCTGTTTGTGGCGGCCGGCGACGGCGACATCATCGATGTTGTCGACACGGCAAAGCTGGAGGTCGTGCGCACGCTGGAATCGGGCCCCGATCCCGAGCTCATGGCCGTCGATTCCAAGGGCGACATCATCTACATCGCCAACGAGGACGACAGCATGGTCACGGTCATGAACATCGCGAGCGGTGACGTGCTGGGCGAGGTTCCGGTGGGCGTGGAGCCGGAAGGCATGATCGTGAGCCCCGACGACCGCTATACGGCGGCGACCTCCGAGAGCACCAGCATGGCGCATATCATCGACAACAAGACGATCAAGCTGGTGGGCAACATCCTCGTCGACAGCCGCCCGCGCGAGGCCAAGTTCTCCAAGGACATGAAGGAGCTCTGGGTGTCGTCGGAGATCGGCGGCACGGTTTCGGTGATCGATAGCAGCGACTGGGACAACCCGCAGAACTGGCAGGTTGTGAAGAAGATCAGTTTCGAGGTTCCTGGCTTGCGCCCTGAGCAGCTTCAGCCCGTCGGCATGGACTTCGACGAGGACCACGGCCGCATCTTCGTTCCGTTGGGCCCGGCCAACCGGGTCGCGGTGATCGATGCGAAGACGAAGGAGGTCATCGACTATGTCCTCGTGGGCCAGCGTCCGTGGCACGGCGAGTTCAGCCACGATTACAAGAAATATTATGTCGCCAATGGCCTCACCAATGACATGACGGTCATCGACACGGAGACCTTGAAGGCCGAGCGATCGGTCCCAGTGGGCCGTCTGCCCTGGGGCGTGGCGACCATGCCGGGCAAGCCCGGCGAATAGGGCCGCGACGGCCGCTAATCGCTGCGGACGCGCCGGCCGATATACTGGGCGACCGCTTCCGCGGCGAGGATCGCGCCGAGCGAGATCGCGACCGACACGAGCGTGAGGCGCAATGCGCCCGCGTCGCCGCCGGGCACCTGCGTGAAGGTGTAGATCAGGCTCGGCAGGGTCTGCGTCTCGCCGGGGATGTTCGAAACGAAGGTGATGGTCGCGCCGAACTCGCCCATGGACCGGGCGAAGGCGAGAATCGCGCCGGCGATGATGCCGGGCGCGATTAGGGGCAGCGTGACCGTGAGGAACACGTAAGCCCGGCTGGCGCCGAGCGTGCTTGCCGCCTGCTCGAGCCGCCGGTCCACCGCCTCCACCGACAGCTGAATGGCGCGGACCAGAAGCGGAAACCCCATGATGGCGCAGGCCAGCGCCGCCCCTGTCCAGCGGAAGGCGACCACGATCCCGAACGTCTCGTAGAGCCAGCTGCCGATCGGGCCTTGGCGGCCGAACAGCAGCAAGAGCACGTAACCGGTCACCACCGGCGGCAGCACCAGCGGCAGAAGCACCAACGCGTTGAGAAGAGGGCGACCCCAAAACCGTCCCCGCCCGATCAGCATGGCGACCGCGATGCCGAAGGGCAGGCTTACGAGCGTCGCCACCGCGGCGACGCGGAGAGACAGCTGGATCGCCGTGAGTTCTTCGGGGGTGAGATTCAGCACGGAAGCACGACTTCGCCGTGCGGCCTAGCCCGGATCCTCCCGTCCGCCGCTTGCGTCGCATTTTGCGGTACTCGGCAGATATTCCGGATCCTTTTTCTCATCGCGGAGCAACTCGATCGCGCGGAGCGAGGGCCCCTCGAGGCCCTTGCCGCCGGTTTGCTCCATATAATCGATGATCGCCCGGCGCATGCGCAAGTCCCAGAACAGGCGAAGATGGTTCGCGATCTCCTCGGCCGGGTCTTCGCCGCGCTGATATTTGAAGTAATCGCCGATCTGATTGGCCATCGCGACGAGGCGTTCGGGCTGCATGGGCCGGGCTCTCCGTGAGGTGAGGGAAGGGGGAGGCGGAGTTTACTCCGCCGCCACCAGAGGCTCGGCGATGCGCCGCGCGGCCTTCGACAGTTCCTCGTATTCCTCCTGCCACTCGGAGGGCCCGTTGGACGGCGCGACCTGCACGGCCGTCACCTTGTATTCGGGGCAATTTGTGGCCCAGTCGGAATTCTCGGTGGTGACCACGTTGGCTTGCGTGTTCGGGTGGTGGAACGTCGTGTAGACCACGCCCGGCGCCACGCGATCGGTGATCAGCGCCCGCAAGGTCGTCTCGCCGGCGCGGCTCGCGATCTTGACCCAGTCTCCGTCACGCACGCCGCGGTTCTCGGCATCGTGGGGATGGATCTCCAGGCGATCCTCCTCGTGCCACACCACGTTGGCGGTGCGCCGCGTCTGCGCGCCCACATTGTATTGAGACAAGATGCGCCCCGTGGTGAGCAGCAGCGGGAAGCGCGGGCCGGTTCTCTCGTCCGTCGCCACGTATTCGGTGATGACGAACTTGCCCTTGCCGCGGACGAAGTGGTCCATGTGCATCACAGGCGTGCCTTCCGGCGCCTGCTCGTTGCACGGCCATTGCACCGAACCGAGCTTGTCCAGCGTCTCGTAAGAGACGCCCGTGAAGGTCGGGGTCAGGCGCGCGATCTCGTCCATGATCTGCGAGGGATGATCGTACTGCATGGGATAGCCCAACGCGTTCGATAGAAGCTGGGTGATTTCCCAATCCTCGTAGCCGTTGATCGGCGCCATCACCTTGCGCACGCGCTGGATGCGCCGCTCGGCGTTGGTGAACGTGCCGTTCTTCTCCAGGAAGGTGGAGCCCGGCAGGAACACATGGGCGTAGTTCGCGGTCTCGACCAGGAACAGGTCCTGCACCACCACGCATTCCATCGCGGCGAGGCCGGCGGCCATGTGCTTGGTGTTCGGGTCGGACTGAAGTATGTCCTCGCCCTGGATGTAGAGGCCCTTGAACGAGCCGTCGAGCGCGGCGTCGATCATGTTGGGAATGCGCAAGCCGGGCTCGTCGTCGAGCGGGCGGCCCCAAGCACTCTCGAATTCTTCGCGGGCCTGGGTATTGGAGACGTGCCGGTAGCCGGCGAACTCGTGCGGGAACGAGCCCATGTCGCAGGAGCCTTGCACGTTGTTCTGGCCGCGCAACGGGTTCACGCCCACGCCTTCGCGGCCAATATTGCCGGTCGCCATGGCGAGGTTGGCGATGGCCATGACCGTGGTCGAGCCTTGGCTGTGCTCGGTGACGCCGAGGCCGTAATAGATGGCGCCGTTGCCGCCGGTAGCATAGAGCCGGGCGGCGCCGCGGATGGAGTCCGCCGGAACGCCGGTGATCTTCTCCACCGCCTCGGGCGCGTGGCGCGGCTCGGACACGAAGCGCGCCCAATCCTGGAACTCGTCCCAGTCGCAGCGCTCGCGTACGAAGTCCTCGTCCACCAGCCCCTCGGTCACGACCACATGGGCCAGAGAGGTGACCAGGGCGACGTTGGTCCCGGGCTGTAGCGGCAGATGGTAATCGGCTTGGATGTGCGGCGTGCGCACCAGGTCGATCCGGCGCGGGTCGGCGATGATCAGCTTGGCGCCTTCGCGCAAGCGCTTCTTCATGCGCGAGGCGAACACCGGGTGACCGTCGGTCGGGTTGGCGCCGATGATGAGGACGACGTCGGTCTGCTCGACGGAGTCGAAGTCCTGCGTGCCGGCACTCGTGCCATACGTGGTCTTGAGACCGTAGCCCGTGGGCGAATGGCAGACGCGGGCGCACGTGTCGACGTTGTTATTGCCGAAGGCGGCGCGGATCAGCTTCTGCACCAGGAACGTCTCTTCGTTGGTGCAACGCGAGGAGGTGATGCCGCCGATCGAGTTCCTGCCGTATTTGGCCTGGATGCGCTTGAATTCGGACGCCGTGTACTGGATGGCCTCCTCCCAGGAAACCTCCCGCCACGGATCGGTGATCTTCTCGCGGATCATCGGCTTGGTGATGCGGTCCTTGTGGTGCGCGTAGCCGTAAGCGAAGCGGCCCTTCACGCAGGAATGTCCGCGATTGGCTTTGCCCTCTTTGTGAGGGATCATGCGCACCAGCTCGTCGCCGCGTATCTCAGCGCGGAAGGTGCAGCCCACGCCGCAATAGGCGCAGGTGGTGACGACCGAGCGGTCCGGCGTGCCGATATCGATGACCGACTTCTCGTTGAGCGTCGCGGTGGGGCAGGCCTGCACGCAGGCGCCGCACGACACGCACTCCGAATCGATGAACGCCTCTTCCATGGAGGGTGAGACCACGGAGGAGAAGCCGCGTCCGGCGATGGTCAGCGCGAAAGTGCCCTGCACCTCCTCGCAAGCTCGCACGCAGCGCGAGCAGACGATGCACTTGGAAGGCTCGTAGGTGAAATAGGGGTTGGAAGCGTCGATGCCCGGGTTGGGGTGCCGCGCGCCTTCGTAGCCGTAGCGCACGTCGCGCAGCCCCACGGCGCCGGCCATGTCCTGCAGCTCGCAGTCGCCATTGGCCGAGCAGGTCAGGCAGTCGAGCGGATGCTCCGAGATATAGAGCTCCATGACGCCCTTACGCAGTTGCTTCAGGCGGTTGGTCTGGGTCTTGACCACCATGCCGTCGGCGACCGGTGTGGTGCACGAGGCCGGCGTTCCGTTGCGGCCCTCGACCTCCACCAGACAGAGCCGGCAAGACCCGAACGATTCGACCATGTCGGTGGCGCAGAGCTTGGGGATCTGGGTCCCCACCTCCATGGCCGCGCGCATGATCGAGGTGCCCTCGGGCACCTCCACCTCGACGCCGTCGATGGTGAGGGTCACGAGCTTCTCGGACTTCGATTTTGGAGTTCCGTAGTCGATTTCCGGGTTCAAAGGCATTTGGGCTTCCTCATTCAGCAGCTTCTAGGCGCTTCTTGGTGGCGCCGAAATCTTCGGGAAAATGGGTCAATGCGCTCATCACGGGATAGGGCGTGAACCCGCCAAGAGCGCAGAGGGATCCCCATTTCATTGTTTCACAAAGGTCTTCCAGCACGGCCAGATTGGACTCCCGGTCCTGATCGGCCATGATTTTGTCCATCAGCTCCACCCCGCGGGCGGAGCCGATCCGGCAGGGCGTGCACTTGCCGCACGACTCGACGGCGCAGAATTCCATGGCGAAGCGGGCCTGCTGGGCCATATCCACCGTGTCGTCGAACACCACGATGCCGCCATGGCCGATCAGGCCGTTGGCGGCAGTGAAAGCCTCGTAGTCGAACGGCGTATCGAACAGCGCGCGCGGGAAATAGGCGCCGAGCGGGCCGCCCACCTGGACCGCGCGCACCGGCCGGCCCGAATAGGTGCCGCCCCCGATGTCGTCCACCAGTTCGCCGAGCGTGATGCCGAAGGCCGTCTCGTAGAGGCCGCCATGCTTGATATTGCCGGCAAGCTGGATGGGCATGGTGCCGCGCGACTTGCCCATGCCGAAATCGCGATAATACTCGCCGCCCTTGTCCAGGATCAGCGGCACGGCGGCCAGCGACAGCACGTTGTTGATGATGGTGGGCTGGCCGAACAGGCCGACATGGGCGGGAAGCGGCGGCTTGGCACGCACTTCGCCGCGCTTGCCTTCCAGGCTGTCCAGCAGCGAGGTCTCCTCGCCGCACACATAGGCGCCGGCGCCGAGCCTGACTTCCATGTCGTAGGCATAGCCCGAGCCCATGATGTCGTCGCCGAGGAAGCCGGCCTTGCGCGCTTCCTCGATGGCGATGTTCAGGGTCTCGAAGGCGTGGGGATATTCGGAGCGAAGGTAGATGTAGCCATAGGTGGCGCCCACCGCGATACCGGCGATGGTCATACCCTCGATGAGCTCCAGCGGATCGCCTTCCATGACCATGCGGTCGGCGAAGGTGCCGCTGTCGCCTTCGTCCGCGTTGCAGACGATGTATTTCTGTTGGGGCGGCGTCTCGGCGACGGTGCGCCACTTGATGCCGGTGGGGAAGCCGGCGCCGCCGCGGCCGCGCAGGCCCGAGGCCAGAACCTCCTCGAGAATGCCCTTCGGTCCGGCCGCGATCGCCTTCTTCAGGCCTTCATAGCCGCCATGAGCCTGGTAGTCCGCGACGGAGCGCGGATCGATGATGCCGCAGCGCGCGAAGGTGAGGCGGGTCTGGTTTTTGAACCAGGGGTACTCGTCCACCACGCCGATGCATTTCTCATGCGGCTTGCCGTCGAGCATGCCGGCCTCGATGAGATCGCCGACCTTGGACGCCGTCACCGGCCCGTAGCCGACGCGGCCCTCCGGCGTCTCGACCTCGACCAGCGGCTCCAGCCAGTACATGCCGCGCGAACCCGTGCGGACGATCTCGACGTCGAGACCCCGTTCTTTGGCTTCGTCGCGGAACTTCTTCGCGACCGCTTCGGCGCCGACACAGAGCGCGCCTGAATCGCGGGAAATGTAGATGCGGGTCACGACTGCGCCTCCCGGAGCAGCTCATCGAGCCGCTCTTCGTCGAGCGCGCCGTAAACCTCGTGATCGAGCATGGCGGCGGGCGAGGAGTGGCACAGCCCGAGGCAGTAGACCGGCTCCAGCGTCACGCGCCGGTCGGCGGTCGTGCCGCCCATGTCCACGCCGAGCTTCTCGCATGCGCGTTTTTCGAGCGCCCTCCCGCCGGACGCCTGACAGGACTCGGCGAGGCAAAGCTTCAGGGTTCGGCGGCCGCCCGGCTCGCGCTTGAAGTCGTGATAAAACGTCACGCAGCCATGCACCTCGGCGCGTGAGATATTGAGCGCATTGGCGATCAGCGGTTCTGCCGCGAGCGGGACGCAGCCGAAGGCGTCCTGCAAGGCGTGCAGAATTGGGAGCGTGGCGCCCTTTTGATGCTGATGCTGCGCGATGATTTCGCTCGCGCGCTCAGGCGTCCATGGTTCATGTCGTGGCATTGCCCAGCCGCGTTATTGACGCTCCTTGGAGGTTTTGGAGCGTCTATAAAAATGAGTAAAAAACGCCTGCGGAATCAATAAAGCAGCCCCGTGGCCCGATCGGGAGTCCTGATCGATGACAAAGAGTTAGGGGCCCGCTTTGGTCGGCGGGGCGCGCCGTTCGGCCTAGGCTTTGAGGATCGGCCCCGACGGCACGTGCGCGCTCAGGATCGGCGCCAGCTGCTTGGCCTCGCTGACGAGCGCATTGATCAAAGGTGTCATTGGGTTGCGTTGCGGCACCACGAGCCCGATCGAGTGTGACACCTCGGGCTCGACGATGGGAATGGCGCGCACCTTCTCAGTGAGGCCGAGACCTTCGGCAAGTTTGGCGGGCATGACGCTCGCCCACTTTCCTGTGCGCACATGGGAGAACAGAACGATGATGGAATCGGATTCCAGCGTCGGCGCCACCTCCGAGCCCGCATCGCGGAGCAGCGTCTCGATGATCCGCCGATTCTGCATGTCCGGTGTGAGCAGGCAGAGCGGCACCTTGCCGACCTCCGCCCAAGTGACCTGCTCCCGGTCGCCGAGCGGGCTGTCGGCGGAGGCGAGCAGCCGGTACTCCTCGCTGTAGAGCGGTACGGTCTGCACCCGGCCGAGCGGTTCGTTGTCGAGATATGTGAGCCCGGCGTCGATCTCGAGATTCTCCAACATGCCGAGGACTTCGATCGAGTTGCGCGACCAGATGGTGAAGCTCACATCCGGGTGCTGCGCCCGGTAGGGCGTCGTGATGAGCCCCACCATGGCGAGCGCCGTCGGGATCGCGGCGATGCGGATATGTCCGGCAAGGCCGTGCTTCAGCGCGTCGATCTCCTGGCGCATGGCGCGGGTGTCGCCCACGATGCGCCGGGCCCAGTCGAGGACCCGCTCGCCTTCCGGGGTGAAGCCGCGGAAGCGGGAGCCGCGCTCCACCAGGAGCACCCCGAGCGTGTCCTCGAGCTGCTTGATGCCGGCCGAGAAGGTCGGCTGGCTCACGCCGCAGGCTTCCGCCGCATGGCCGAAATGCCGCTCGCGGGAGAGCGCGATGATGAATTCAAGCTTATCGATCATGCCGTGCCGGGCCGGGAGGTCTGGTGGCCGAGACTATAGGGATTTTGGGCGGGGGGGGCAGCCTCATCAACCTGCCGGGGACGCCGCCTCAATCCTTCTCTTCCATCCGGAACGTCTTGTGGCAGGTCTTGCAGGCGTCGATCACGCCTTTGAACTGCGTTTTCCAGTCGGGCGCCCCAGGGGCCTCGAGCGCGAGGATCAGGTCTTTGGCCGCCGTTTCGAGCTCCTTCGCGTCGCCGGTGAACTCCTCCCATTTGGTCCAGACTTCGGGCTTCGCCTCGCTCGGGTGTCCGCCGGTCCCTTCCGGAAACAGCTCGGGGATCTGCTTCGAGGTCCTTTCGATCTCGCCTGCCGCCTCGGCGGCTTTGGCGGCGTCGAAGGGTACGGCGCCCTTGGCCATCTCGCCGATGACCTTCATGGCATCCTTTTGCGTATCCATCAGGTCCATGCGCTCCTTCACCACGCCGGTCGCCCCTTCATGGGCGAGCGCCAGCGGGACGAAAGCGAAGAGAATGAGGGCTGTCATGGCTGCGGGTCTGGTGAGCATGAAACGATCCTTGGCTGCTTCGGCAACGGCGCTCGATTATCCTGCTTGTTTATCACGCCGGAGGCCGTTGCAAGGCTCGCGAGCCTTCACAAAATGGTTTACCACCGGGGCTCCAAAGGATACCCGCAGCACCGATGAGTAGAACGAGCCCAATCCCGCCGCGCGCCCTCGTCGCCGACATAGGCGGCACCAATGCGCGCTTCGCCGTGGCCGATCTCGTCACGCTCGAGGTCTCGGCCGTCCGCCGTTTCCGTAACGCCGATCATGCGAGCCTCGCGGAAGCCATACGCTTTTACCTCGAGGACGTGGGCGAGGAGGTGGCGCATGCGGGCGTCGCCGTCGCCGCGCCGGTGTTGCAGGACGCCATCCAGCTCACCAACGCGCCTTGGGCTTTCTCTCAGAGCAGGCTGGCGGGCGAGGCGGGCCTGGACGCGGTCCATATGCTCAACGACTTCGAGGCGCTGTCCCTGTCTTTGCCCTATCTCGGTCCGGACGAGCTCCACCAGATCGGCGGCGAGCCGCCGGTCGAGCACGGGCCCAAGGTGGTGCTCGGTCCCGGGACTGGGCTCGGCGTGGCCGGTCTCGTCTGGTCCCCGACCGGCTGGGTCGCTGTCGCCAGCGAAGGGGGCCACGTTACCCTCGGCGCGGAGACCGAGGCCGAGCTTGCCCTCGTCGAGCGCCTGCGAAAGGGACGAGAACGGCTCTCCGTGGAGCGCGCCCTGTCGGGCCCGGGGCTGACGGCGCTGTATCAGGCCATTGCCGCCTCGCGCGGGCACGTGGAGGAGGTGTTGGAGCCGGTCGAGGTGGAGCGGCGGGCGCTGAGCGGCGAGGATGAGATTGCCGAAGAAGTGCTTGATATTTTTACCACTTGGCTCGGCCGTTTCGCCGGCGACGTGGCGCTGGTGTTCGGCGCGCGGGGTGGCGTCTATCTCGGGGGCGGTATTGCGCCCAAGCTCCTGCGCCGCCTGACCCAAGGGGATTTCCGCGAGGCCTTCGAGCACAAGGGCCGCATGAAGGAGTTCGTCGCCCCCATCCCGGTCTATGTGATCCTGGCGGAGTTTCCGGCTCTGAAAGGCGCCGCCGTGGGCTTGCGGGCGAAGCTCGCCAACGCCTGATAAGTCCCCGAAACGATTGATAGGAACCGATTCAGCCGGTGGCCTTCGCGACCGCGCGAGCCACGTCGGCGATGGCCGTGTTCTGCGCCTCCGGGCTGGCATCCGACTCCGTCAAATAGACCGCGATCAGAACGGGCTTCCCGCTCGGTGGCCACGCGATGCCAACATCGTTCGCCGTCCGCGCGTTGCAGGTCCCCGTCTTGTCGCCGACCCGCCAGTTTTCCGGCAGTCCGGCGCGCAAGCGCGCGTCGCCCGTCTCGTTGCCGATCAGCCATGCCGTGAGCTTGTTGCGCGACGTGCGGCTCAGCGCATCGCCGATGAGCACCGCGTCGAGATCGGCGATCATCGCAAGCGGCGTCGTCGTATCGCGCGGATCGTCCGGCGCGGCCTCGTTGAGGGCGGGCTCGATGCGGTCGAGGCGCGTCACGCTATCCCCCAGCGAACGGACATAAGCGTTGAAGCCCTCCGGTCCGCCGAGCGCATCTAGCATGAGATTGCCCGCCGTGTTGTCGCTCAAGGTGATCGCCGCCTCGCAAATTTGCCCGAGCGGCATGGTCTCCCCCACATGTTTCTCGGTCGCCGGCGAGTAGGTCACGATGTCCTTGGCGCGGATGGCAACCGGCCGGCCGAGGGTCGCTTCTCCCGCATCGACCCGCGCGAGGACTGCGGCACCCGCAAGCCATTTGAATGTGCTGCACAGGGGAAAGCGTTCGTCACCGCGCCGTGCCGCCTTCAGTCCCGTGCCGGTGTCGTACACCGCCACGCCGAGACGTCCGCCCACCTTCGCTTCGATCGCCGCGAAAGTCTGCTCCAAAGATTTGCCTGGTGTGGCGGCCCGGACCGGTGGCACGACAGCGCATGCCAGCAAAGCGGCGGGCGCGCCCGCGAGAAGTCGGCGCCGCGTGATCATGGCGCTGTCTTTACGGACGGGAAGGGGCGGAATTTGGGCTCGGGACGACGAGCGGCCGGCTATTTGAACTCGACCTTGACGATCTCGTAGGATTTGCCGCCGCCGGGCGTTGAGACCTCGACCACGTCCTTCTTGCGCTTGCCGAGCAGGGCGCGCGCGATCGGTGAGGTGATGGAGATCTTGCCGTCCTTCACGGATGCCTCGGTCTCGCCGACGATGCGGTACTTGACCTTGTCGTCGGTGTCCTCGTCGACCAGGGTAACCGTCGCGCCGAACATGACCTGGTCGCCCTTGAGCTTGGAGACGTCGATGATGTCGGCGCGCGACAGCTTGTCCTCGAGGTCGGCCATGCGCGCCTCGGTGAGGCCTTGCAGGTCCTTCGCGGCGTGATATTCGGCGTTCTCCGAGAGGTCGCCGTGCGCGCGGGCCTCCGCGATCAATTTGATGATCCGCGGCCGCTCGACGGTCTTGAGATGCTTGATCTCAGCCTCAAGCGCGGTAAAGCCTTCCGCGGTCATCGGTACTTTTTCCATGTCAGTCAAAGCTCCTTCGGGGGTCCCCTTGGCAATACTGTCAAGGAATAGACCCGTCCAAGTCAAGAATCTGTTGATTTTGACCGGTTGCCTAAACCATCTCGGCGAGCTCTGCGGAGCCTTTGCCGACATAGCTTTGCAGGGGGGCGACGGTCAGGCTGCCTTCCCGGAGGGCCTTGATGGCCTCGGTGGCGGCCAGGGCGCCGGCCAGTGTTGTATAATAGGGGATGTGGTTGATCAAGGCCGACCGCCGGATCGACATGGAATCAGCCAGGGCCTTGGCGCCCTCGGTGGTGTTGAACACGATATCGATCTCGCCATTGGTGATGGCGTCGACGATATGGGGGCGGCCTTCCAGCACCTTGTTGACCCGCTCGCACGGGATGCAGTTTGCGTCGAGATGGCGCTTGGTGCCGCGGGTGGCGACGATGCGGAAGCCCATGTCCACGAGCTTGCGCACCGGCGCCAACAGCCGGTCCTTGTCCAAATCCTTCACCGAGACGAACACCGTCCCGGAGAGCGGCAGCTTGGTGCCGCCGCCGAGCTGGCTCTTGGCGAACGCGACCGCGTAGTCCCGGTCGATGCCCATGACCTCGCCGGTCGAGCGCATCTCCGGACCGAGCACCGGATCGACGCCGGGGAAGCGTGCGAAGGGGAACACCGCCTCCTTCACCGCGATATGGTTGAGCTGCGGCCGCTTCAAGCCGAACGCGGCAAGCGGCGTTCCGGCCATGACCCGCGAAGCGATCCCGGCGATGGGCAGGCCGATCACCTTGGCGACGAACGGCACCGTTCGCGAGGCGCGCGGATTGACCTCGAGGATATAGATGTCGTCGTTCTGGATGGCGAACTGCACATTCATGAGCCCGATCACGTTGAGAGCGCGGGCAAGCTCGATTGCCTGGCGCTCGAGATCGGCGACGATCTCGGGCCTCAGAGAATGCGGCGGGAGCGAGCAGGCCGAGTCGCCCGAATGCACGCCGGCCTCCTCGATATGCTCCATCACGCCGCAGATGAACACGTCCGTACCGTCGGCAAGCGCATCCACGTCCACCTCGATGGCGTCGCGCAAATAAGAGTCGAGCAGCACCGGACTCTTGCCCGACACCACCACGGCCTCCGTCATGTAGCGGGCGAGCTGTGTCTCGTCGTGCACGATCTCCATGGCGCGGCCGCCCAGCACGTAAGATGGACGGATGACCACGGGGAAGCCGATGTCCTTGGCGATGGCGACGGCCTCGTCCGCGGAACGCGCGATGCCGTTATGCGGCTGCTTGAGACCGAGCACGTCGATCAACGCCTTGAAGCGGTCTCGGTCCTCGGCGAGATCGATGGCGTCGGGTGAGGTGCCGAGGATCGGCACCTTGGCGTGCTCGAGCGCCGCGGCGAGCTTGAGCGGCGTCTGGCCGCCGAACTGCACGATCACGCCTCGCAGCGTGCCGGCCTCTTGCTCCTTCCGCACGATCTCCAGCACGTCCTCTTCCGTCAGCGGCTCGAAATAGAGCCGGTCCGACGTGTCGTAGTCGGTGGAGACGGTTTCGGGATTGCAATTGACCATGATGGTCTCGAAGCCCGCGGCCGACAAAGAGAACGCCGCGTGACAGCAGCAATAGTCGAATTCGATGCCTTGGCCGATGCGGTTAGGCCCGCCGCCGAGGATAATGATCTTGTCGGCGCCGGAGGGCCGCGCCTCGCACGCTTCGCCGCCGCGAAAGCCCGTCTCGTAGGTGGAATACATATACGCGGTGGGCGAGGCGAACTCGGCCGCGCAGGTATCGATGCGCTTGAAGACCGGATGGACGTCGAGATCGCGCCGCCGCCGTGCGACCTCGGCCGGTTCGAGCTTGGCCAAGGTCGCCAGCCGCTCGTCCGAGAAGCCTTGTCGCTTCAGCGCCCGGAACTGTGAGGCCGTCGTCGGCAGGCCGTGCTGGCGAACCCGGAGCTCCGCGTCGATGATGTCCTGGATCTGGCGGATGAACCACGGATCGATCCGGCAGCTGTCGTAGATCTGCTCGTGGCTGAAGCCGAGCCGCAAGGCTTGCGCGACTTTCAGCAGCCGGTCCGGCGTTGGCGTGCCGAGCGCTTCGCGGATCACGTTCTTGTCGTCGCCTTGCCCGAGCCCCGCGAACTGGAAGTCGTCGAGACCAGTCAGTCCCGTCTCCATGGAGCGGAGCGCCTTTTGCAGTGACTCTTGGAAGGTCCGGCCGATGGCCATGGCCTCGCCCACCGATTTCATCGACGTGGTCAAGGTCGGCGCGCTTCCTGCGAACTTCTCGAAAGCGAAGCGCGGGATCTTGGTCACCACGTAATCGATGGTCGGCTCGAAGCTCGCGGGCGTCGCGCCGCCGGTGATGTCGTTGGAAAGCTCGTCCAGCGTATAGCCGACGGCGAGCTTGGCGGCGATCTTGGCGATGGGGAAGCCGGTCGCCTTCGACGCGAGCGCCGAGGAGCGCGACACGCGCGGGTTCATCTCGATGATGATGAGCCGCCCGTCGTCCGGGTTGACCGCGAACTGCACGTTTGAGCCGCCCGTCTCGACGCCGATCTCGCGTAAGACCGCGATCGAGGCGTTGCGCATGATCTGGTATTCTTTGTCGGTCAGCGTGAGCGCGGGCGCCACGGTAATCGAGTCGCCGGTGTGCACGCCCATCGGGTCGATGTTCTCGATGGAGCAGATGATGATGCAGTTGTCGTCCTTGTCGCGGACGACCTCCATCTCGTATTCCTTCCAGCCGATCACCGATTCCTCGATCAGCACCTCGCAGGTGGGTGAGGCGTCGAGCCCGCGCTCGATGATCTCGAGGAACTCCTCGCGGTTGTAAGCGATGCCGCCGCCGGTGCCGCCGAGCGTGAAAGACGGGCGGATGATCGCCGGCAGGCCGATATCCTGCAGCGCTTCGAGCGCCTCGATCAGGCCCTTCTCCACGTAGCGCCTGCGCCGCTCGCTTTCATGGCGCGCCCAATCGGCCTCGAACTCGAGCATCGCCTTGGCGCGGGCGTCCGGCTCCGGGTTCTCCGCTTCGATGCGCGCGACCTCGTCCTTGTAGGTCTTCCGGTCGGCGCGTTTCAGCGAGGCGGCGTCGGCGAGCCGCGAGCGCGGCGTCTCGAGCCCGATCTTCTCCATCGCCTCGCGGAACAGCTCGCGGTCTTCCGCCTTGTCGATCACCTCGGCGCGGGCGCCGATCATCTCGACCCCGAATTCCTTCAACACGCCCGCGCGGTCGAGGCTGAGCGCGGTGTTGAGGGCCGTCTGACCGCCCATGGTGGGCAGCAGCGCGTCGGGGCGCTCCTTCTCGATGATCTTGGCGACGACCTCCGGCGTGATCGGCTCGATATAGGTGGCGTCGGCAAGCTCCGGGTCCGTCATGATCGTGGCCGGGTTCGAGTTCACCAGCACGATCCGGTAGCCCTCTTCTTTCAAGGCCTTGCAGGCTTGGGTGCCGGAATAGTCGAATTCGCAGGCCTGGCCGATCACGATCGGTCCGGCCCCGATGATCAGGATGGACTTTATGTCTTCGCGTTTGGGCATTTAGGCTGACTCGGGCCCCGGCTTTGTGGATGGAAAGGCGGGGGCCGCGGAGGTCTTAGACCAGATTCCGCGGCGAGGGAAGCAAAGCAGGCCCGGACCAGGCCGGAAAACCGGCATTTTTTCGCAACTTTGTGGCCCCCGGTGAGTTTCCTTTCAAACCCCGCATGTAATCCTCACCCTATGGCAGCCCAACCACGCTCGAACACGCCTCTTTGGCTCGACCTGTTGATCGCCTCCGGTGCGATCGGTGGGGCCTATGCCTTGGACCGCTATGTCTTCCCCAACCCGCGCCGCGGCGCCGAGGACGCGCTCGAGGAGACCAAGAGGCGCGCGGACGCCGCCCTTCGTGACGCGCTGCCGGAAGGCGCCGACGCCCAAGAACACACTCAACAACACCACATTCGAGACGGCGACAGGGGAGAGGCAGACACGCAGGAAGGGGCCTGGAAGATCCGGCCGTCGCAGGAGCCGGAGCATGTTCAGCAGGCCCGCGCCTACGACAAGGGCCGCGGCCGGCGCGCCACAGGTCCGCACAAGATCCCGGCCAAGGGCTGGATGGATGTCGGCTATCGCGTCGTCAACCAGCTCAGCGAGGATAGGCTGCTCGCCGTGGCCGCGGGCGTTGTCTTCTATATGTTGCTCGCGCTGTTTCCCGCCGTGACCGCGCTCGTCTCCCTTTACGGTCTCTATAACGACCCCGTCACCATCAACAATCAGCTGTCGCTCTTGTCCGGCGTCATGCCCGCGTCCGGCATCGATATCGTGCGCGAGCAAGTGACCCGCATCGCCGGGACGAGCAGCAGCTCGCTCAGCTTCGGCTTTGTCTTCGGTCTTGGTCTTGCTCTTTGGAGTGCAAACGCCGGCATGAAGGCGATCATCGACTCTCTCAACGTCGTCTATGACGAGCGGGAGAAGCGCGGCTTCGTGCATCTCACACTGGTCGCCTTTGCGTTCACCCTCGGCGCGCTTGTCTGCGTGCTCCTCGCGCTTTCCGCCATCGTGGTGCTGCCGCTAGTGCTCGCCTGGATCGGCCTCGATACGGAAATGGGCGTGATCTTGTCATGGCTCCGCTGGCCGGCGCTGTTGCTGGTCGTGCTGATCGCGCTCTCGGTGCTCTATCGCTACGGGCCAAGCCGTGCCAAGGCGCGCTGGAGATGGCTCAGTGTCGGCGCGATCTTCGCCACCGTCGCCTGGCTCTTGGGCTCCGCGCTGTTCTCCTGGTATCTGTCGAACTTCGCCAATTACGATGCGACCTATGGTTCGCTCGGCGCAGGTATCGGCCTGATGATGTGGCTGTGGATGAGCGTGATCGTCATCCTGATCGGCGGCGAGCTCAATGCGGAGCTCGAGCATCAGACCGCCGAAGACACCACTTCGCCGCCGCAAAAGCCCCTCGGCCAGCGCGGCGCGACCATGGCCGACGCGGTCGGCAAAGCCTGGCGCTAAGCCTTCTTCTTGGCTTCTTCCATCAGCGTCACGAAGCGCGTGAAGAGATAATGGCTGTCTTGCGGGCCCGGTGACGCCTCCGGGTGGTACTGCACCGAGAACACCGGCTTGTCCTTGAGTTTCAGCCCGGCGTTCGAGCCGTCGAACAGCGAGACGTGCGTCTCCTCCACCGTCTCGGGCAGGCTTTCGCGCTCCACCGCGAAGCCGTGATTCATCGAGGTGATCTCCACCTTGTGCGTGGTGAAGTCCTTCACCGGATGGTTCGCGCCGTGATGGCCTTGATGCATCTTGCTCGTCGTGCCGCCGAGCGCGAGGCCGAGCATTTGATGACCGAGACAGATGCCGAAGGTCGGCAGGCCGGACTCCACCAGCTTCTTGATCTCCGGCACCGCATACTCGCCGGTCGCCGCCGGATCCCCGGGACCGTTCGAGATGAACACGCCGTCGGGCTTGCGCTCCAGGATCTCTTGCGCCGACGTGGCCGCCGGCACCACCGTTACCTTGCAGCCGGCTTGCGCCAATTCGCGCAGGATGTTGCGCTTCAGCCCGAAGTCGATGGCGACCACATGGAAGCGCGGGGCCTCTTGGCGGCCGTAACCTTTGCCCCATTCCCAGGGCGTCTCGTCCCAGCTGTAGCTCTGTCCGCATGTCACGTCCTTGGCGAGGTCGAGCCCGACCATGCCCGGCCAGCCGGCCGCCTCGCGCCGCAAGGCATCCACATCGAATTGACCGTCGGCCGCGTGCGCGATGACGGCCTGCGGCATGCCTTTGTCGCGGATCAAGGTGGTGAGCGCGCGCGTGTCGACGCCGGTGATGGCGATGATGCCGCGTGCCTTCAGCCAGGCGTCGAAGTCTTGGCCCGCGCGCCAGTTCGAGGGCGCGGTGATGGGCGCGCGCAGCACGCAGCCCTGCACGCCGGACGAGGCGGCAAGGTTCGATGTCTCGATGTCCTCGATATTCGTGCCGACATTGCCCACATGCGGGAAGGTGAAGGTGATGATCTGCCCCGTGTAGGACGGATCGGTCAGGATCTCCTGATAGCCGGTCATCGCGGTGTTGAAGCAGACCTCGCCCACGGCGGTGCCCGTGGCGCCGGCGCCTTGGCCTTCGATCACCGTGCCGTCGGCCAGCACGAGCAGCGCCGTGGGCGTCTCGTCGGCCCAAGGCGGCATGGTTCGCGCGCGCGAAGTGGTGGCCTCCGTGGCCGGAGTGTCGGGTTCGTCGGTCATCGGCAAACGATGGGCGGCCGTGTTTATGCGGCCAAGGCCCGCTCTGTTCGGTCGGATCCGAGGGCCTGCGCGCCAGGCGGCGCGCATCCTCTGGTCGGGCTATTTACGTCAGCTCCGTCACGCGGTCAATCCGCACGAGCAAATATTTTCCTGTTAAAACAACATCTTAGGTTCGCAAATTCGCTTGCGCTGCCTTGCGGCGTCGATTAGGTTGGGAGCTTCCTTCCTGAACGCCCTTAAAGACAACATGCGCGAGACCATCACCGCCGCACTTCAAGCTGCGACCAAGGCGCGTGATGCGCGCCGGCTCTCCACGCTGCGCCTGGTCAGCGCCGCCATCAAGGACCGCGATATCGCCGCGCGCACGGCCGGTAGCGGCCAAGCCACCGACGCCGAGCTGCTCGAGCTCCTCGCCAAGATGATCAAGCAGCGCGAGGAGTCTCAGAAGATCTATGCCGACGCGGGCCGCATCGAGCTCGCCCAGCAGGAAGGCGAGGAGGTCGCGATCATTCGCGAGTTCCTGCCGAAGCAGCTTTCGGACGAAGACATGACGAAAGCGATCGACGACGCCATCGCCGAGACGGGCGCGGCAAGCGTGAAGGACATGGGCAAGGTGATGGCCGCGCTCAAAAGCCGCTACGCCGGACAGATGGATTTCGGCAAAGCGAGCGGCGCCGTCAAAGCAAAGCTCGGTTAACCGCCGCGCCTGCTGCACATCTTATGTGCGCAACGCACATCATCCATGCACGATCATAAAACTCAATCGACTCTTCGGAGAACACGTGCGGCAGCCGGACACGCGGCAGTTTGTCGTTGCACTGCAGCATAGATTTGTCGCGTTGCAACACTATGTTCGTTGCAATGCAGCACGGAACGATTCGTGCTGATCATCGTCAAATGGAGGCCTACCGATGTTGCTGCGAACTTCGAAACTTCTTTCCATCGCTGCGGCGGTCGCGTTAAGCGCGCTCGCCGTGACGCAAACTGCAAACGCCGACGACGCACGGGCCAATCTCGGTCCCGTGGGGCCGAGCGAGCCGATCCTCGCGACGGTCGGCACCGCGCGCATGATCGCGTATTACGAGCCCGAGCACGGCAAATGCGCGGTGAGCGCGGTCGTGTTCGATACATCGCCCAATGGCGGCGGCGAGGCTTCGACGCGCGTGCGCGTGGCGCTGCATCCCGGCGAGATCTTCAATCTCGATGTCGTCAAGGATCAGCGCGTGATGCTGACCTGCGGTCCGAACGCGGCCATGATGACCGTGCTGAATCGCGGCGAGCTCCGGACCAAGTCGGCCCGCAATATCGTTTACTAGCAGCCTTTGCTGCACGAGGAGGCCAAGCCGGGTGGTGCGAAAGCGCCGCCCGGCTTTCTCTTTTTTTGTCCTTGGATTTTCCTTGTGGCTCGGCGGCGTGCGGGGCAGCATGGGCCCACTACGTGTGTCAGACATAGGGGTAACGTAATGCGACTTTCCAAGTTTACGCCGTGGACGGCTCTCGCGGTTCTTTGCCTCGTGCCGACCCAGGCGCCGGCCGCGCCGGGGATCGCCTGCCAGCTCGCCGAGGTCTATGCCTGCACGCCTGCCGGCTGCAAGAAGGCATCCGCCGCAGCGCACAATCTGCCGGAGGCCGTCGAGCTCAACGTCAAGGAGAAGAACCTGTTCTCCGGCCTGTTCGGCGGCGAGGGCGCTTTGGAGAACGGCGACACCTACGAGGACGAGAAGGTGCTCATCCTGCATGGTCGCCGGGCGCTTCAGACCTGGACCGCGGTCGTGGACAAGGCCACCGGCGCATACTCGGGTTCGATCTCCCAGATCGGCACGAGCTTCACCCAGTTCGGCACCTGCACGGGCATCACGCCGTAGATTCGGATTTGCAAGCGAGGCAATTGGTGAATCCGGGTGGTGCGAAAGCGCTGCCCGGCTTTTCTTTTTGGGCTTAGAGCGGCGGTCGGGCGCGGCGCTTCACCAGGAAGTAGGCCGAGAAGGCGCCGATGGCGAGCAGCAGAATTCCGCCGGCCCAGGCGAGCGGCGTGCCATACCAATAAATCAGGCAAATGCCGACAATGGGGTGACGCTGGAGGCCACGACGTCGGATAGGTCGATGTCCAGCATCCACCACACCACGAGCGCCACGATCGCGAAGATCGACAGCGCAACGACCAGGATGAGTGTTTCCATTTTCCGTTGGCTTCCCGGGCCTGTGCCGCGTCTCGCTCCTTATTTCGGAGGTTCGGTTCTACCACCTCTGGAGCGGCGGACCAGGAAGAAGACGGCGGCGCCCGCCACGATGAACAGGGCGATGCCGAGCGCCCAGGCGAGCGGTGTCCCGTACCAGTAGATGAAGAGCGCACCGGCTCCGGGCGCCACGACGGGCACCATGAGCTCCGGCATGTCGAAATCGTTCAGCCACCACACGAACAGCGCTACGGCGGCGACCGCCACAAGCACACCCAAGAGGATTGTCATCGCGCTCCTCGCAATGCGTTTTTCTAGGCTCCGAACGTCAAATGGCGATAGGGGGCGGAGGCGCCAAGCCCCCAGGCTGTAGCCCCTGAGCCCCGCACGGCGCAAAAGTTCCTAATTCGTTCGCATTCGGTGGATAATGGGTAGAGCGCGCGAATCGGGTTCGCGCCATCCACCGCGAAGCCCCACTGTCCCTGAAATGAAGTTCTCCGATTCGTTCCTCGATGAGATCCGCGCCCGGCTCCCCGTGAGCCAGGTCGTGTCGCGCCGCGTGCAGCTCAAACGGGCCGGGCGCGAGTGGAAGGGCCTGTCGCCCTTCAATCGCGAGAAGACGCCGTCCTTCACCGTCAACGACCAGAAGGGCTTCTATCACTGCTTCTCCTCCTCCAAGCACGGCGACATCTTCACCTTCGTCATGGAGACGGAAGGCTTGAGCTTCCCGGAAGCCGTGGAGCGGCTGGCGGGCGAGGCGGGCGTGCCCATGCCCGCGCCCGATCCCCAATATGAGCGCACGGTGAAGGAGCGGCTTGGGCTGATGGATGCGCTCGAGGCCGCCGCCAAGCTCTACGAGCAGGCGCTGCGGTCGGAAGGCGGTCGCGAGGCGCTTCACTATGCGGAAGGCCGCGGCATCTCCCGCGACACGATCAGCGAGTTCCGCATCGGCTATGCGCCGGGCGGCCGCGACAAGCTAAAGACCGCGCTGCTGGAACGCGGCTTCACCGAGGTGCAATTGCTCGACGCAGGCCTCGTTATCAAGCCGGACGACGGACGCCCCACCTATGACCGCTTCCGCAACCGGCTCACCATTCCCATTCTCGACCTCAAGTCGCGGGTGATCGCTTTCGGCGCCCGGGCGCTCGAGCCGGACGCTCAGCCCAAATATCTGAACTCGCCCGAGACGCGCCTCTTCGACAAGGGCTCGATGGTCTACAACTTCGCCCGCGCGCGTCCCTCCGCTTTCGAGAAGGGCGAGCTCATCGTGGTCGAAGGCTATATGGACGTGATCGCGCTCCATCAGGCGGGCTTCAAGAATGTCGTGGCCACGCTCGGCACCGCCTTCACCGAGCGGCAGATGGAGCAGCTGTGGCAGCTCGCGCCGGAGCCCGTGATCTGTTTCGACGGCGACAAGGCGGGCGAGGGGGCGGCCGCGCGCGCCGTCGACCGCATGCTCCCTGCGTTACGCGAAGGCCATTCCTTCCGCTTTGCCTTCCTGCCCCAAGGCCAAGATCCGGACGATCTCGTGCGCGGCGCGGGACCCGGCGCCTTTGCCGAATGCGTGAACAACGCGCAGCCGCTCATCGACATGCTCTGGCGGCGGGAGAAGCAGGCGATGGTCCTCGATACACCCGAGCGCCGCGCCGCCTTCGAGGCGCGCGTCGAGAACCTGCTCGGCGAGATCGGCAATATGCGGGTGCGCGAGCATTACCGCCGCGAGATCAAGAACCGGCTGTTCGAGCTGTGGCGGCCGCAAGCCTCGCGTGGGCGCGGGACCGGCAAGGGCAGGTCGCCCGCGAGGCCCGAGCGCCGCGAGGCCATGCCGGCGCCGACCGCTTACGGCTTCGTCACCATCGTCATTCTGGCGCTCGTCAACCACCCCTGGCTGCTCGATCATTTCGCCGAAGAGGTGGCGAGCGTGGAGGTGCGCGACAAGCCGCTCGCGGCGCTGCTTGCGAGCGTCACCAAGGCGATCTTCGACGATCCCGCCATCACCCGTGAGGGCCTGATCGCGAAGCTTCGCGACGGCCCTCATGCCAAGGTGCTGGAGCGGCTCTTCTGGGAGAGCCCATTCAAGCGCGTGGCCTTCCTCCAGCCCGAGACGCCGCACGCCGACGTGGAGGCGCAGTTCACCGACGTGCTCTATCGCTGGCGGGCGCTGCCGACCCTCAACCGCGAGATCGCCGAGAGCGCCAATCACTTGGCGGAAATGTCCGACGCCGAGTACGAGCGCTTCACCACCCTCCAGCAGGAGGTGGCGAGCATCGGCCAGCATCACGAGGCGGACGATGCCGGCGAAGGCGAAGCCAATAAGCGCTTCCAGGAGATGCTGGCGCGCCTCAAGAAAGAGCCCTTATCCAAAGGCCGCCGCGCCGAAAAGCGCCATTAGGCCAAGGCCCGTGACAAGGTTCGTGAAACCCTCGGCCATGGGTTAGAGTTGACCCCACCTGAGGGGACAAGCCCGCCGCAAAATGCGCGGTGCTCGGTCTCCCAAGGAGGGAGCGACGGGGAATGAAACGCCTTGGACTAGCTGCGCTGCTGCTTGCGGCGGTTTTCTTTGGCAGCGCGCTTGTGCCGGCGCACGCCAGCATCTCCATACTCGTCGACAAGCCGACCCAGACCATGACCGTGACGGTGGATGGCCAGGTGCGTTACCGCTGGCCGGTGTCGACCGGCGCCAGCAAATATTCGACGCCGGCCAGCTCCTACTCGGCCTTTCGCCTGGTGCGGATGCACTACTCGCAGGAATGGGACAACGCCGGCATGCCGCATTCGATCTTCTTCACCACGCGTGGCCACGCGATTCACGGCTCCAATCACCCCGGTCTCGGCACCCCGGCCTCTCACGGCTGCGTCCGCCTCTCGCTGCCGAACGCCGCCACGCTCTTTCAGCTGGTCGAGGCCCGCGGCGTGACCTCGGCCAAGGTCGTGGTGCGGGGGTCAGATCCGCCGGGCTATCATGCCGCGACCGATATCCCCACGGCCGCGGCGCCGTCGCGGCAGAAGCGGCGCGGGCTCTTTGGCGGCCTGTTCGGCCGGTAATAGGCCGATCACGGACGAAAAAATGTACCAAAACCAATCGGATGACAATCCGCGGTTGAGTGTTGCCTATCGGCACTATTTTTGAGCGGACCGGTTTCCTAGACTTGCCTCAAGACTCTTTGGGCTGGCGCAGGCGATCGCGCCGGTACGACGCTTGAGGGGGTTTCAGTGGGGCGCCGTTCTAAACGGGGACGACCACCGGCGTCTGCGCGCACGCGCAGACGCGCAGTGCGCGAGCCCGCCCGCCGAATCGCTCCGCAAGTGCTCCATCCCCGATTGAGTTCGGCAACGCGCCACGCTCTGCTGCTCGGCACCGCGCTCGCCTCGACACTGCTGATCGCGGCGGTGGCCGCTCCGGCTCCGGCCAGCGCGCAAGTCACCTGTCCACCCGGCACCTTTCCGCCACCGGGCCCGATCACGCTCAACCCTGCTGGAGACAGCGTCGATTGCGTGAATGTCTATGACCGCAACAACGCCGGCGCCCCCGTTATTGACCTGGTGACCAACGGTGCCGGTGAATTCATAAGCCTAAACAACAGCGGGGATCTGACGTCGCCCGACGACCGCGGTATCCGCGCCTATAGTCAAGGCGCCAACAGTCCCGTCGATGTTTCCAACACCGGCGACATCGACTCCTACAGGACGGGCATCTACGCCAAGACGCAGTTCGGCGCGCTCGACGTCTTCAACGCTGGCGATATCACGACCGAGTATCGGGGCATCCAGGCCGCGACCGGCACCGGCGGGGGGCCCAATAGTCCGCTCACGCTCACCAACACCGGCGACATCGATCTGAACAGAGGAACAGCCATCGGCGCGGATACCTACCAGGCGCAGAGCGAACTCACCCTCGTCAACACCGGGGCGCTCACCGGGGCCGAATACGGGATTATAGCCCGCACCTTTGCCGACGACAGCCCGCTCAATGTCACCAATAGCGGCGACATTCGAACCTTCGATGACCCTTCCAACTCTCGGGCTATCGGCATCACTACATATGTAGGCGGCGAGGACAGCCCAACGACCATCACCAACAGCGGGATCATCAGGGCGATCTCGGCCTACGACGCCTATGGCATTACAGCCGAGTCCGGCGATCCCAACTCACCCATCACGATCCACAACAGCGGCAATATTCACGCGCTTGGCGCCGGCACCGACGGATACTCTTACGGCATCCGAGCCGTCACTTATGACGACGGCAGCCCGATCAGCATCGTCAACAGCGCGGATCTCCGCGTGGTCCAGTCTGGACCTGGCGGTTACGCATACGGCATTTCCGCCGCGACTTACGATGTCGGGAGTTCCGTCTCCATTCGAAACACGGCCAATATCAACGTAACGGGTAGATATCTGGCCGTTGGCATCGATGCCTATAGTTCGAATGAGCCGATTACGATCGTCAACGCCGGTTCGGTCTATGCGAAAGGGCCCAATTCAATCGGCATCTACGCCAGCAGCGGCAGCAAGACGACGATCACCAACACGGGCGAGATCGGCGCCTCGTCCAACTTCGCGATCGCCGTCACAGATGGCGCCGTCGACATCTTCAATGCCGGCACCATCACCGGTTTCGTGTTGCTGGACGCCAACGACACTTTCGTCAATCAGGCTGGCGGCGTGTTCGAGGCGCGGCAAACCTCCGACTTCGATTTCTATGGACCGGGTGGCACCGATCTGTTCCGCAACGAGGCCGGCGCCGCCGTTCATGCGACCGGAGACGTAGCCTTCGCCAATCTCGAGCGCTTCGAGAACCGTGGCCTGATCTCCATGGTCGACGGCCAGGCGGGCGATGAATTCGTGATCTTCAACACCTATGGCGGGTCCGATCTGACCTTCGCGGCGTCGGGCGATTCCACCCTTGCCGTCGATGCGTTCCTGGGCGGGCCCGGCAACTCGGACTCGGACCGCTTCGGCATCGACGGCGACGTCTCTGGACGGACCAAGGTGGTGTCAACAACAGCAATTACGGACCCGGCGTGTTCAACCCGCAAGGGATCGAGGTCGTGGCGGTGAGCGGCGCCACGCCCAACGAGAACGCGTTCTATTTGGAGCAGCCCGTGGACACCGGCTTCTTCAACTACGATCTGTTCTTCACGCCCACTGGGTCTGGCTTCTGGAGTTTACGCAGCTTCCCCGGCGGCGGCGCCTATCTGCTGCCGCAGCTCGTGACCGCCGCGCAGGACATCTGGCATCAAAGCTCGAGCACCTGGTTCGACCGCACCGCGGATCTCCGCGTGCTGCTGAATGGCGGCGCGGCGCCCGCCGCCTACGATCCGGGCGGAAAATCTTTGGAGGCTACGGGTCCGTACCCGTTGACGCCTGCGGTGTGGGCGCGGGGGTCCGGCTCCTGGCTCGACCGGGACGGCACCGAGCGCACCACCGCTTACGGCCGCGACATACGTTCGACATGGACCGGGATCTGACCACCCTCGACTTCCAGGTGGGCGTGGATATGGGCAAGCGGGACGCGCTGACCCAAGGCGACGCGCTGGTGTTCGGTCTCCTGGGCGGGTTGGTGCACGGCGATCTCGATTACGACGCGCTCGCCCGCAACTTCAATTTCGACGGCGGCCAGGTCGGCGTCTACGCCACCTATCTCAATGGCGGCCTGTTCGTGGACACGCTGGCCAACGTGCATCTTTATTCGCTGGAGACCGGCACGCTCGGCTTCCCCAACGCGCTCGACGCCAACACCTTGGGCTTGCGCACCGATACCGGCTACCGCTTCGGCTCGTTCAGTGGCGGCCCGTTCCTCGAGCCGCTCGCCACCCTCGAAGTGACCTGGGCCGACATCGACGGCTTTAGCTTGGGTGGCAACACGGTCAGCTTCGACGACGACGCCAATGTCAGAGGGCGTCTGGGCTTGCGCGCGGGCACCACCATGGCCGCCTGGGAAGGCACGCTGATGGAGCCCTTCGTCACCGGCAGCCTGTGGGGCAATCTAACGGACGACAATCAGGCGACGCTCGTCTCGACGGGCCGCACCTTCCGCTTCGAGGACCAGCTCGACGATGTCTGGGGCGAGGTCTCGGCAGGCTTGAATATCTTCAACTTCACCCAGACCACCGCCGTGTTCGCCAAGGTCGACGTCACCTTCGGCGACGACTTGACCGGCGTCGGCGGCAAGGCCGGCATGCGCGTCAACTGGTAGACATTTTAGTGCGCCGTCGGCCTTCGGCCTACGTGAGCGCACGCGTTTTCTCTTTTCCCTGAAAGGGGGTGTCGGCTGGGCGAGGCCAAGCCAAGTGGGGGTCAATCGCAGGCCGTGTTGGATCCCCAAATCCGGCCCCGAATTTGCACCTTCTGAGGCAGGCTGTTTCAGAGCAGGTAGGGGACCGAAAAAACCTTACTGGCACGGACTTTGCGGCCTTGACAGGGGGGGCGCCTCTCGCCAAGTCATGCCCATAGCGCGGGCATCCGCGCGAAAACCCCGCAAATGGCGGAAAAGCGTCGCGTCCGTGCCCGCGTTGCAGTCGCTTCAAGTGCCGCGTGGGCCGGGGTCGCGTGCGGCCGTGCCGGGTCGGCCCCTCCCGAGGGAGGTTCGATCGCAGGGCCCAGCGATGCCCCGCGCATCGATAAGTCTGAGAACGGTGTTGCAGGCTGGATGGTCTAACAGGAGGCATTTCGGCCCCGAATTGGCGAAAAACGTGGCTCTCGCTCGTTTTCGCCGGGGCCATGCTTAATTGACGGTTAAGGGTGCGCCCGTTAATCGCTTCTGGGACGTGCCGCCGCTGGGCGCCCAGGCAGATATAGAGATGCGGATATCGAGAGGCCTTTGTCCTCTCCCGACCATGAGAGCGGCGCCCTTCAAGGGACAGCCCCGGAGTATATGAATGGCAACCAAGACAGCTGAAGCCGACGAGCAAGAGCCCGAGACCCAGTCCCAGGATGGACCGGTGCTCGATATGTCCGACGCGGCCGTCAAGAAGCTGATCAAGACGGCGAAGGCCCGCGGCTTCGTGACTTATGACGAGCTGAACGAGGTCCTGCCCTCGGAGGAAGTCTCCTCCGAGCAGATCGAGGACACCATGTCCATGCTGTCGGACATGGGCATCAACGTCATCGATTCAGACGACGCCGAGGAGGCCGAGAGCGCGGACGGCGAAGGCAAGGCCGTGGTCGCGCAGGCCGCCGTCGCTAAGCCCGAGACCACCGCCAAGGAGCCCACCGAGCGTACCGATGATCCCGTGCGCATGTATCTGCGCGAGATGGGCACCGTCGAGCTTCTCTCCCGCGAAGGCGAGATCGCCATCGCCAAGCGCATCGAGGCCGGCCGCGAGGCGATGATCGCAGGCCTGTGCGAAAGCCCGCTCACCTTCCAGGCCATCATCATCTGGCGCGACGAGCTGAACGAAGGCAAGATTCTGCTCCGCGACATCATCGATCTCGAAGCCACCTATCAGGGCCCGGACGCCAAGGTCGTCCCCTCCCAGCCGCTGCCGGGCGAGGAGCCCGAGGAGGAAGAGGAGAAGCCCGCCGAGGAAGGCGAGGAGAAAGAAGGCGAAGAGGAAGAGGACGACGAGGACGATCTGGAGAACTCGCTTTCGCTCGCCGCCATGGAGGCCGAGCTCAAGCCGCAAGTGCTCGAGACCTTCGATCTGGTCGCCACCAACTACAAGAAGCTCCGCCGCCTTCAGGACCAGCTGGTCGAGCGCGCGCTGAAGAACGACACGCTCTCCTCGTCCCAGGAGAAGCGCTACAAGGTGCTGAAGGACGAGATCGTCACCGAGGTGAAGTCGCTCCAGCTCAACACCAACCGCATCGAGTCCCTGGTCGAGACCCTCTACGACATCAACAAGAAGCTGATGGGCTATGAAGGCCGTCTGCTGCGCTTGGCCGAAGGCTATGGCGTCGCGCGCGAGGACTTTCTCGGCGAATATCAGAGCAACGAGCTCGACCCCAACTGGCTGCGCCGCGTGGGCCGCCTCAAGAAGAAGGGCTGGGCCGATTTCATCAAGGACGAGCGCGGGATGGTGAAGGAGCTCCGCTCCGCCATTCAGCAGCTCGCCGCCGAGACGGGCCTTGAGATCTCCGAGTTCCGCCGCATCGTGCATATCGTGCAGAAGGGCGAGCGCGAGGCGCGCCAGGCGAAGAAGGAGATGGTCGAGGCCAATTTGCGTCTCGTAATCTCCATCGCCAAGAAATATACGAACCGCGGCCTTCAGTTCCTCGACCTCATCCAGGAAGGCAACATCGGCCTGATGAAGGCCGTCGATAAGTTCGAATATCGCCGGGGCTACAAGTTCTCGACCTACGCCACGTGGTGGATCCGTCAGGCGATCACCCGCTCGATCGCCGACCAGGCGCGCACCATCCGCATCCCCGTGCACATGATCGAGACCATCAACAAGATCGTGCGCACCTCGCGCCAGATGCTGCACGAGATCGGCCGCGAGCCGACGCCCGAAGAGCTCGCCGAGAAATTGGCCATGCCGCTGGAGAAGGTGCGCAAGGTCCTGAAGATCGCCAAGGAGCCCATCAGCCTGGAGACGCCGATCGGCGACGAGGAGGATAGCTATCTCGGCGATTTCATCGAGGACAAGAACGCGGTGCTCCCCATCGATGCCGCGATCCAGTCCAACCTGCGCGAGACGACCACGCGGGTGCTTGCCAGCCTCACGCCGCGCGAGGAGCGCGTGCTCCGCATGCGCTTCGGCATCGGCATGAACACCGACCACACCCTCGAAGAGGTCGGCCAGCAGTTCAGCGTGACGCGCGAGCGCATCCGCCAGATCGAGGCCAAGGCGCTGCGCAAGCTGAAGCACCCGTCGCGCTCCCGCAAGCTCCGAAGCTTCCTGGATAACTAGCCGCGCCATCCCGGCGAACTCTGTGCTCAAATAGGCCAGAGGCCGGTAGCACCCAAAGAGGGAGGGGGGCGTGAGCGGTCTGAACCTCCTGAATGCGCTGCCGCTCTGGGCGCTCGCCGGCCTCGTCATAGGCGCGGCCGTCCTGTTCAGCGTCGGGCTTCAGCTCATGGCGCGGCGGCTGTTCGGCATCGCGCTCATCGCCGAGAACCATGAGGTCGCGGGCTTCAAGTTCGCCGTGGTCGGCGTCGCCTACGCGGTGCTGCTCGCCTTCGTCGTGGTCAGCGTCTGGGACGAGTTCGAGGCCACCAAGCGCGCCGCGGACGCCGAGGCCGAGCGCTACTACAACGTCTACCGCAACAGCTACAATTTCCCCGACGAAGCCGGCGCGCCCATGCGCGCGGCGCTCATGGCCTATGCGGTCGCCGTACGCGACAAGGACTGGCCGGCGATGGTGGAGGGCCGGCGCGGCAGCGAAGCGGCGGCGCAACGCTATACCAGGCTGAGCTACACGGTCGGCCAGACCAAGTCGCCGGACATCGCGCTCCTGCCGAGCGTGCTGCACGCCATCAATCTCCTGCAGGAGGTCGCCGATCTCAGGCTGGAGCGGCTGTCGGATGTCGGCGGCCACGTGACCCCGCTCATCTGGGGCGTTCTCCTGCTCGGCGCCGTGGTCACGCTGGCCTATCCCGCCTTCTTCGCCACGCCGCGGATCGCCCCGCAGGTCCTGATGACCGCGGGGCTGGCCATCATCGTCGGCGCGACCGTCCTTCTGATCCTCAATTTGAACTATCCGTTCTCGGGGCCGGAGCGGGTGACGGCCGAGGCCATCGACCGGGTCATCGAGCGCATGCGCGCGGAGGACGCCGCCGGCGGGCAATAACCCGCCCTCAAGGTGCCGCTAGGCGATAGGGCAACAAACGACTCTAATCCTTCGGCACGAACCGCAGCCAGGTGAAGCGCGGCCGCCAGACCCCGAGCGCCACGTTCAGCGTGGCGACGCCGAGCAGGATCCATAAGGACCACCATTCGGAGCTGATCATCAGCGCGAGGTCGGCGGGGCTCGCCTCGCCGGCCGCGGCCTTCGCCGCGAGCGCCGCCTCGTGCTGCATCGGCCCTTGCACGGCGACGAAGCTCCATTCGAAGACGATGATGCCGGTGGCGAGCTTGGCGAGCGCCCAGCCCGCGTTCTGGTAGGAGCGGTTCACGGCGAGCGAGAGCAGCCCCGCGATCAGCGTCAGCCCCATCGACGGCAGGAAGATGTAGCGCGCGATGCCGTCCATCGCCGCGCGGGCGGCCGCGTATTCGGCGATCTCGGTGGGCGGCGGCGCCTTTACCAGCAGAACGAGGAAGGCGGCCATCGCGCCCATCAGCCCGATCGCGCCCATCGTATGCAGGAACTTCAGGAACCGGCTCATGGGATGAGACTACCCGAGCTGACCGGGCGGGGAAACGTACCGCGGCCACCGGTCGAGCCGGGCGATGACAAATGAAAAAGGCGCGAACTTATGCCCGCCCTCGAAACCTGGCGTACACTTGCGTCCGTCTCTGCCCCTTGGGGACGCGGTGCCTAGGACCGTCCTGACATCGTGGGGCAGGGATGCGGCGCCCGGGGTGGCGCGGTACGGAAGGGCTGATCTCGGACGCACAATTCCCGATAGGCCCGGATCACCGCGCCATGGCTAACGGACCAGCCTCGGGGGTCTCTACCTCGCCCGCCTGCGATGTAACGCGTGGGCCGTCGGGTAAGGCGCTGCTGAAGCACCGCGCCTATGCCACTGGCGATAAGCGGCGACATGAGGCTCTAAAAAGATGCCGCGCGCGGGGCGCGCCAAACGGGCCGCCCACCCTAAGCTGCAGCAGGATCGCGGCCTTCCGCGTGCCCCGCGCAGTCCTCTCCATGCCTCGTGCCGCAAGGCAGCGAGACGTTTCGGCGTGTCTGCTTTTCCCCGGCATGACGAAGTAGTATGGAGCAAGCGCTCAAGATGCGAAGCTCGGGCCGCCCGAAGGAGAGTCGCTGATGTTCGAAGATCCGCTGTTTTGGCTGTTCGTGGGGCCGGGCATGCTGCTCGGGCTCTATGCGCAGGCCCGCATCAAGGCGAACGTCGCCAAATATTCGCAAGTCGCGACCCCCGGCGGCGTCACCGGCGCGGAGGTGGCGCGGCGTCTGCTCGATGCCAAAGGGCTTCAGGACGTGCGCATCGAATCGACGGAAGGCGAGCTGTCGGACCATTACGACCCGCGCGCCAAGGTGCTGCGCCTCAGCCAGAAGGTCTATTACACGCCGAGCGTCGCCGCCGCCGGCGTCGCGGCGCATGAGGCGGGGCACGCGCTCCAGGACGCGCAGGACTATTTCCCCATGGAAGCGCGGACCTACATCGTGCCCGTGGTGCAGCTCGCCTCGAAGATTGCGCCCTGGGCATTCGTCGCCGGGCTGATGCTGCAAATGCCCACCATCACCTGGATCGGTGTGATCCTGTTCGGCTCGTCCTTCTTCTTCGCGCTGTTGACGCTGCCGGTCGAGTTCAACGCCTCCGCCCGCGCCAAGGAGCTCCTGGTCAGCCAGGGCATCATCGGCCGCGATCAGATCGAGGGCGTGGACAAGGTGCTGGATGCGGCGGCCTGGACCTATGTGGCGGCGGCGGTCTCGGCCGTCGGCGTCTGGCTGTTCTATATCTTCATGCTGTTGGGGCGCGGGCGCAGCGCCTCGGCTGCAAGGTAGATGCGCTCAACCTGGCCAGAGGCCGGTAGCGCGAATAAGACGCGCTCAAGTAGGCCAGAGGCCGGTAGCGCGAATAAAGACTCTTACTCGATGATCGGCTCGCCCGGATCGTCGATGGAATCGGTCGGCACCGGAGCGACCTCGACTTCGGTCACGCCGTCCTCGACCATGCCGAGCTTGCGGGCCGCTTCCTTGGAGACGTCGATGATGCGCCCGTCCGCATACGGCCCGCGGTCGTTGACCCGCACCACGACGGTGCGGCCGTTCTCGACGTTCTCGACCTCGACCTTGGTGCCGAAGGGCAGCGTCGGGTGCGCGGCGGTCAGGCGGCTCGGGTCCATGGTCTCGCCATTGGCCGTCTGCTTGCCGCCGAAATCGTACCAGGAGGCCTCGCCTTTCTGCTCCGGCAACGCGGCGGTATCGGCCTGGTGGGTCGAAGGCGCGTCGAGCTGTTTGGGGGGGATCAGGCCGGATTGGTCCAGCCCTACCGCAAGGAGGAGCGCGGCGAGAGAGGCCACAGCGATGCCGGTGGCGCGTTTATTGCCTGTTTTGGGGGTTTTCCGCTTCGGCATGGCAAAAGGTCCTCGGTACGGTTTCCGTTGCCCTCCGTTAACGTTTGGGCAAGGTGCGGGTTCCGCGCCGGTCTCGGCCCCTGCGAAAGCCTTGATTTCCGCGGCCGCAAACAAAATGCTGACACGGGGCCGGCCGATAAAGGGGGATCATGACCAACGCCGAGACACAGGAACGGCCCGCGCTGCGGATCGATTTCGCCTCCGACATCATCGCCTCGGGTATCGCCGACATGCCGGTGGCGAACCTGGTGGAGACCGCCATGCAGCGGCTGGTGGCGGCCGGGGTGCCGCTGGCCCGCATGCATGTGGGCTTCCGCATCCTCCATCCGCTGTTCGACGGCATGAGCATCAGCTGGACGGACGAGGCGGGGGTCGAGGTCGGCTATTTCGAGAACCTGGACACGGAAAACTCGGTCTACCGCCTGAGCCCGTTCTATTTCATGCTGTCCAACCAGCGCACCGAGTTCCGCGCAAGGCTCGATCGCGATGCGTGCGTGGAGAACTTTCCGCTGCTAGTCCAGCTCCGCGACGGGGGTCATACCGACTATCTGGCGCTGATCGTGGCCTTCGGTTCGGCGCCGCTCCACCCCGAGAGTCACGATGGGCTCGGCACCACCTGGGCCACCAAGTGCCCGGACGGCTTCACCGATGATCATGTCTGCGCCATGCGCCAGGTCCTGGCCCCGCTCGCACTGGCGCTGCGCGTGGTCATCAAGGACCAGATCACGCGCAATGCGCTCAATACCTTTCATGGGCCCCTGGTCGGCGGGCGGATCCTCTCGGGCACCATCAAGCGCGGCGACGGCGAGCGGCTCACCGCGGCCTTGTGGTACTCGGACCTGCGCAACTCGACCGCGCTGGCCGATCAGCTCTCCGTCGAGGGGTTCCTCGATCTGCTCAACGTCTATTTCGATTGCGCCGCCGGCGCGGTGATCGAGCAGGGCGGGCAGGTGCTCGACATCGTCGGCGACGCCATCCTGGCCTGCTTCCCGGCCGAGGAGGTGGGGGAGGAGGCGGCCTGCGCCGCCGCCCTGCGCGCGGCGATCGACGCGCAAAGCCGTCTTGCCGCGATGAAGGTGGAAGGGTGCTCGCGCGCGGCGGAAATCGACTTCGGCATCGGCGTGCATTTCGGCGACGTGGTGTTCGGCAATGCAGGTACGGCGGAGCGCTTGAAGTTCGGGGTCATCGGCCGCGCCGTGAACGAGGTCGCCCGCAACCAGGACATGTCGAAGCTCTTGGGCCAGCCGATCGTGGTGTCGGACACGGTGGCGGATCGCGCCGGCACGGGCCAGAATTATCGCCTGCAGAGTCTCGGCATGCACGATCTGCGCGGCATGCCCACCGCCCGGCGCCTGTGGGCTTTGCGGGCCTAACATCCAACAACAAAACACCCCCGGAAGCTTGGAGCTTCCGAGGGCGCTGAACTGAAAAAGGCGAGAGGACTAGTTGTTGATGATGTCGCTCTCTTCCATCTCGCGGGCCTCACCCGGATCGGGGAGGTCGTTCCGCGTCGGCTTCATCCAGGAACCCTCGGGATTGGGGTCGTTGTTCTGGTCGAGCTGGATGACGTCGTTTTCGCTCGTGGCGTCGTCGACGGCCCAGGCGCTGCCGGCGAAGAAGGTGATGGCGATCACGGCAATGAGGGTGCGGAGCATGTTTAACGTCTCCTTTGGGTCGCCCGCGGGGTCCCGGCCGGGGTGGCGCGAGACGATCTCGCCGCGGGGCGATGATGCTGGCTTTCTTGCCATACGCCCTGTCACCGTTCGCTTAGGAGCGATCGTGCAAATTGCCATGAATTTTCCGAATTCCGTTTTCGGCGTGAAGATGCCGGCAAAAAGAAGCCCCGCTCCCGGGGGGGACGGGGCGGGGCCTCTTCGTCGGCGAGGGGCGCGCTAGTAGTTGTTGCGCGAGCCGCGCCAATATTCGCCGTCGTCCGAGCGTCCGTAAGTGCCCGGCGCCGTATCCGGCGGCGCATACGCTTTCACGTAAGGCAGCGCATAGCGGTCGTAGTAGTATCGGCCGTCGTCGCCATCGTCGGCGAGCACTTGGCCGAAGCTCATCAGCAGCGCCGCCGTAAACAGCGCGCCGGTGAGCAGGAACGAGAAGATCGCCGGCATGCGGCTTGGCGTATAGGCAATGACCCCGTGGTTCTTGAGAACGCGCCGGGTCTCAGGCGAAAGGGCCTGGTGAGACATGGCTGGATGGCCTCCTGTTAGGCTGCGGCCCGGCTGAACAACCTCCCGGGCTCTTATCCACGGTCTAACAGAGGCGCCTGAAGAAACTGGTCAGCGCGCTGCCGCTAATTTTAAGAAAAATCGATGGAACCCGTTCAGCTTTCGGCCAGCCGGCCGTGCTGGACCAAAAGAGTCCCGGAAAACTTAGCGCTGCGTTGCAACATCGCGGGCCTTGTCTTATATCCCGAGTGAGAACAATAGGGGCGCCTGCGGGCGCCGGCTGGGAATCCGAGGGCGATCAGGTGTTCCTCACCATGTTGAAGGCCAAGCTGCACCGGGCGACGGTGACGGGCGCGGACATGCACTATGAGGGGTCGATCGGCATCGACCGCGACTTGCTGGATGCCTCCGGCATTCTGCCGCATGAGCAGGTGGACGTGCTGAACATCAATAGCGGCGCGCGCTTCACCACCTACGCCATCGAGGCGCCGCGCGGCTCCGCGGATATCTGCGTGAACGGCGCCGCAGCGCGCCTGGTCCAGAAAGACGACAAGGTCATCATCGTCGCCTATTGCCAGATCCCGGCCGAAGAAGCGCGCAACTACCGGCCGACCGTCGTGGTGCTCGGCGAAGGCAACGACATCGTCCGCACGCCGTAACGGCAGGCGCCCGTATCGCTTTACAATCCAAATGGATACGTGTCGTCAGGACCGTGCGGATGCGCTTGCGGCCGCGCGGCCACAGCTTTCGTCTCCGTGAACCAGATCCATGCATCGAACTGCCGCGACAACTCCGCCTGGAAGTAATGGGAGAGAAGCTCCGTTTCGGGGCGGTAGAGCACCCCGATCGCCCGCTCCAAAAGCGGCTCGGCCAGAGGTTCGCGAACGGCATCTTGCTGTCCCGGCCCCGTCTCCAAGAAGAATGCGGCAAGACCGGCATCTCGTGAGCGGCCTTCGTAGGAATCGCTGCGGGCGGGCCGCACGCGTTTGATCTCCATGGGCTCGTCCCAGTTGGAGGCGGCCGCGACCGTGCCCCGGTCGGTGCCGAACCCGATCAGGGCGCAATCTTCGCCGAAACGTGCGCGGGCAAGCTGCCCGATATTGTGCTCGCCGCGCACCTGACCCATTTCCGTGAACGCCGCGTCGCCGATATGAGAGTTGTGCGCCCAGACCACGGCTTTCGAGTCGGGCCCGCGGTGCGCGAGCACCCGTTCGAGCGTATCGAACATGTGCTGATCGCGCAGGTTCCAGGACTGGGCGTCGCCGTAATACATGATGCGATAATACTGCTCGGCCGCGGTCACGATGCGCGCGTTCTGTTCCGCGTTGAAGAAGGACTCGCCGTCACTGGCGAGATAACCGAGCCGGTTCTTCAGGAGATCGACCAGCGCCTCGGTGACGGGCTTTTCGCAAACGGCAAAACCTCGCGACAGCGCCATACGCCCGTATTGCGCGGGCTCGGCGCGGAACGGCGCCAGGCAGCCATATCGATGCCGGGCAATGCGCGCGGCTTCCGGATCGACCCGATCGAGATAGGAGAGCACCGCCTCGATGGAGGTGGCCAGGCTGTAAACGTCGAGGCCATAGAATCCGGCGTGCCGATCGGGATCGGCGATCGTCTCATTGATGGCCTTCAGCCGCGCGAGGAAGGCCGCCACTTGGCCGTTCCGCCACATCCAGGCGGGAAAGCGCGAGAACGGGACTCTCGGCAGTTGCGGACGGGCCAGTTCCCGCACGTGGGCATCGTACACCCGCGCATCGGGCCAATCGGCCTCCACGGCGACGATATTGAAGCCGTGCTTCTTGACCAGTAGCTCGGTGATGCGCGCGCGGGCGTCATAGAACTCCGCCGTGCCGTGGGTCGCCTCGCCGAGCAGCACCACGCGGCGGTCGGCGAAGCGTTCGGCGAGCGATGCCAGTTCATCAAGGTCGCCGAACGGCTCGGCGGCTTCCGCGATCAAATGGCTCAGATTTGTCCGGACGACCTCGGCGCGCTTAGAGGAGGGGACGAGGAGACCGTTGGCGAAGCCGGACGTTTCAGCATCGATACGTGTTTCTGCCTTCGCTTTCTCCGGAGCGTCCCACCCTTCTTCGCCGATCAGCGGCACGAACGTGACAGCACCGTGATCTTCCTCTTCGAACGTGTCGTGTCCGGTGCGCCGCACGCGCAGCAAGGCTTGATGCATGTCGCGGCCCACGGGGATCACGAGTCGTCCGCCGATCGTCAATTGCCGCTTCAGGGCCTCGGGCACTTTGGGCCCGCCGGCGGACACGATGATCGCATCGTAAGGAGCGCTTTCCGGCCAGCCTTTGGTGCCGTCGGCGCAAATGATCTCCACATTGCGGTAGCCGAGCCGGGCCTCGCGGGCGCGGGCTTGCGTGGCGAGCGCCTCGTGGCGCTCGATGGCGTAGACCTCTTTCGCGATGCGGCTCATCACGGATGCCGCGTAGCCGGAGCCGGCGCCCACTTCGAGCACCTTCTCGCCGGGCTTGAGCTCGGCGAGCTGGATCATCCGCGCCACGATATAGGGCTGGGAGATGGTCTGCCCCGCTTCGATGGGAAGCGCGGAATCCTCATAGGCGAATTCGGTCAAGAACTCGCCCACGAAGGCCTCGCGGGGAACCTGACCCATGGCCTCTAGAACGCGAGGGTCATCGATGCCGCGCGCTTCGAGATGGCGCGACACCATGATCGCGCGGTCGCGGGCAAGGGGGTCCCCGCCCAGCTCGGGATTGAGGGCGGTCATGAGAGCAAAACTACCGTGAACCGCGATAGTTCGGCCTTGATCTGGATCAGCCTGAGCGTTGGTTCCCGACGCGTCAGCTGCCCGATCGCGTCAGCGCAACTCCCACGTCACGCGGAGCCTCACCTGCACGGTCGTGGTCCCGGCCTCGATCGGTACGGCCTTGTCCATGGCCATGGGCGCCGCGGCTTCGGCATAGCGCGGGATATAGCCCCCGTCCTCCTCGGTGATGGTAAGCACGGGCCCGAGCTCGACACCGGCCGTCTCCGCATAAAGCTCCGCGTCGGCGATGGCGTTGCGCATGGCCTGCTTGCGCGCCTCGTCCTTCAGCTCTTCGGGCTCCGACACCCCGAATTCGATCGAGCCGATCTCATTGGCCCCGAGCCGCACCACCGTGTCCAGAATCTCGCCGAGCTGCTCGGTATCCCGCACGGTGATGTGGACTTGGTTCGTCACCCGGTAGCCCGTGATGAAGGCGGCCTGGCCTTGCTTCTTTTGCTCGTAGATCGGCGACACGGAGAAATTCGTGGTCTGGATGTCCTTGGGGTCGATGCCCGCCTCTTTGAGCCCGGCCACGACCTTGCTCATCGCTTCGGTGTTCTTGTCGAGCGCGTCCCGCGCGGTCTGGCCTTCGGCGGTGACGCCGGTGGTGATGTCCACCTTGTCGGGCGTCGTCTTCACCGCGCCCGTGGCGGACAGCGAGAGGGTGCGCTTCTCGGGCGCATCGGCCAGCGCGGCCGGCGCTTCGAAGGCGAGGAAGGAGGCGAGCAGGGCGAGCGCCGGGAAGACGAGCTTTAAGGGTGGGGAAAGGATCATTGTCTGGGAGATTTCCGCAATTGGAGGGATCGGTTCGGTGTTGGGCGTATCAGGAATCTGCTATGAGGCGGAATTGTGAGGCGCGAATAGCATCCCGAAACACAAGGGATTTTGCCTGTCCTCGCGTGGGGGCCCGTAGCTCAATTGGTTAGAGCCGGCGGCTCATAACCGTCTGGTTGGAGGTTCGAGCCCTCCCGGGCCCACCATTCGCACCACGCGCTTCGCAGGATTGCACCCTCGTCGATCGCCACACTTTGGGTCATGTCGGGGCAGGCTGCCTTTGTTCTTTGCGGCCAGGAACCGGCTCTAGCGGAGGGACGTTTTTCCGCGCCTGCACAATCGCAGGGGAAACTCGAACGGAGGTACGACCAATGAAGTATTTCGTCTCGATGCTCGCGATCACGTCCGCGCTTGCCCTCACGGGTCCTGCTTTCGCCCAAGACGCCCCCGCCAAGAAGGCGGACTGCCTGGCGGCCGGAGGCATCTGGGATGCCCAGAACAGCGCTTGCGTTGAGAAAGAGTAACATAGCGGCGGCGGG
>Ga0210068_1000001_pt1 | contig 81419 bp, 75 predicted proteins | sample RushOxbow_ThreeS_5_FD_185561 | JGI IMG/M metagenome (GOLD analysis project Ga0210068, IMG submission 185561) | Wetland microbial communities from San Francisco Bay, California, USA, that impact long-term carbon sequestration -... | ecosystem: Environmental > Aquatic > Marine > Wetlands ... | reverse complement strand
AGCGGAAGAACGGGCTCGACTGCCACGCCGGGGTCGGTTGGCTCAGACCGGGCGCGGGGATCGCGATCGAATTGCCGTAATCCGACACGAAACCGGTGTCGTTAGGGCTGCTCGCATAGGGCATGGCCAGCGAGCTGCCCTCGAACTGCGGCAGCGTATAGACCGGGTTCAGGCCAAGGGCCTCGGCCGGGCTCTGCGGCAACTCCGCATCTTCGCCTTGAATCTCGAAAGCCTGCGCGCCCGCCGGCAGCAAAGCCAGGCCAGCGGCGCCGCAAAGCGCTAGGACAAGAGCTCGTATTCTCATTGTTCCCTCTAAGCCGCGTTTTTCGCTCAATTGGCGCAATCCTAGCGTGATTTGCCGCCCTATGCCAGACGTGGATCGGCGTTCTCCCGGTGCAGCCAAAGAGGCGTTGCCTGACCGCAACACCCTGCTTTCCGCCCCAAAAGCCTTGACGACGCACCAAAAATTGTCGCGGAGGTCGCATGCGGATAAAAGCGATCCGTCATGGCCCCGCGAATCCTCTACGTCGTCACCGAAGACTGGTACTTCCTGTCCCATCGTCTGCCCATGGCGCGGGCCGCCAAGGCCGCCGGGTTCGAGGTCCATGTGGCCGCGCGGATCCGGGAGGGCAAGGCTGGGATCGAGGCCGAAGGCTTCGTGCCCCATCCGCTCGCCTGGAGCCGTGGCAGCCTCTCTTTGCGCGACAGCTTCGCCGCCGTGCGTCAGCTCAGAGCGCTCTATGGGGAGCTGAAGCCGGACATCGTCCACAACGTGGCGCTCAAGCCGGTCCTGCTCGGCAGCATCGCCAGTCTGGGCTTCGGCGAGACGGCGGTGGTCAACAGCCTGACCGGCCTCGGGGCGCTGTTCGTGGACGGCAGCGGATCGAGCGCCTTCACCCGCAAGATCGTCGAGTTCGCACTCGGACGTCTGCTTCGGCGGGCGCAGAGCTGCACCATCGTGCAGAACCCGGAAGACCGCGACTTCGTGCACGCGCTCGGCGTCCCCTCCGGTCAGATCGTCATCATTGCCGGCTCCGGGATCGACATCGAGAAGTACCGGGCGCTTCCCGAACCGCCGCCGCCGGTCACCGCCGCGTTTGTCGGGCGCATGCTTCGGCACAAAGGCGTCATGACGCTCATCGAGGCTTACCGGCGCGCGACCGGAGACGGCACGAAGCTCCGCCTGCTGCTCGCCGGCGATTGCGATCCGGAGAACCCGGGCTCGCTCGTGCCCGAGCAGTTGCGCGAGTTTGCGAGCCTCTATGGCATTATCTGGCTCGGCCACGTGGCGGACGTGCGTGAGGTCTGGAGCCAAGCGCATTTCGCCGTCCAGCCCTCGCGCGGGGGCGAAGGACTGCCCAAGAGCCTGCTGGAGGCGGCCGCCTGCGGCCGCGCCATGGTGGCGACCGACGTGCCCGGCTGCCGCGAGATCGCGATTCCCGATCAGACCGGCATACTCGTGCCGGTCGACGATGTGGACGCGCTGGCAAAAGCGATGCTGCGCCTCGCCGAGGACGAGGGCTTGCGTGAACGTTTCGGCAAGGCCGCCCGCCACCTCACGGAGACGAAATTCTCGTCCCGTGCCATCGGCCAGGAGACCGTCGCGCTCTATGATCGTCTGATCGGGCGCTAATGTGCGGCGCCGTTTTCCGCGCGCATCATGCGCACGATGCCGGCACGGGTCTCGACGCTTGGCTGCCAGCCGGTCGCCATGAGTTTCGAGGCGTCGATTACGAAGCGGCCGGAGACCCGCTCCCAATCGGCTTCGCGGCCGAACGATTTCATCAGGCGCTTGACCGCGCCTTGCGGCACGCTGACGAGGTGCGGCGGCTTGCCGAGGCCCTCGCGCATGGCGGCAACCATGTCGGCCACGGTGATCGGCCTCGCGTCGGCCACGAGATAGGTCTCGCCTTCCGTTTGCGGAGTCTCCAGCACATGCGCCACCGCCGAGACCAGGTTCTCCAGCGCGAGCAGCGAACGCTCGTTGTCGAGCCCGCCGAAGGGCAGCGGCATCGGCGTCTTGGCGATGGTGGCGAGCGCGGCGATGTTGCCCTTCACGCCTTTGCCGTAGACCACGGCCGGGCGCAGCACCGTATAGCCCACGCCGCTCGCCGTTAGCAGCCGCTCGGCCTCGAGCTTGGAGCGGCCGTAGGTGTCGGTGGGCTCGGGCCTGTCCGCCTCGGTGATGGTGTGCTCCGCCGAAATCCCCACTTGCGCGCGCACCGACGACATCAGCACGAGCCGCTCGACCCTTCCCTTGGCTTGCTTCGCCAGTGTGCCGACGGCTTCGGCATTGATCTGCGTGTAGACGTCGTCGGGCAGGGTGCCCGGCGCGTGGGCGATGCCGGCGAGATGGACGACATGGCTCACGCCGGCCAGAAGGGGCGACCAGTCAAGCGAGCCCACGAGATCGGGGATCGCCACGCGCTCCACGTCGCTCGCGGCGATGATGAGCGCGGGATCGCGCGCCGCCGCCCGCACCGCGTGGCCTTGTTTGGCCAGCGCGGTGACGAGCGCCTTACCGATGAAGCCGGAGGCCCCGGTGATGAGAACGCGCTTCCTCATCAGCGTCCTTTCGTAAAATTGAACAGCACAAACCACACGCCGGCGAAACCCATCAAGAACGCGCTGATATCCACGGCGAGCGTCCGCGCCAGGGCCGCCGCGATGGCCAGCGTCATCAGCCACAGTCCGAGCCAGAAAACCCGCGCCGTGACTTGCGGCACGCGCAAGCCTTGCGTCACCGCACGCTGATAGAAATGCGAGCGATGCGCCGAGAACACCCGCTCGCCGTTCCGTAAGCGGCGAAAAAAGGTCAGCGCGGCGTCGGCGAGCGTATAGAGCGCGAGCAGGATGGCGGAAACGATATGCGCCTCCGCCACGTAGATGAGCATGTAGGCGAGCACCAGGCCGATTGGCAGACTGCCCGCGTCGCCGAGGAAGATCCGCGCCGGGTGCTTGTTGAACGCCGCGAAGCCGAGCATCGCGCCGAGCAGGACCAGCGCCAGGACCCCGATGCTGACCGGCACCACCCCGAGCCCGCACAAGATCGATACGCCGAGCGTCATGGGCAAGACCTGGGCGACGGTCATCCAGTCGAGTCCGTCCAGAAAGTTGATGGCGTTCACGAAACCGACCACGCCGATCACCAGAAGCGCGCGTTCCACCCCAAGCGGCAACAGATCCGGCAGCAGGCGGAAGTCTTGCGGCAGCAGCAGCACGACACCGAGGGCAACGAGCGCTTGTACCAGCAGGCGCCACGACACGGCGAGCGCATGGGCATCGTCCAGTCCGCCGACCACGGTCAGCACGGCCGCGCCCGCCAGAACGGGGATCAAGCTCGGTGGCGGCAGCGTGGCAAACAGCAGGAGACCCGCGCACACCGCAAGCAGCGCCCCCATCACCCCGTAGCCTGCGCCTTCCGGCGTGGCGGTGGCATGCGAGGAGCGCTCGTTGGGATGCGCCAGCAAATGGCGGGAGAGCAGGGGCTTCAGCAGGAAGATCAGCCCCGCGCTGAGGACGGCGCTGGCGGCCACGACGGCGACGCAGGAAGCGAAATCGGCCTCGAACATAGGCTCAGTGCAGCGTCCGCGATGCCGGCTGCCACTCGTCCTTGCCGGCCGCGACCGCGTGAACCGCGCCTGCCGGCACGTAGCCTTCAACAGTGGTGCGCAGCATGTCCTGGAGCTCGGCGAGGTCCACCTGCTGGATTGCGTCCTCGACACGCTCCAACGCCGCGAGCAGTTCCTCGTAGGGCAGGATCGGCTCGGAGGTCTTGAAGATGCGGGGGTGGTTCGTGCCGGTGGCGTTCTCGCCGATGAGCAGCTCCTCGAAGAGCTTCTCGCCGGGCCTCAAGCCCACATATTCGATATCCACGTCGCCGTCGGGATGGCCTTCGTCCCGCACGTCGAGCCCGGAGAGACGGATCATGGTGCGGGCGAGGTCGTCGATTTTCACCGGGGTGCCCATCTCCAGCACGAAAACCTCGCCGCCGGTCGCCATGGCGCCGGCCTGGATGACAAGCTGCGCGGCTTCCGGGATCGACATGAAATAGCGGATCACCTCCGGGTGGGTCACCGTCACCGGGCCGCCGGCCCGGATTTGGTTGCGGAACAACCGGACCACGGAGCCCGACGAGTCGAGCACATTGCCGAACCGCACCATGGTGAAGATGGTGCTGCCGTTATCCAGGGCGAGCGCCTGCAAGATCAGCTCGGCGAGGCGCTTGCTCGCGCCCATGATGTTGGTGGGCCGCACCGCCTTGTCGCTCGATACCAGCACGAAGCGCTCGACCCCGAGCTCCTTGGCGGCTTCCGCGACCACCAGCGTGCCGAACGTGTTGTTCTGCAATCCGGCGAACGGGTTCACCTCGACGATCGGAACATGCTTGTAGGCCGCGGCGTGATAGATCACCTCGACGCCATAAGTTTCGATGGTGCGCGTCACGAGCTTGCGGTCGAGCACCGAGCCGAGGATTTGCACCACGGTCGTCACGGCTCCGGCGCCATCGCCCTCTTTTTGCAGGCGCCGCTGGATGCCCTCGATCTCCAGCGAGATTTCGTACAGGGCCGCTTCCGAGACGTCGAACAGCACGAGCGTCTTCGGCCCGAGCCGCAGCAACTGGCGGGTTAGCTCCGAGCCGATGGAGCCGCCCGCGCCGGTGATCATCACGGCCTTGCCGTGCACTTGCGCGGTCAGCAGCTCCAAGTCGGGGGCCACCGGATCGCGGCCGAGAAGATCCTCGACGTCGATTGGGCGCAGATCGCTCACCTCCACCCGGCCCGAGGCGATCTCCTCCAGCGCCGGCAGCGTCTTGACCGTCACCGGGAAGGCTTCGAGCGCCTTCAAGGCAAGGCGGCGTTCGCCGCGCAACGCCGAGGGCGTCGCGAGCAGAACCTCATCCACGCTTTCATCGGCGATGACCTTGCCGATCTTCTCGGGCCGCAGCACCTTCACGCCGTGCACCACCTGGCCGGCCAGCGACGTGTTGGAGTCGATGAAGGCGACGGGGCGATAGCCGCCGGTCTCGTTCAGTGCGCGAAGCAGTTGGATACCGATCGGGCCCGCGCCGTAGATGATGACGTTCTTCCGCTGATCGGAACGGATGGGCTTGAACTGGGGCGCGGCCTTGAGCAGCAGCGAGGCAGCCCATTGCCGGCTGAGGCGAATGAGGCCGGCGGCGATCAAGGCATAAATGACGACGACGGACCGCGGCTGCCCTTTGATGCCGCTCATCAGGACGATGAGCGCCCAAAGCACCGCGGCGATGAACACCGCCGCATAGATCTGCGTGGTGCCTTCGGGACCGATGAACCGGGTCACGAGTTTGTAGAGCCCGCGCCAATAGAACACGAGGACGCCGACCACGGGCGCGGCCAGCATGAGCAGGAAGATCTGCCAGGTCTCGGGCACGTAAAACTGGCTGAGGCGCAAGGAATAGGCGCCCCACAACGCGATGGCGAGCATCGCGAAGTCGTTGATGATCAGCAGCGTCCGCTTGAACCAGCGGTGGCGCTCGATCAGCCAAACGGCGAGATTCATACGGCCGACCCCGTACTAGGCCCTGGGCCTAGACTAAGAACTTCATGCACATCGGGAAAGTGCGCTGAACCATAGCCGAAGGCTTACCCAAACGGAAGCAAGGGGATGCGGCCGGGCCTCAAGACTTTCCCACACGGGCTTGAGGTCTCTAGGCCTTCCGGTCAAGCTCCGGGCCGAGTTTCCAGGCATGGCGAGGGTATGACAAAGCCGGCAGTCACAAGCATTCTCGTAAGGCTTCAGGCGGCGCTGCTCGCCCTCTTCCTTCAAGGGGGCGCCGCCGCGGCCGAAACGGTCACGCTGGTCACGCCCATGGCCTATGGCACGCACCTCCCGGGCCTGGGCGCGCCCGCGCGGCAGCTTGCCAAAGCGTTGGAGGAGGGGTCGAAAGGCACCCTGAAGCTCGATCTCAAGGAGCCTGGCGACGGCACGGTGCCCCACGAGATCCTCGACAAGGTCTCGGACGGCAAGGTCGATGCCGGCTTCGCCACGGCGGGCTTCTGGGCCGCGAAAGTCCCGGCGGCGAGCCTCTTCGGGGGCTATCCCTTCGGCCCGGACGCCAAGGGCTACCTCGCCTGGTTCAATCGGGGCAACGGCCGGGCGCTTTATCAAGAGATGTACGACCAGGCGAGGGTGAAGGTGCATGTCATTCCCTGCGGCTTCGGCGGCGCCGAGTCGGGCGGCTGGTTCGCCAAGGAGATCACCTCCAAGGAGGACTTAGAGGGCCTGCGCATGCGCATCTTCGGGCTGGGCGCACGCGTGATGTCGCGGCTCGGCGTGGTGCCCGTGCTCGTGCCGGGAAGTGGCCTGATCGAAGCCTTCAAAGACGGCAAGATCGATGCCGCCGAGATCTATACGCCCGCGGTCGACCGCACGCTCGGCCTGCAAGAGGTCGTCAAGCACCTGTACATGCCCGGCTGGCACCAGCCCGCCACCGTGTTCGAGCTTCTCATCAACCAGGACCGTTGGGCGAAGCTCGGGCCCGAGCGCCAGGCGTTGATCGAGACCACCTGCGGCGAGAGGCTGCAGACCACGCTCTCCCAAAGCGCCACCTTGCAAGCCTCGGCGCTTGCCGCCCTGACCAACCAGGACGGGGTGCGCGTGCTGCCCTGGCCGGGCGGCGTGCTCGAAGCCTTGCGCGAGGCTTGGGGCCAGATCGCCCGCGAGGAGGGCGTGCGGGACTACTTCTTCAAGGAAGTGCTGGAAGACATCGAGAGGTTCGAGGCGGGCGCCGAACAAACCCGGCTGGGGCCCGCGCCTCAAGCCGCGCAGCCGGCGGCGGCGGGGCAACAGCCCGCCGCGCGCTGACTCCGCCTATTTCTGCGTTTTCAGATAGGCGATGATGTTCGCCCGCTCGTCCGCGTCAGGAATTCCCTGAAATGCGAGGGCCATGGGCGAATCCGGCAGGAGCGCCTTCGGATTCTCGATCCAAGGATCGATATGCGCCTCCGTCCAGGTGTAACCCTCCTCGCCGAGCTTCTTCATGCCCGGCGAGTAGGCAAAGCCTTCGACGCTCGCGGCCTTGCGGCCAACGACGCCGTTGAGTTCGGGACCGACTAGGTTTTGGGCGTCAGGCCCCACTTGATGGCAAATGCCGCATTTGTTGGCGAAGGCGGCCTTGCCCGCCTCGGCGTCGCCTGCCGCGGATGCGGGGCCGGCGAGGGCGATCAAAGCGGTCGCGAACCCGAGCCAACACAACCCAAGTTTCATCATCTCCGTTCTCCTTGATAAGCTGCCCAGACTGGAGTTTTCGCCCCTTTGGGGCCCGTTCTTGTAAGCGTACCGGGAGCCAAAAGGGCAGCCTGGCATCACCGTAACATGGAGCGCCCTGAAGCGTTCCACATTGAGCCCTATTTGGGCGCGGTCGGCATGCCCGTATTGCCCGCATCCCGCGCCCATGCGAAAGACTAGCCGGAGCTCTTTGACCCAAATGGCCACTCTCGACGGCTTGGAGCCGCACACATGTCCCCACTGATCCTTCCCGATCCGGACCGCGGGGTGACCTCCCGGCGGAACGACATCGTGAAGCAGCTCAAAAGGTTGGTGCCGGAGGCGACTCTCATCGCCGACGAGGAGGGATGCCGCACGTTCGAATCCGACGCGCTGACCGCCTATCGCTGCCTGCCGCTTGCCGTCGTCTTGCCGAGCAGCACCGAGGAAGTCTCCGCGATCTTGCGCTTCTGTCATGAGAACCACGTCAAAGTTGTGCCGCGCGGAGCGGGGACCTCGCTCGCCGGCGGCGCTCTGCCGCTGGAAGACGCGGTCGTGCTCTGCCTGTCGCGCATGAACAAGGTGATCGAGATCGACCCCTCGAACCGTGTGGCGCGGGTCGAGGCCGGCCTGACCAACATTGCCATCACCGAGGCCGCCTCGAAGCACGGCTTCTTCTACGCGCCGGACCCGTCGAGCCAGATCGCATGCACCGTGGGCGGCAACATCGCCACCAATTCCGGCGGCGCCCACTGCCTGAAATACGGCGTCACGGTCAACAACCTGCTCGGTGTGCGCATGGTCATGATGGACGGCGAGGTCGTCGAGTTCGGCGGCAAGCATCTGGACGCGCCGGGCTACGACTTCTTGCCGCTGATCACCGGCTCCGAAGGCCAGCTTGGCGTCGTCACCGAGGCGACGGTGCGGTTGCTCGCCGCCCCCGAAGGCTCAAAGCCCATCCTGATCGGCTTCGACTCGACAGAGGCCGCCGCGTCCTGCGTCGCCGCCATCATCGCCGCCGGCATCGTGCCCGTGGCCATCGAGTTCATGGACCGTCCCGCGATCCATGTCTGCGAGCATTTTGTGCCCGCCGGCTATCCGCTCGACGCCGAGGCTGCGCTGATCGTCGAGGTCGAAGGCTCCGAGGACGAGATCGAGTATCTCCTGGAGAAGATCGAGGACATCGCCCGCGACTTCCTGCCGACGAGCCTGCGCCGCAGCCAGAGCCCGGAAGAGACCGCGCTGATCTGGAAGGGCCGCAAGGCGGCGTTCGGCGCCATCGGCCAGATCTCCGACTATATCTGCATGGACGGCGTCATCCCGCTGTCCCAATTGCCCAAGGCGCTGGACGAGATCGGCTGGATCTGCCGCAAATACCGTTTCGACGTGGCCAACATCTTCCACGCGGGCGACGGCAATCTCCATCCGCTCATCCTCTATAACGCCAACGATTCCGTGCAGCTCGAGCGCGTGGAGCTGTGCGGCGGCGAGATCTTGAAGCTCTGCGTCGAGCTTGGCGGCTGTCTGACCGGCGAGCACGGCGTCGGCATCGAAAAGCGCGAACTGATGTACGAGCAGTTCACCGACGAGGACATCGACCAGCAAGTTCGCATCAAGGAGGAGTTCGACCCCTCTTGGCTGCTCAACCCGGGCAAGGTCTTTCCGATCGAGGGCCGGGACGCCCAGAGAATGCGCAGCATCGAGCTGACCGATCTTGGCCCCGAGGTGGAAGCCGGCGTCGACGTCGCGATCGAGGCCGAGCTGGCGGAAGGACACGAAGTCCCGTGACCGGTTCCATGCGCCTCGGCTTCCATGCTCCCGAGACGGAAGAGGAGCTTGCCGCTCTCGTCTTCGAGGCGGCCGAGACGCGCACCCCGTTGGAGATCATGGGCAAGGGCACCAAGCGCGAGCTGGGACATCCGGTGGGGGCGGGCGCCGTGGTGAGCAGCGAGGGCATATCGGGCATATCGCTCTACGAGCCGACGGAGCTGGTAATGGTCGCCAAGGCCGGCACGGCGCTTGCCGAGATCGAGGCCAAGCTCGCCGAGAACGAGCAGGAGCTTCCCTTTGAGCCCGTCGATCTCGCCCCGATCCTGGGTTATGCGCCCGGCGACGGCACCATCGGCGGCGTGATCGCCACCAATATTTCCGGCAGCCGCCGCATCCTCAAAGGCGCCGCGCGCGACCATGTGCTGGGCATCCGCGCCGTCAACGGCCGCGGTGAGGTGATCAAGGCGGGCGGCCGCGTCATGAAGAATGTCACGGGCTACGACATCGGCCGCACGCTGGCCGGCTCCTGGGGCACGCTCGCCATGATGACCGAGATCTCGCTCAAAGTGTTGCCGGCGCAGCGCGAGACCCGCACGATTCTCTGCTTCGGCCTGACCGACCAGACGGCGGTCGAGGCCCTCTGCATCGCCATGGGCACGCCCTACGAGGTGTCGGGCGCCCTGCACATCCATGCCGACCTCGCCGCGCGCCTCTCCGATGAGGAAATTGCCGGCGCCGAGAACCCGGTCACCGCGGTCCGGGTCGAGAATTTCCCGTCTTCGGCGCGCTATCGGGCCAACAGCCTGCGCCAGGCGCTGCTCGCCTATAGCCCGGCGCTGGAACTCGACGGCGAACGCAGCGAGGCGTTCTGGAACGACATCCGCACGCTGAAGATGTTTCAGGACAAGCCCAACCCGCTGTGGCGCGTTTCCACCGCGCCGACCCAAGCCGCGAAGCTCGTCGGCAATCTGTCGCGCAAGATCGACGCCCGGGTGGTCTATGACTGGTCGGGCGGCCTGATTTGGATCGAGACGCCGCCCTTGACCGATGCCGGCGCCGTCGACATTCGCCGCCAGCTTGCCGAGCTCGGCGGTCATGCCACCTTGATCCGCGCCGACGACGAGACACGCGCCGGCATCGACGTGTTCCAGCCGCTCGAGCCGCAACACGCCATTCTCTCGGCCAAGCTGAAGCACGCCTTCGATCCGCTCGGCATCTTCAATCCGGGCCGTATGTATCGGGATATGTGAGCCAAGCGTCATGCAGACCAGCTTTAACGCCCTTCAGCTTGGCGATCCGACCATTGCGCGCGTCGATGAGATTTTGCGCCGCTGCGTCCCATGCGAACTCATCGCCGCGCCCTGTCCGACCTACGTGCTGACGCGCGATGAGCGGGACAGTACGCGCGGACGCGTCAATTTGATCAAGCAGATGTTCGAGAGCGGTAAGGTGACCGGCACGATGGTTCACCATATCGACCGATGCCCTTCATGCCTTGGGCGCGCGGCGTCTCCCAGCGGTGTTGACTATATGCATCTCGTCAACCTGGCGCGGGTTCGCATCGAGCAACGCGGACATCGTGCCGCGAGCCAGCGCATGATGCGTTGGTTTGTAAGCCGCGTGCTGGCGAACCCCTATAGCTTCAAGACGCTGCTGGCCTTGGGCTGGTTCGCTAGGCCATTCCGTAATGTCTTCGCCAAGATGGGTCTTCCGCGCGTGGCGGCGGCGTTGGAGCTGGTTCCGGCGAACGCGCTCAAGCTCAAGATTTTGAAGCCCAAGTCGGCCTTCAACCCGAAAGCGCCCCATACGAAGCGCGTGACGATCATGCTGGGCTGCGTGCAGGAAGTTCTGGCGCCGCAGATCAATATGGCGGCGATTAGGTTGCTACGCCGCCATGGCATCGATGTCATGGTGGTCAAGGACGAGGGCAGCAGCGGCGCGGTTGCCCATAGCTTGGGGCACGAGGAGGAGGCGCAGGGTCATGCGCGCCACAATATCGACGCCTTGACGGCCCTGATGCGCGAACGCCTGCTGGACGCGATAATCGTCACCGACGGCGGCCGCGGTGCCATGCTCAAAGACTATGGAAACCTCTTGGCGCGGGACCGCGGTTATGCGGAGCGCGCGGAGTACGTGTCGGGCCTCGCCCGCGACATCACGGAGTACCTCGACGAGATCGGTCTCAACCCGCCCGTCATGTGGACCGGCCTGAAGGTGGCGTACCACTCTGCTTGTTCGTTGCGGCATGGCGAAAGGCTTGAGGCGTTGCCGCGGACTCTTCTCGAGCAGGCTGGCTACACGCTGACCGACATCGCGGAGGGGCATTTGTGCTGCGGTTCCGCTGGCGTTTACAACATCCTCCAGCCGGAACTCGCGGGGCAGTTGCGCGACCGGATGCTGAAGAACATCGAGAGCATTGCTCCCGACGTTATCGTGGTTGGCAATATTGGCTGTATGGCACTGCTCCAGGGCGGCACCGACGTGCCCATCGTCCACACCGTGGAGCTGCTGGACTGGGCTACTGGCGGCCCGTGCCCGCCGACGCTCTCCAAGCTGCGCCACCGCGCCAATCCCATCGAGGCGCTGGTCGAGATGGCCAAGGCCACGGCGAAGGAGCGCGAGCTCGTCGACTAGATCCCTCCTTCAGAAAGGGGGAGGGTGGCGAGACGCGCGGGCTTTCTCGGGGAGGGAGAGCAACGCCGCGTATCGGGGAACGATGGGCTGGAACGCGGCGGCTGGCGGGTGATACGCTAGGGTCCGCAAGACGGCGTTGATTTCGGAGCAACCGGAACGCGCCTTCGATTCGCTAGGACATTTCCACTCCGGCCGGTCGCCGGGGACTGTAGCTGGGCCATGCAAACCAATTTCAACGCCCTTCAGCTTGGGGACCCGACCGTCGCGCGCGCCGACGAGATTCTGCGCCGCTGCGTCCATTGCGGGCTGTGCACGGCGACCTGCCCCACCTACGTGCTGACGGGCGATGAGCGTGACAGCCCGCGCGGCCGCATCTACCTGATGAAGCAGATGTTCGAGGGCCGCGATGTAACCAACACGACGGTGCATCACATCGACCGCTGCCTCTCCTGTTTCGGCTGCATGACCACCTGCCCGAGCGGCGTCGACTATATGCATCTGGTCGATCTCGCCCGCGTGCGTATCGAGCAGCGTGGCCACCGCGGTGCGAACCAGCGCACCATGCGGATGTTCCTGAGCCGCGTGTTGCCCAACCCGAACCGGTTCAAGGCCATGCTGGTGCTCGGCTGGTTCATGAAGCCCTTCCGCAATCTCTTCGCCAAGATGGGCATGCGCCGTATCGCGGCGGCCCTCGACCTGGTGCCGCCGGGTGCGCTCAAGCTCAAGATCCTGAAGCCAAAATCGGCGCTCAATCCCAAGGCGCCGCAGCCGAAGCGCGTGGCGATCATGCTCGGCTGCGTGCAGGAGGTGCTGGCGCCTCAGATCAACCTCGCGGCCATCCGCCTACTGCGCCGGCACGGCATCGATGTCGTGGTGGTGAAAGATGAAGGCTGCTGCGGCGCGCTCTCTCATTCTCTCGGGCGCGAAGAGGAGGCGCGGTCCCACGCGCGCCACAATATCGATGCCTGGACCGCGGTGATGCGCGAGCGCCTGCTCGACGGCATCGTTCTCACGGCCGGCGGCTGCGGCACCATGCTCAAGGACTACGGCAATCTGCTCGCCCGCGACCGCGGCTATGCGGAACGCGCGGAATACGTCGCGGGGCTGGCGAGAGACATCACCGAGTTCCTGGACGAGATCGGCCTCAATCCGCCCGTGATGTGGACCGGGCTGAAAGTGGCGTATCACTCCGCCTGTTCGCTCCAGCACGGCCAGAAGCTCGACGCGCTGCCCCGCGCGCTCCTGGAGCAGGCGGGCTACACGCTCACCGACATCCCCGAGGGACATCTGTGCTGCGGCTCGGCCGGAACCTACAACATCATGGAGCCGGAACTGTCCGGCCAGCTCCGTGACCGCAAGCTCAAGAACATCGACAGCATCAAGCCCGACGTCATCGTCACCGGTAATATCGGCTGCATGAGTCAGCTCAAGCCCGGTACGGATGTGCCGTTCGTTCATACGGTAGAGCTGCTCGACTGGGCCACGGGCGGACCGTGCCCGCCGGCGCTCTCCAAGATGAAGGACGCCGCCCATCCCATCGAGGCCCTGGTGGAGATGGCCAAGATGAGCGCCAAGGAACGCGCGCTCGCCGACTGACGAGCCTTGCTTGCTGGCCGGGTATCGATGGGCTAGAACGCGGCGGCTGGAACCCCTCTAGACTCAGCCGAAATCCTCGATGACCAAGAAGACCGAAAGCCCTCGCCCGGAGGCCCGCCTGCCGAAGGGTTTGCAGGACATTGCCTCAGCGGAAATCCGCGCCACGGAGGCCATGCTCGGCACCATCAGGTCCGTTTTCGAGCGCTACGGCTTCGAGCCGCTGGATACCCCGGCCATCGAGTACACCGACGCGCTCGGCAAGTTCCTGCCGGATCAGGACCGCCCCAACGAGGGCGTGTTCTCCTTTCAGGACGACGACGAGCAGTGGCTCTCGCTCCGCTATGATCTGACGGCGCCGCTCGCCCGCTACGTGGCGGAGAATTTCCAGAATTTGCCCAAGCCGTTCCGGCGCTATCAGGCCGGCCCCGTTTGGCGCAACGAGAAGCCGGGCCCGGGCCGCTTCCGCCAGTTCATGCAGTTCGACGCGGACACGGTGGGCGCGCCCTCTGTCGCGGCGGACGCGGAGCTGTGCATGCTCGCCGCCGATACGCTGGAGGCGCTCGGCATCCCCCGCGGCGACTATGTGGTCAAGGTCAACAACCGCAAAGTGCTCGACGGCGTTCTCGAATCCATCGGTCTCGGTGCGGAGACCCACGCCGCGAAGCGGCTCGCGGTCTTACGCGCCATCGACAAGCTCGACCGGCTCGGCATGGAAGGTGTTGAAGCGCTCTTGGGAAAGGGGCGCAAAGACGAGTCCGGCGACTACACCAAGGGTGCCGACCTCGCTCCCGATCAGATTGCCTCCGTCATGGCCGCCATCGGCGAAGGCGAGATGAAGCTCGGCGATCTCGGCACGGCCGCTGCAGGGATTGGCGGCGAAGGCCTGGAAGAGCTGACCGGGATCGCAGCGCTGATTGCAGCTGCCGGCTACGCGGACCGCATCAAGATCGATCCATCCGTTGTGCGCGGGCTCGAATACTACACCGGCCCGGTGTTCGAGGCGGAGCTGACGCCGAACATCGTCGATGAGCGCGGCCTTGAAATCCGGCTCGGCTCCGTGGTGTCGGGTGGCCGCTATGACGGGCTTGTCGAGCGTTTCACCGGCGAGAAGGTCCCGGCCACCGGAATCTCGGTCGGCGTGTCGCGTCTCCTGTTCGGCCTTCAGCTGCTCGGCAAGTTCAAGGGCGATGCCGTCCAAGGCCCCGTGGTCGTGCTCGTCTTCGACAAGGACCGCTTGGCCGACTATCAGAAGATGGTGCAGGCGCTGCGCAACGCTGGAATCCGTGCCGAACTCTATCTCGGTTCGTCGGGCATGAAGGCACAGATGAAATATGCGGACCGGCGCGGCGCCCCGTGCGTGGTCATTCAGGGCGGCGATGAGAAGGAACGCGGCGAGGTGCAGATCAAGGATCTCGTGCTCGGCGCGGGCCTCACTGCCATCGAGGATCGCGAGGAGTATCTGAAAAAGCAGGCGGAAGCGCAGTTCGCCGTGCCCGAGGCCGAGCTCGTCGAGGCCGTTAAGAAAGTTCTCGCCCGGCACAGGGCATAACCAGCCATGGTTGCGGAATCGGCGAAAGCATTCGAGGCTCTCGAGGCCCAGGCGCGGGCGTTGCTCGACCTGTTCGCGCGCGCGGGCTACGAGCCGGTCGCGCCCGCCATCATCCAGCCGGCTGGCGTGTTCCTCGACCAGGTCGGCGAGCAGGTGAGGTCGCGCACCTATGTGTTCACCGACCTGGCCGGAGAAGAGCTTTGTCTCAGGCCGGACCTGACGGTGCCAGTGTCGCGGCTCTATTTGGAGCGCCACCCCGACGCGGGCGCCCAGGCCCGCTATTGCTACAACGGTCCCGCCTTCCGCTTTCAGCCGCTCGGACCGAGCGCCACGCACCCGCGCGAGTTCCGCCAGGCCGGCATCGAGTGTTTCGGCGCGCCCGACAAGGAGAGCGCCGATGTCGAGGTGCTGCTGCTCGCGGTCGAGGCGGTGAAGAGTGCCGGCCTCAGGGAATATTGGCTTCGCTTCGGCGACATCGCGCTGTTCTACGCGCTCATCGATGCGCTTCAGCTGCCCGAGCGCTGGCGCTTGAAGCTGCGTCATTATTTCTGGCGGCCGCCCGTGTTCCACGCGCTGCTGGCGCGTATGGCCAAAGGCGAACCTTCGGAGACGGACGGCCTGACGGCCGAGCTGGCGCAGAAGATCGGCGCCGCCGACCAAGCGGCCGCCGAGGAAATGGTCGCGGCCTATCTCGAGGCGCAAAGTATCCCGCTCGCGGGCAACCGCTCCTTGCGCGAGATCACCGCGCGCCTGTGCGATCACGCCGCCGACCTGCGCGCCGATCCGTTGCCGAAAGAGGTGGCGACGGTGATCGACTATTACCTCGCCGTCTCCGCGGCCCCGCGCGAGGCCACCGAGAAAATCGCGATGATCGCGAAAGGTGCGGGGCTCGACGTCGACCCCGCGCTGGATGCCGTCTTGCGCCGGTTCGATCGGCTCGAGCGCGCCGGCGTCGATCTGACCCGCGCCACCTTCGACACCGAGTTCGGCCGCAAGCTCGAATATTATTCGGGCCTCGTGTTCCAGATCGAGGCTGCGGGCCTGGACGAAACCGAGCCGGTCGCCGGCGGCGGGCGCTACGACAATCTGCTGGCCGCGCTCGGCGCGCCGCGGCCCGTGCCGGCCGTGGGCTCGGCCATTCACACCGAGCGTCTGCTCGCCGCGGTGGAGAGGAGCGCGCCATGACCGCGCCCGCGCTCGTTATCGCCGTGCCGTCCAAGGGTCGGCTGAAGGAGAAGGCCGCCGAGTTGTTCGAGCGGGCGGGCTACCCGTTGCGCGTCAAAGGGCACGAGCGCGGCTATCGGGGCCAGCTCGAAGGTCTTCCAGATATTGAGGTCGAATATACTTCCGCCGCTGAGATCGTGCATCAGCTCAAGGCGGGCCGTGTGCACTTGGGCATCACCGGCGAGGACCTGGTGCGCGAGACGCTCACCGATGTGGACGGCACAGTCGAGTTTCTTGCGCCGCTGAACTTCGGCCATGCGGACGTGATCGTTGCTGTGCCGGAATGCTGGCTCGACGTGTCGCGTATGGCGGACTTGGAGGATGTGGCCGAGCAGTTCGCCCGGGCCCACGGCCGCCCTCTGCGCGTCGCCACCAAATATATGAACCTCACGCGGCGCTTCTTCGCCAAGAAGGGCGTGACAGGCTACCGCATCGTCGAGAGCGTCGGCGCCACCGAGGCGACACCCGCAACAGGGACGTCGGAGCTGATCGTCGACATCACCACCACCGGCACCACGCTGAGGGCGAACCACCTCAAAGTGCTGGACGATGGACTGATCCTGAAGAGCCAAGCGCATCTGCTGGCGGCCAAGGGCGCCGCCTGGGGCCCGCGGGCCGCCGAATTGCGCGCGGCGATCGTTTCGGCTCTCTCAACCTAAAAAAGACGAAAGTTCACTTCGAGGTGAATGGCGATGTTGCGCGCCAGCGGCTAGTCTCCGGCCGCCATGTGGATTCGTCTTGCCATCTCTGCGGCCCTGCTTGCCGCGTCCGTCACCGCCGCCTTGGCCGCTCCCTCGCGCATCGTCATCCTGCGCCATGGCGAGAAGGCCGATGATTGGAAGCTTTGCGACACCGGCCGGCAGCGGGCGCAAGCGCTGAAATACAATTATCTTGGCAAGGATGCCGCCAAGTCGCTGTTCACCGAGGACGCGCCGCCGGCCTACTTCTTCGCCATCACACTCCACACGATGGAACTCGCGACGCCCGCGGTGAACAGCTGGGGCAAGCCGATCATCTATTATTCGGTGCTGCCCGAGGCGGACGAAAAGAAGTTCACCGAGGCGCTGAACGCCCGGACGCGTGAGGCGGCCGGGAACATCCTCAACAACCCGGCCCTCAAGGGGAAGACCGTCGTGATGGTCTGGGAGCACAAGCACATCGCCAACAAGGCGCTCGACGACAAATATCAGCAAGAGGCGGCGGTGACCCTTCGGCAGCTCTTCCATCTCGACATTCTGCCCGGCGTGCCGCGCGAATGGCCGGACGACAATTTCGACTATTTCTGGATCGTTGATTTCCCGGAGAACTCCAACGTGCCCTCCAAATTCGAGATGGTGAAGCAGGAGTTCGGCAAGTCCTTCCCCGACGTCCCGGCCAATGACTGGGGCAGTCCCGATGGCCTCGATGCCAAGAGCGGCTGCGTGAAGTGAGGCCTAGGCCACGGCCTTCGGCGCTTGTTGGGCTTCCGCCAGACGGTGGCGCCCGTCCTCTTCCGGCGACAGCTTGAAGAACCGGCCGTGGAACTCGTTGAGGCTCGACCGGTGCCCGATCGACACGATGGCCGAGTCCGGCAGCCGTTCCAGCAGAAGCCGGTAAAGCGAGGCCTCGGACTCTTCGTCGAGCGCACTGGTCGCCTCGTCTAGGAATAGCCATTGGGGCTTGTGCAGCAGCGCGCGGGCAATGGAGAGCCGTTGCTGCTCACCGCCGGAGAGCGTGTCGGCCCAATAGGCGGTCTCGTCGAGTTTCTCGCGGAGATGCCCCAGCCCGACCTCCTTGAGAGCCGTCTCGATAACTTGGGGCGTGAAGGCATCCTCGGGTCCCGGATAGGCCAGCGCGCCGCGCAAGGTGCCGAGCGGCAGGTAAGAGCGCTGCGGCAGCACCAGCACGCTGGCGCCCTCGGGAATGCGCACGGAGCCTGAGCCGAAAGGCCACACGCCGCCGAGCGCCCGGAACAGGCTGGTCTTGCCGGAGCCCGACGGCCCCGTCACCAGGATGCGCTCGCCCGGCGCGATGACAAGGTCCGATAGGCGCACGATCTCATCGCCGTTGGGCAGCCCGACGGACATTTGCTCCACATGCAACGTGCCTGCGCCCTGACTGATGAACTCGACCCGCGGCGCGGTCTCGCTGAGCTTCTGGGCCCAGTCGATAGAGGCCTCGAAGCCGGACAGCCTGTCGAGCACCGACTTCCAGTCGGCGATGCTGGAATAGGCCGTGACGAAAAAGGACAGCGCGCTCTGCACCTGGCCGAAGGCCTGGGCGATCTGCATCAGCCCGCCTAGGGTGAGCGTGCCGAAGAAATAGACCGGGCTCACCACCAGGAACGGAAAGATGATCGCCACCTGGCTATAGCCGGCGGTCAGAAACGTCAGCTTTTTGGTGCGGCTCATGATGCCGTACCAGTTTCGGATCACATGCGCGAAGCGGTCGTGGAGGCGCGCCTCCTCGGCGGGCTCGCCGGAAAGCAGCGTCACTTCCTCGGCGTTCTCCCGCAAGCGCACGAGAGAAAATCGGAAATCGGCCTCGTAGCGCTGCTGGTCGAAATTGAGCCTGATGAGCGGGCGTCCCACGAGATGCGTCACCCACGTGCCGATGATCGAATACACGAGCGCCGCCCACACCAGGTAGCCGGGGATCTGGTAGGACGCATCGCCGATCATCAGCGGCGTCGCGGAGGACAGGTTCCACAGGATCACGATGAAGGAAACCAGCGTGACGACCGAGCCGAGCAACGCGATGCCGATGTCGAGCGTACCGTTGACGAACAGGCGGATGTCGTCGGCGATGCGCTGGTCGGGGTTGTCGGCGGAGTCGCCCTTGAGCCGCATCCGGTAGTGGGTGCCATCGGCGAGCCAGCGCCCGAGATAGGCCTCCGTCAGCCAGCCGCGCCAGCGGATCTGCAGCCATTGCTGCAAATAGAGTTGGTAGACCGCCGTGACGATGAAGAAGATGGCGAGCACCGTGAACACGCCGAACTGGTAGATGAAAACCTCCCAGTTCTTGTCCTGAAGCGCCGTGTAGAACGTGTTGTACCAGGCGTTGAATCGGACGTTCAGCCAGACCTGGAACAGCTGGAGCGCGATCACCACGAGCAGCAGCCCGCGCCCCCATAAGCGGTCGCTGCCGCGGAAATAGGGGAAGGCGATGCGAGCAAACTCTTTGGCCGTGTCGCGGAATTTCGCCATATGGGAGCGACCCTCGAGGAGCCCCTAGAACAAGGGAGCACGAATGGCGCGACGATAGGGCCAAAGTCTGGGCTTGGGGAAATTACGAATGCGTAAGCTTGGCCCGCGCGAGGCCGGAAATCGGGCCTAAGATTAATGGGCGGCAATAGGCCGCCCATGGCAGCCGCCTAGTCGTCGCTGATGCTCTCGAAGAACCAAGCGATTATGGCGGCGGCAGTTAATGAAACGACGGCCCCGATCAGAGGCGCCGTAGCAAGGGCTGCAAAATGGATTTCCATGGCGCGATCCCCCGTTGGTGCGCAAGCTTTCTGAAAACGGCGGACGCACGAGAATGTTCCGGGGTGTTCGAAAAAAAGGGGGGGGGAAATCCCGCCAAAGCAAAAAGGGGCGGCCACTGGCCGCCCCTTCCGCAAAGTCAGTAATGAGCTAGGACAAGCCTACATCATGTCCATGCCGCCCATGCCGCCCGGGGGCATGCCGGGCATGCCGCCCTCGTCCTTCTTGGGCGCCTCGGCCACGCCCGCCTCGGTGGTGACCAGCAGGCCGGCGACCGACGCCGCATCCTGAAGGGCGGTGCGGACGACCTTGGCTGGGTCGATGATGCCCTTTTGGATGAGGTCCACATAGGTGTCGTTCTGGGCGTCGTAGCCGAAGGACGGAGACTTCTGCTCCAGCACCTTGCCGACCACGATGGAGCCTTCGACACCGGCGTTCTCGGCGATCTGGCGGATCGGCGCCTGGAGCGCGCGGCGCACGATATTGATGCCGGCCTCCTGGTCCTCGTTGTCGCCTTTGGACTTGATGCCCTTGGAGGCGTGCAACAGGGCTACGCCGCCGCCGGGAACGATGCCTTCCTCGACGGCCGCGCGGGTCGCGTTCAGAGCATCGTCGACGCGATCCTTCTTCTCCTTCACCTCGACCTCGGTGGCGCCGCCGACCTTGATCACGGCAACACCGCCCGCGAGCTTCGCCAGCCGCTCTTGCAGCTTCTCGCGGTCATAGTCGGAGGTGGTGTCTTCGATCTGCTGCTTGATCTGACCGACGCGCGCTTCGATGTCGTCCTTCTTGCCGCCGCCGCGAACGATCGTGGTGTCGTCCTTGGTGATGGTGACGCGTTTGGCCTTGCCGAGCATCTGCACCGTGACGTTCTCGAGCTTGATGCCGAGATCCTCGGAGATCATCTCGCCGCCGGTCAGGATGGCGATGTCCTGAAGCATGGCCTTGCGGCGATCGCCGAAGCCCGGCGCCTTGACCGCGGCGACCTTCAGACCGCCGCGCAGCTTGTTGACCACGAGAGTGGCCAAAGCCTCGCCCTCGACGTCCTCGGCGATGATGAGCAACGGACGGCCCGACTGCACCACGGACTCCAGGAGCGGAAGCATGGACTGAAGGCCCGACAGCTTCTTTTCGTAGATGAGGATGTAGGGGTTATCGAGCTCGGTGATCATCTTCTCGGCGTTGGTGATGAAGTAGGGCGAGATGTAGCCGCGGTCGAACTGCATGCCCTCGACCACTTCGAGCTCGCTGTCGAGGCTCTTGGCTTCCTCGACGGTGATCACGCCCTCATTGCCGACCTTCTTCATGGCCTGGGCGATCATGTCGCCGATGGTCTTCTCGCCGTTGGCCGAAATGGTGCCGACCTGGGCGATTTCGGCGGAGCCGCTGACCTCTTTCGACTGCTTGCGAATAGCCTCGACCACCTCGATCACGGCCTTGTCGATGCCGCGCTTCAGGTCCATCGGGTTCATGCCGGCGGCGACGGCCTTCAGGCCCTCGCGTACGATCGCCTGCGCCAGCACGGTCGCGGTCGTGGTGCCGTCGCCCGCGGTCTCGTTGGTCTTCTGGGCGACCTCTTTCAACATCTGCGCGCCCATGTTCTCGAACTTATCCTCAAGCTCGATCTCCTTGGCCACGGTGACGCCGTCCTTGGTCGAGCGCGGGGCGCCGAACGACTTCTCGATGATGACGTTGCGGCCCTTGGGACCGAGCGTCACCTTGACCGCGTTGGCCAGCACGTCGACGCCGCGCAGCATGCGCTCGCGGGCGTCGGCGGCAAATCTCACATCTTTAGCTGCCATTGAAATGCTCTCCGTTTTGGGGTCGCGCCCTCGAGGCGCCGGCTCGGCCGGCATCTTGACGGGCGGTGTTTCGAAGGGGTGAGGGGCGTTAGCCGAGAATGCCCATGATGTCGGACTCCTTCATGATCAGGAGATCGTCGCCATCGATCTTGACCTCGGTGCCCGACCATTTGCCGAACAGCACCTTGTCGCCGGCCTTCACGCCCAGGGGCTGGATCTTGCCGTCCTCGCCACGGGCGCCGGGCCCTGCGGAAACGACCTTGCCGGTCTGCGGTTTTTCGGCTGCGGTATCGGGAATGATGATACCGCCTTTGGTCTTCTGCTCCTCCTCGAGCCGCTTGACCACGACGCGGTCATGCAGGGGACGGAATTTCATGGATTTCTGCTCCTCATTCGCTGGAACGCTGCTGGTTGGCACTCGAGCAATGTGAGTGCCAATAGCGCCGCTTGTAAGGGCGAGCCTTGCGCGGTGTCAACAGGCGCATAGCCGCGAACATCGAGCGGTGCCGGAAGCCCGCTTGATGCCCGAACGACGTTAAAAAAGGGGTTACGGGGTCAGCCCGAGGCCAGACAGCGCCCGACCCAGCGCCCCAGGTAGATGGCGATGAAGATGCCGATGACCGCAAGGGCCAGCCCATGGATCCAAAGACCCGAGCGGCGGTAGGTGAGATCGGCGAAGGGGTTGGGCAGATGCTGGAAATGCTCGGCGGTGAACGTACCTGCTATTTCCGCATGCCGGCGCATCATCAGCCACCCATGAATCGTGATCAAAAGCCATGCCGTGCTGATCAGGAGGCCGGCCCCGATCACGGCGAAACCGGCCCAACGGCTCGCCCCCAAGGCCGTCGGGCTCAAGGCCAGCGCCCCGACGATCAGCGAGTTGGCGACGAGCAAGGCGTTGTGCCGCGCCCATATCGTCTCTCGTTCCGAGTTGATCAGATCGACATAGGCCTGAAACAGCGTGGCCTTATCGGAAAGATCGGCGGGTTCGCCCATGACAGAGATCTGCCATGGCGCGCTGGCCGGCGCCAGAGGTCCGTTGCGAGATGGCCGCTGCCAAGCCGGCGGCCAACCGGTTCCTAGGGTTTCACGGGCGTGATCGGAAGTTCGATGCAGCAGCGCAGGCCACTCCGGCGCCAGTCGAGCACCGTCTCCCCGTGGGTCTGGCGCTTGGTCAGCCGTTCGATCAGCCCGATGCCGAAGCCCCGCGCGCTGGGGACCGAAACCGCCGGTCCCCCGCTTTCCGTCCAGACCATGACGAGCGTCGGCCCGGCGTCTTTGGAGGGCGGTAGCGAACGGAATTTGAGCTCGACCCGCCCGCTCCCGTTGGACAGCGCACCGTATTTGATGGCGTTGGTGGCAAGCTCGTGCAGCACGAGCACGATCGTCTGCGAGTCTTGGGAGCCAAGTGAGATATTGGCGGCTTCGACATCGATGCGGTCCCAGACGCCGAGTGGCGAGAGCGCTTTCTCCACGAGGTTTTCCAGCGAGACCGCGTGCCACGCCCCCTTCATGAGCGCGTCGTGCGTGGCGGCAAAGGTGTTCAGCCGCGCCTGAAGGGACGTCACGAAGTCCCGTGCTTCGGGCCGCGTTTCGCTGGTCATGTTGACTAGGCTGCTCACGACCGAAAACAGGTTCTTCATCCGGTGCGAAAGCTCGCGGTTCAGGAGATCATAGGCTTCCTGCGTACGCCGCCGGTCGGTCACGTCGAAGCAGAGCCCGGCGAGCATCGACGGCTCACCGTCTTCGGCACGATCGAGAACCTGACCGCTAAAGCTGAGCCAGCGCATTCCGCCGTTGTCCTGGGGGTCAACCCTGAACTCATGCGTGAACGGCCTGTCGTCGCGCAGGGCCTCGCCCAAGGAAACCCGGAGCAGCGCGACGTCGTCTTGATGGATGCGCTCGAAAAAGTTCGCGGCAGGAACCTGCACCGCTCTGGGCGCGAGCCCGAGAAGCGCGGCGAGGCTGGACGTCATATGGACGACGTTTCTGCCGAAATCCCATTCCCAAAGGCCTGCGCCGGCAGCTTCCACGGCGCGAACGAGCCGCCCGGGGTCGCCAAGGAGGAGGTTGACCCCGGCTGGACGACCGGGGTCAGGGCTTGCTTTCAACATTTGGGAGCTGAGAGATATGTAGGCCGTGACTTTGCCTTTTGGCCGCATATTGGGGCGGCGACGGGGGATGTAGTGCAGTCTTACGCGGGCCCCACGGCCCCTGTCTTTTAACTTTGACACATTGCCCGGTTGGGTTGCAGATGAGGCGGTCATGCAGGCGGACATCCCTTTCAGTTACGGCGTTCAGTGCCCGCAATGCCCGCTCCGCGCCTGCGCGGTCTTTCAGTCCGTCAGTGACGATGAGCTCGATTTTATTTCCGCGTTGAAGGCGGGCGAGTTGCGCACCGGGCCGGCCTCGACAGTGTTCCAGGAGGGGGTGCCTTCCGATCAGCTATTCACGCTGCTTGAGGGTTGGGCCTTCCGCTACAAAACCCTGGACGACGGGCGCCGGCAGATCACGAGCTTCGCCCTGCCGGGCGATTTCATCGGCATTCAAGGTTCCATGCTGGGCGACATGGATCATTCGGTCGAAACGCTGACCCCGGCCGTGCTGTGCAGCTTCCCCAGAAAGCGCGTTTGGGAACTTTATCAGAACTGTTCGAGCCTCGCCTTCGACATCACGTGGCTCGCCGCGCGGCAGGAATCGATCCTCAACGAACATCTGTTGAGCCTTGGCCGCAGAAACGCCGTCGAGTGCGCTGCCTATTACATTCTCCACCTCTATCTCCGGGCCGACGACGTCGGCCTCGTCACCGAAGGCAGAGTCCGCTTTCCCTTCACGCAGGAGCATCTCGCCGACGCGCTTGGCCTCTCCCTGGTGCACACCAACAAGACCCTGAAGAAGCTCTCGGCCGACGGCCTGATCCAGTGGGAGCACGGCTGGTGTTTCATTCCCGACATCGCGCCGCTTGCCGAGCTCGCCAAGTTCGATCTCGGCCAGCCTCGCACCCGCCCTTTGCTGTGATCTGGAGCCCGCGCAGCCTTGGCCTTGAAGCGCTTGGCTGGTATCACAGATGCGGCGGCCAATTTGATGTTGCGTTGCAATAGCCTGTCGCCCATGATTTCCGGGCGAGGGGCGGCGCGATCATGCAAACCGGCATCACCATGTCTGATGGGCAGGGCGCCGCCTCAGGAGGGCTCGCCATGCTTGATGTGATCGTTCTGATCGCTATGGCCATCACCGCGGCCGCATTTGCAGCTGGGCTGACCTTTCAGGCCGGTCTGCCGCTTTTGCCGGTCTTGATCGGCACGGCGGCGCTGTTTCTGGTCATGGCCGCGTCCTTCGTCGGGGCGGGGCGGGGATCGCGCGGTGGCGGCGCTAGCGGCGACCGCCTCGGCGAGCTCGAAGAAGCCCTCGAAATCATCGACACCGATTTGCAGCGTCTCGACCGGGTCGAGGACAATCTTTCGCGCCTTGACGGTCTCTCCGACAAGGTGGAGCGGCTGGACCAGGCTGTTGCCGGGGGCGCGCTGGGAGATGTCGCTGGTGGCCGCGCAAATACCGCTTTCGCCGGCGAGCTCGAGAACGTTTATGCGCGGATCGAAGCATTGCGCACCGAGGTTCAGGCGGAGAATCGCACCGAGCGCGACAGGATCGCCAACGAGCTCGGGGTTCTCGAAGGACAGATCAAGTCTCTCTCCGGCAATCTTGAGGCCCCCGGGCCGAGAATGGACAAGGCCGGATGGCGCGACGTGCCGCCCGCCCCGCCGCTCCTTACGCTTGAGGAAGAAGTTGAAGTCGAGATCGAGCCTGAGCCTCTCGCGGAGCCAGAGCCGGAGTTGGTTCTGGAGAGCCCGGTGCCCGAGGCTGTCCCGCTGGAGTTGGAGCCAGAGCTGGAAATAGAAGAGCTGGCGGAAGCGGCGGCCGAGGAATTTGAGGCGGCAAAGGAAGAAGAACCCGACAACGGCCTCGATGACGGAGCGGGTTTGCCGGCTGCCGCCGTCGTGACGGAGGAGTTCGCTGCCGAGATCGAGGCCGAACCCGAACCAATCGCCGCCATGGCCGCCACGAGCTTCCTCGACGACGACGATGATGATCGGATGCTCAACATCCTTCGCGAGGGGATCGAGGAGGGCAGGGTCGACCTCTATCTTCAGCCGACCGTGATCCTGCCCGACCGTAAGATTCGCTACTTCGAAGCGCTGACGCGGATCCGGCAAGCGGATGGCACGCTGGTCTTGCCCGGCGAGTATATGCCCGTGGCCAAGCGCTCGGCCTTGATGCCGCTGATCGACAATGTGCTTCTGGTGCGCAGCGTTCAGGTGTTGCGCCGGCTTGGGCCCGACACGCGGATCAAGGGCGTGTTCTGCAATGTCTCCATGCACTCCTTGCTCGACTCCGATTATTACCCCGAGTTGATCGAGTTCATGGAGGAGAACAACAGCCTCAGCGAGAACCTGGTTTTCGAGATCAACCAGACCGAGATGCTCGGCCTGACCCAGACCGAACTCAGCTGTCTCGATACTTTGGGCGCGCTCGGCTACACGTTCTGCCTCGACAACGTGGCCGACATCGAGGCCGACTTCGGCGCTTTGAGCGACCGCTATTTCCGCTACGTCAAGGTCGGCGCCGAGCGCTTCCTCGGGGGGCCGGGCCGCAAAGCCGCGGATCTGAAGCGCCGTCTGGATGGACTCGGCATGCAGCTCATCATCGAGAAGGTGGAGAGGGAGGGCGACGTCGCGGAACTGCTCGACCACGGAGTCGAGTTCGCCCAAGGCCATCTTTTCGGGGAGCCGCAGCCCATGAACGCGGCGCTGTCGAGGGAACTCGAGAACGCCGGCGCGCACTAAATAAAAACGGCGCGCCCGCAAGGACGCGCCGCTGGGTGTCTGACGGAAGAGAGCTTACTCCTCCTCTTTCTTGTCTCCAGCTTCTTCCTTGCCTCCAGCTTCGCCTTCTGCGTCCTCGCCCGATCCCGGTGCGTAGATCTCGGACTGAAGATCCTCGTCGACCGCCTCGTCTTCCATGTCTTCAACATGGATCACCAGCGGTCGGGCTTCGTCCAGGGCAGGCGGTGAGAACGCTTTCGCAGGTTGGTTGAGCCCGATAAACCCGAGAGCGCACACGCTCGCCAAACCAATCCTAAGCATAAGATGACGCATTTCCGTCTCCATCGCCGAAGCGCGGGGCCCGATGCCGTCGCCCTGAGTCGGCGTGGCGCGAATTTTATCAGCGCCCCGCCTCAGATGCGACGGAAAGCGCGACCAGCGGCGTCCTTGACCCCGATCCCCCAAGCCTCTAACCGAGCGCCATGACCGCAACTTCTTTCGCCGTCCCCATCGTCGACTCCGTGCAAGACATCGGCAAAGGCTACCGCGCCTGGTTCGTTGATATTTGGGGTGTCATGCACAATGGGCGAACCGCTTTTCCGGAGGCTTCCGCCGCGACGCGCGCATTCCGCGACCAAGGAGGGGTGGTCGTGCTGTTGTCCAACTCGCCGCGGCCGAGTCCCGCCGTACAAGAGCAGCTTCGCGAATTCGGCGTGCCCGATGGGGCCTACGATGCGACTGTCACCTCCGGCGATCTGACGCGCCACGAACTCGGCAAGCACGCCGGCGCCCGGGTTTTCCATCTCGGGCCCGAGCGCGACAGGGCGATCTTCGCTGGGCTCGACATCGCGCTGACCGGGCCGGAGGAGGCGGAGCTTGTCGTGTGCTCGGGTCCGTTCAACGACGACGTCGAGACGCCCGACGACTACACGGGTCTCTTGGGGGCGCTCGCCGCGCGCGGCCTCCTCATGATCTGCGCCAACCCGGATCACATGGTCGAGCGGGGACATCGGCTCGTCTACTGCGCCGGTGCGCTGGCAGCGGTCTACGAGACATTTGGCGGCAAGGTGATCTACGCGGGAAAGCCCCATGTGCCGGTCTATGAATTGGCCTTGGAGACCGCAGGCAGGCTCGCGGGCGAGACCCTCGACAGGGCGCGGGTGCTGGCCATCGGCGACGGCCTCAAGACCGATATCGCCGGGGCCGGCAGTTTTGGCATCGACGCCGTCTTCGTGGCGAGCGGGCTGCATGCGCCGGGCGAAGGCGGTGAAGCGCTCGACGCGGCGCACCTGACCCAACTATTCGGGCAGGAGGGCAGGCGGCCGATCGCCGCCATGCGCGGGCTTCAATGGTGAGCGCTAGTTCTTTTCGCTGAACAACGCGTCGATCTGCGCTTGATCCGCCTTGTCGGCGGGCAGCGCCGGACCTTCGAGCGCGATCTCGGATTGCGGCGCTTGGCTTGGCCCCGGCGTGTCATCGTCATTCAGGCGTCCGGCGATCACCCGGTCCAAGGTCTGGGTGATCTTGGTCACCCGCTGACCCACGAGGTCGTGGAAGCCGCACGCCGTCATGATCGACAGGATCGCGTCCTCGGCCTTCTTGGCCTCTTCCTTGTCGGCGAGCGCCAGCAGACCTTCCGCAGAATCGAGGATGCGCGCCGCGGCGTCCTCGGCGGTGGCGCGGATGGCCGCAAGTTCGCGCAGCGTATTCACAAGAGCGGTAATCTCTGCCGCGACCGAATGCGATTCGCAGCCGCAAGCCTTCTGGCGCGCCGCCCGCTTCGTTTCGGTTCCCCCAGCCTCACGACCCATCGACAAAACCCCTCTTTCGGAAAAAGTCCCTTTTGAAACGAATGTTCCGCTCGGCCCTCTTAGGGAGCGCCGCCAAAGATGGCGTCGATCTTCGATTTCAGTGTTGCGGCGTTGAACGGCTTGACGATGTAGTTGTTCACGCCGGCCTTCTTCGCCGCGATCACGTTGTCGGTCTTGGATTCGGCGGTGACCATGATGAAAGGCGTGCGCGACAGGCGGTCGTCGGCGCGCACCTCGCGCAGCAGCTCGTAGCCGGTCATGGGCTCCATGTTCCAATCGGAGATGATGAGCCCGTAGTCCTTCTCGCGCATCATGTTGAGCGCCGAGGTCCCGTCGCTCGCCTCATCCACATTGGCGAAACCGAGCTGCTTCAAAAGATTCCGAATGATCCGGATCATCGTCTTGTAGTCGTCGACGACGAGCACCGGCGTGCTGGGATCGAGTGCCATAACCTTCCTCCGTCTGCCTCAGCCTTCGGCCCCGCTTGCTCTTATGTGCAAGTCTTCAAAGCACCGAAGGATGCGTTCCCGTCCCGGCCAGCCCGAAACGGGGAGAATTCACTGCAGTAAATTTAAGTGTTAGGCCATGAACGGAGAGTTAAATCGCGGATTTGTCGGATTTTCTCCTCACAGGACTAGGCCCGCCAAGATATTGCAGCGCAGCAATGGCTTCGCTATTTTGCCCAGCTCATCACACCGACAAACAAGCAGGGAAAGCGCAATGACGAGCACCGCGAACGGTCAGACGAGCCTGGGCCATGGCTACTACTTGGAAGATTTGTCTCCCGGCATGGAGGCCAGCGTCTCCAAGAAAATCACCGATGAGGACGTGAGGACCTTTGCCGCGCTGTCCGGGGACGTGAATCCGGTCCATCTCGACGATGACTTCGCCGCCGGCACCATCTTCAAGAAGCGCATCGCCCACGGATTTCTTACGGGCGCCCTGTTCTCCACCGTGCTCGGCACCAAGCTGCCGGGGCCGGGGTGCATCTATCTGTCCCAGACCATGAAGTTCAAGGCGCCGGTCTATATCGGCGACGAAGTGGTCGCGACCTGCACGATCAGCGCCGTCGACACGGAGAAGGGCCGGGTCACGCTCGCCTGCGTTTGTTCCATCGCCGGGAAGCCCGTCCTCGAGGGCGAGGCTCTGATGATGGTCGATCGCAAGCCCGCGAGCCAATAGACCGAGGACGCGAAGGATCTCCGATGGACATTGTCCGCTCCTGGCGGGACACACCGGCCGCTCTCAAGGGCGCGGTTCTGGCCATCGGCAATTTCGATGGCGTCCATCGAGGCCACCAGGCGGTGCTCAATGAGGTGAAGCGCATCGCCGCGGAGGAAGGACGCCGCGCCGGCGCCGTCATTTTCGAGCCGCACCCGCGCGAGTTCTTCGCGCCCGGTCAGCCGTTTTTCCGGCTGACGCCGCTGCCGGTGAAGCTCGAGCTGCTCGAGGCGCTCGGCCTCGACGTCACCTTCGTGCTCACCTTCGATCAGGCCTTATCCTCGCTGTCGGCGGACACCTTCGCCGGCGAGGTCGTGGGGGAGGGCTTCGGCGCGAGCCACGTGGTGGTCGGCTACGATTTCACCTACGGCAAAGGCCGGACCGGCTCCGTGGAGCATTTGGCGGCAATCGGCGAGACCAAAGGCTTTGGCGTGGACGTGGTCGCGCCGGTGACGCTTGCAGGCGGCGTGACCTTTTCGTCGAGCACGATCCGCGAGCACTTGCGGCAGGGCGAGGTGCGGGAGGCTGCCGAGCAGCTCGGCTATTGGTGGCGCGCGCGGGGCCGTGTCAGCCATGGCGCGGGGCGCGGCAAGGAGCTCGGCTTTCCGACCCTGAATTTCAAGCTCGCGCCTGGTCAAGATGTGCGTCACGGCATCTACGCCATGCGCGTCCATCACGCCGGCGAGCGCTATCACGCCGCGGGCTATGTGGGGCCCCGCCCCACCTTCGGCGCCGACGAGCCGGTGCTGGAGGCGTTCCTGCTCGACTTCTCCGGCGACCTCTACGACCACGAGGTCGAGGTCGAGTTCATCGATTTTCTGAGGCCGGATCTCGCTTTCGACACACCGGAGGCGCTTGCTGCCCAGATGGCGAAGGACTGCGACACGGCCCGCGCCGTGTTGGCGGCGGTCGATGCCGACGATCCCATGCGGCGTTTCACCCTGGGCGCGGTGCTCGCCAACCGGGCACTGGATTGTGGTAAGGCCGGTTGCTAGAACGCCTCGCACATCGAATCGAGGCCTCGGGGCGGAAACAGGGATCATGGTGAGAAAAGCTAAGAGCGGCAAACCGGCCGCCAAGAGCGCGCGCAAAGCTGCCCGCAAATCAAAGCGCGCGGTCAAGCCGAAGACGCTCAAGACCAAGAAGGCCGTCTCCAAGAAGAAGACCGCCAAGCGTGGGGTCGTGAAGCGCAAGACGGCCGCCAAGCGGAAGCCCGCGGCCAAGAAGGCTGTCTCCAAGAAAAAAACGGTAAAGAAGGTCTCCTCCAAAAAGGTCACGGCCAAAAAGCCTAGCGTGACTAAGAAGAAGGCTGTCAAAACGTCTTCGAAGCGGAAGGCGGCCGCCAAGCGTAAGACGGTCAAGACGAAGGCGAAGAGGCCAGCCAAAAAGGCTCCGGCCAAGTCGAGGGCCCGCCAGACCGCGAAACCGAGAAAAGCCGCCGCGCCGAGGAAGGGCGCCGCGAAGCCCGGGAAAGCGCCTGCGAAGAAACCGGCGCCGGTCAAGACGACTGTCACCAGCAAGACGCCCGCAGCCACAACGCCCGCGCCGAAGAGACCCGCACCCAAGAGACCCGCGCCTAAGAGGGCTGCAACGCCGAAGCCGAAAGCCGTCGAGATGCACGCCGAGCGCGACTGGAGCGAGACTCTGTTCCTGCCCAAGACCGACTTTCCCATGAAAGCGGGACTGCCGCAGCGCGAGCCGGAGCTGCTGGCGCGTTGGGCCGAGATGCGTCTCTACGATCGCATGCGCGAAGCCGCCATGGGCCGCGAGAAATTCGTCCTCCATGACGGCCCGCCTTACGCCAACGGTCACCTCCACATCGGGCACGCCCTGAATAAGATCCTCAAGGACGTCATCACCCGGTCTCAGTCCATGATGGGCAAGGACGCCAATTACGTGCCGGGCTGGGATTGCCACGGACTTCCCATCGAGTGGAAGGTCGAGGAGGAGAACTACCGCGCCAAGGGCCGGCCCAAGCCGGACCTCTCCGACGCGGTCGCGCTGATCGCCTTCCGCCGCGAGTGTCGCGACGAAGCGGCGAAATGGCTCGAGGTCCAACGCGAGGAGTTCAAGCGGCTCGGCGTCGAGGGCGACTGGGCGCATCCCTACACGACGATGAGCCATAAGGCGGAGGCGACCATCGCCCGCGAGCTCATGAAGTTCGCCATGAACGGTCTGCTCTATCGCGGGTCCAAGCCCGTGATGTGGTCCGTGGTGGAACGCACCGCGCTTGCCGAGGCCGAGGTCGAGTACCAGGAGATCGAGAGCCCGGCGATCTACGTGAAGTTTCCGGTGCTGTTCGCGACGGATGACAATCCTAATCCGCAAACGCTGCAGCATGCCTCGGTGGTGATCTGGACGACGACGCCTTGGACCATCCCTGGCAACCGCGCCATCTCCTATTCGCCGACCATCGACTACGGTCTCTATGAGGTCACCGAGGCCCCGGACGACAATTGGGTCAAGGTCGGCGAGCGGCTGATTCTGGCTGATGCATTGGCCGAGACCGTCAAGCAGGCCGCGCGCATCGAAAGCTGGTCGAGGCTCGGCGAGGTGTCTCGCGAGATGCTTCGCCAATCCATGAGCGCGCATCCTCTGCGCGGCGAGAGCGATTATCGCTTCATGGTGCCGCTGCTGCCCGGCGACCACGTCACCGACGAAGCCGGCACCGGGTTCGTGCACACAGCCCCCGGCCACGGCGTCGATGACTTCGAGGTATGGACCGCCAACGAACGCCTTCTGGCCGAGCGCAATATCGACAAAGCGATCCCCTTCACCGTCGACGAGGCCGGTTTCTTCACCAAGGAGGCGCCGCGCTTCGAGGGTAAGCGCGTGGTCGACGACAAGGGTAAGTTCGGCGATGCCAACGAGGCCGTGATCCGGGCGCTGCAGGAGACGAACGCACTCGTCGCGCGTGCCCGCTACAAGCACGACTATCCCCATTCCTGGCGCTCCAAGAAGCCGGTGATCTTCCGCGCCACGCCGCAATGGTTCATCGCCATGGACCGCGAGCTCGACGGCGGGCAGAGTTTGCGTGCCCGCGCCCTGGACGCCATCGACGATACGCGCTTCGTGCCGCCGCAAGGCGAGAAGCGCATCAAGGGGATGGTCGATACCAGGCCGGATTGGGTGGTGTCGCGCCAGCGCGCCTGGGGCGTGCCCATCACCGTGTTCGTGCACAAGGACACCGGCGAGGTCATTCCGCGCCGGGATTTCAACGCATCGGCGGAGTTGATCGACAGGATCGTGATGGCCTTCGAGTCCGAGGGAGCCGATGTTTGGTTCAAGGATGGCGCGCAGCAGCGCTTTCTGGATGGGCTGGTGGATGACCCGGAGGCTTGGGAGAAGGTCGACGACATCCTCGATGTCTGGTTCGACTCCGGCTCCACCCATGCGTTCGTGCTGGAGCAGCGGCCGGACTTGAAGTGGCCCGCTTCGCTTTATCTCGAAGGGTCCGACCAGCATCGTGGCTGGTTTCAGTCCTCGCTGCTCGAGGCATGCGGCACGCGCGGCCGCGCGCCCTTCGAGGAGGTGCTGACCCACGGCTTCGTCAACGACGAGGACGGCCGCAAGATGTCGAAATCGCTTGGCAACGTGGTGTCGCCGCAAGACGTCATCCGCCAGTCCGGCGCCGAGATCCTGCGGCTCTGGGCCATGAGCTCCGACTATGCCGAGGATTTGCGCATCGGCCCGGACATCATCAAGGCGAATGTCGACTCTTATCGCCGTTTACGTAACACGCTGCGCTTCCTGCTCGGCAATCTCGCGCATTACCGCGACGATCTCACCGTGCGGTATCAGGACATGCCCGAGCTCGAACGCTACATGCTTGCGCGGCTCTCCGAGCTCGATGTGCTCGTGCGCGAAGGTTACAGAGATTACGACTTCAAGCGCATCTTCCATGCGCTGCTGAATTTCTGCGTCAACGACATGTCCGCGTTCTATTTGGACATCCGCAAGGACGCGCTTTATTGCGATGCCTATGACAGCGTGACGCGCCGCGCCGCGCTCACCGTCATGGACCATCTCTTCGCCGCGCTCACGGCTTGGCTCGCGCCGATGCTTTGCTTCACCATGGAAGAGGCTTGGCTGACCCGGTTCCCCGGTGACAAGGGTTCGGTGCATTTGAGCCGGTTCCCGGACGTGCCGGGCGAATGGGCGGACGAGGCGCTCTCCACGAAGTGGCGGAAGGTGCGCCAGGTGCGCCGGGCCGTCACCGGCGCGCTCGAGATCGAGCGCAGAGAGGGCCGCATCGGATCGAGCCTTGAGGCAGCGCCGAAAGTTTATGTCTCGGATCGAGACTTGCGCGAGGCCCTGGGCGGCGTCGATCTCGCCGAGATCGCCATCACCAGTGGCGCGACGCTTGTCCCCGAGGAGGGACCGCGAGAGGCCTTCCGGCTTGAGGACGTGCCGGACGTGGCCGTGGTCTTCGCGCGCGCCAAGGGCATGAAATGCGCGCGCTCCTGGAAAATTCTCTCCGACGTGGGCGCCGATCCGGACTTCCCCACGCTCTCCCCCCGCGACGCCGAGGCCGTGCGCCAATACGATCGGCGCACCGGCCATACGGGATAGCGCCATGTTCCGTCACTGGCTTTGGGGACCCTATTCCCCGCTTGGACTGATCGTGGCTCTGCTCACGCTTGTGGCCGACCAAGCCAACAAAGCCTGGATGCTTTATGTCTATGACATCGGCGCCAAGCAGACGGTGACCCTGACGCCGTTCTTCGACCTCGTCTTGGTTTGGAACAAGGGCATCAGCTATGGGCTCTTGCCCCAGGACAGCGCCGCGGGCCGCTTGGGGCTCATCGCCTTTGCCATCGTCGCCAGCGTGGCGCTCGTTGTTTGGCTCGCCCGCATCACGGCGCCACTGACGGCCGTTGCCATCGGGCTGATCATCGGCGGGGCCTTGGGCAACGCGATCGACCGGGCGGTGTATGGCGCGGTGGCCGATTTCTACGCTTTTCACGCCTTCGGCTTCGAATGGTACGTCTTCAATATCGCCGACGTGGCCATAGTTGCCGGGGTTATTGGACTTCTGTATGACTCAATATTCGGGGGTCACAAAAAGGCCGGAAACCCCTCCAAAATGTAAATAAATCCGGGCTTGCCGGATTCGAGGGGGAATTTTGGGGCACGTCACCGCCACAACCGTTGCAAACCGGGCCGCAAGGCTCGCCGCCATGCTTGGCTGCGTGGCGCTTCTTGGCGGCTGCGGCGGTGTCGAGTTCGAAGGCAAGGTCTTCGACTATATGGGCGTCTCCGGCGACCGCCAGGAAGCCGATGTGCGCATGAGCGAGCGTCCGCCGCTCATGGTCCCCCCCAATCTAAACAATCTCCCGCCGCCGACCGAGAGCACGTCCGTGGCGGCGAACCGCCAGGATTGGCCTGACGATCCGGAGAGGGTCCGCGAACGGGTCATCGAGACCAAGAAGGCCCAGCAGGCCGCGGTCGAGGCCGAGGCCGACCCCATTAATCCTTACGCGGGCAAGGAAACGCTGCTCGACAAGTGGCTCGGCAGGGACAAGACGGTCGAAGAGCCGGTGGCCGATGTCCCTGAGCCCGACGCCTCGGACCGCGTGGCAGCCGAAAGTGTCGCGCAGCCGCGCCCCGCGCCGCATGTTCCCGAGGCGCCTTTGCCCAGTCAGAACAACGAGGACTTCAGGCCCGCGGCACCTGACAGCTACAACACCATTTCGGGTGGCGACAACGCCAACGCCGCATTTTAGCCAAGCCGTTAACCAAGCGTCGGGCACGGAGAGTGCAGCGCCGGGGTTTGGCCGCGATCTTGCACCCTCAGTTTTCTTGAAAACCCTGGCCCGAGGCCCGACATCTGGCGCATGGGGTAGAGGCTTGTTAAGCTTAGCATCCCGCGCGCCAATGCCCGTGTCTCCAATCCTCTGGCCTCGCTGAATGGTGGTATGGATGCTAGATCAATGGACCGCTGTGCTCCGCTTCCGGACCGGTCTGGTCGTAGCTTTGATGAGCCTAATGATGTCGGTTGCTGCTGTTGCCGCTGAAAAAGTCCCCTCGGAGAAAGCCTTCGAGTTCACCCTGGCCAATGGCCTGGACGTCGTGGTCATCCCGGATCATCGCGCCCCCGTGGTGACTCAGATGGTCTGGTACAGGGTCGGCGCCGCGGACGAGCCGCCCGGTGTCTCCGGCATCGCCCATTTCCTCGAGCATTTGATGTTCAAGGGCACCGACCAGATCCCCACCGGACAGTTTTCCAAGATCATCGCCCGGAACGGCGGTGACGATAACGCCTTCACCAATCACGACGTCACGGCCTATTTCCAGCGCGTGGCCAAGGACCGGCTGGCCACGGTGATGGAGATGGAGGCGGACCGCATGGCCAATCTGCGGCTGTCCGAGGAGGACGTGCGCACCGAGCGCGATGTCATCCTTGAAGAGCGCCGCTCCCGTGTCGACAACGACCCCGGCAGCATCCTGCAAGAGCAGATGATGGCCGCGCTTTACCGCAACCATCCCTACGGCATCCCCATCATCGGCTGGGAGCACGAGATGAAGGAACTCGACCGCGCCGACGCGTTCGCCTTCTATCGCCGCTTCTATGCGCCCGAAAACGCCATCCTCATCGTCGCCGGCGACGTGGAGCCTGACGAAGTGAAGGCGCTCGCCGAGAAGACATTCGGCAAGGTTCCGCGCCAAGGCGAGGCCATCAAGCGCGAGCGGCCGCAGGAACCTAAGCACGATGGCTCGGTCACGGTAACGTTGGAAGACCCGCGCGCCGGCCGTACCACCGTGCAGCGTTATTATGTGGTTCCGAGCTATGCCTCCGCTGAGCCCGGCGAAGCCGAGGCGCTTGATCTGATGACGCGGATTGCCGCTCACGGCTCCACTGGCCGCATCTACAAGCGGCTGGTGATGGAACAGAAATCGGCGGCCTCAGCCGGCGGCTGGTACAGCGATTCCGGCCGCGATTCCGGCCGGATCGGCTTCTACGCCATCGCTGGCGAAGCCCACACCGCCGAGGAGATGGAGGCGGCGATCGAGGGCGTCGTGCAAGAGTTGCGCGAGAAGGGCGTCACCCAGGACGAGCTTGATCGGGCCCGCGCCTCGCAGATTGCCGAGTTCGTCTACAATTCCGATTCCATCTCCCGCATGGCCCGCCAATATGGCTGGCGCCTCGCCGTCGGGATGAGCATCGAGGATGTGGAAGACTGGCCCGAGCGCCTCAAGGCCGTCACGGTCGACGATATTCGTGCCGTGGCCCGAAAATATCTGGTCGAGACAAACTCGGTCACAGGCATTCTCAAGCCGGAACCCGAATATACGAGCAGCATCGGCGACAAGCCCGCGCAAGCGGCGGCCGACGACGGCAAGCGCGGATGACGGTTCGCACTTCGCTCTTTGCCGACGCCATGAGGCTGTGCGCGTTGCTGGCGGCGTTTGGCCTCGGTGTCACGGCCGCTGCGGCTCAAGGGAGTACGATGAAGATCCAAGAAGTGACGAGCCCCGGCGGCATCAAGGCCTGGCTCGTGGAGAGCCACGTCAATCCGCTGATCGCGATCCGCTTTGCTTTCGTCGGCGGTGCTTCTCAGGACGCGCCTGGTAAGGACGGTCAGGCCTATTTCGTTACCTCCATGATGGACGAGGGCGCGGGCGAGCTCGACGCCTCAGCCTTCCAGGAGCGCGAACAGGCCCTCGCCATGCGCATGGAGTTCGATGCCGGCCGCGACGTCATGCTCGGTAACATTCAAACGCTCGCCGAAAACAAGGACGAGGTTTTCGATCTGGTGCGGCTCGCCATGTCGAAGCCGCGCTTCGATGAAGACGCGCTCGAGCGCGTGCGCGCGCAGATTCTGGCTGGGCTCAAATTCGACGAGAATGATCCTGAGACCGTGGCCTCGCTGGCTTGGGACCGTCTCGCCTTCAACGATCACCCCTATGGCCGCCCGGTGAAGGGCACCATGGCCTCCATCGCCGCCATCACCTCCGAGGATTTGCACGACTATGTCCGCCGTGTCTTCGCCCGCGACAAGCTCGTGGTCTCGGTGGTCGGCGACATCACCGCGGAAGAGCTCGGCCCGGCACTCGACCAGCTGTTCGGCGATCTGCCGGAACGCTCGGAGTTGGTGCTGGTGGCCGAGGCGCGCCCGCCGCTTGGCCCCACCCGCGAGGTCATCATCATGGACGTGCCCCAATCGGTGGCGCAGTTCGGCCACCGCGGGATCGCCCGGGACGACGACGATTTCATTGCGGCTTACGTGCTGAACTACATCATCGGCGGCGGCGGCTTCTCCTCGCGGCTCATGGAGGAGGTGCGCGAGAAGCGAGGGTTGGCCTATTCGGTGTATTCCAACCTCTATCCCTATCAGCACGGCGCGGTGTTCGTCGGCAATGTCGCCACCAAGAACGAGGCGGTCGGCCAGTCGTTGACCGTCATCCAGGACGAGCTGTTGCGGCTGTCAGAGCAGGGGCCGAGCCAAGAGGAACTGGATAGCGCCAAGTCGTATCTCACGGGCGCCTATGCGCTGCGCTTCGAGTCCTCATCGAGCATTGCCAGCCAGCTTCTGTGGATCCAGATCGAGGATCTCGGCATCGACTACATCACCAAGCGCAACGCACTGGTGGAGGCGGTGACCATGGACGACATCAAGCGTGTGGCCAAGCGGCTGCTGGCGGCCGACCAGCTCATCACCACCATTGTCGGCAAGCCCGTCGAGCCGGCCGAAATCATCCCCGCCGGCGCCCCCGGCTAGGGCTCGTCTCCCGGTAGAATCGGCTAGAGTGGCGGCTCCGCCGGCGTTGGGCCCGGCGGCGAACGGAGGCAGGGCATGGCCATACGTCAGCTGCCGCCGAACCTCATAAATCGCATTGCCGCGGGTGAGGTGGTCGAGCGGCCGGCGAGCGTCGTTAAGGAGCTGGTGGAGAACGCGATCGATGCGGGCGCGTCCCGGATCGACGTGACCGTCACGGCCGGCGGCTTGCATCTCATCCGCGTGGCCGATGACGGCGCCGGCATGGGTGCGGCGGACCTCGAACTTGCGATCGAGCGTCATGCCACCTCGAAGCTCGCCGGCGACGACCTCTCGCACATTCTGACATTGGGCTTCCGGGGCGAGGCGCTGCCTTCGATCGGCGCCGTGGCCAGGCTCTCCATCACAAGCCGCGCAACGGGCGCTAAGGAGGCCTTCCAAATCTCCGTCGACGGCGGCCGCAAAGCCCCATTGAAACCGGCGGCCCGAGCGGCCGGAACCGAGGTCGAGGTGCGCGATCTCTTCTACGCCACCCCCGCGCGGCTCAAATTCATGAAGTCCGAGCGCGCGGAAGCCGCGGCGATCTCCGATCAGGTCAAGCGTCTGGCGCTCGCCCATCCCGAGATCGCGTTTTCTCTCATGATCGGAGACCGCACCACGCTACGCCTCGAGGCGAGCGCGCCGGGCCTGCTCGACCATGGGCTGGCGCGGCTCGGCCGTATTCTCGGCGCGGATTTCGTGGCGGATGCGCTCCCCGTCTCGGCATCGCGCGGCGTGGTCGCCGTCGAAGGCTTTGCCGGACTGCCGACGCTGCACCGTCCGAACGGGCTCAACATCTATCTCGTCGTCAATGGTCGTCCGGTGCGCGACAAGCTCATCGCCGGCACGGTGCGCGCCGCCTATGGAGATTTGGTGCCGCGCGGCCGCTATCCCATGCTGGCGCTGTTCCTGGACGTGCCGCCGGACGAGGTGGACGTGAACGTTCATCCCGCCAAGACGGAGCTGCGTTTCCGCGACGCCAACGGCGTACGGTCCTTGCTGATCGGCGCGCTGCGGGATGCTTTGGGCGCCGCGGGTCACCGCGCCACGGGAAGCCTCGCTCAAGATGCGCTGCAACGTATGGCGCCGCCTTCGGCGATGCTGTCGCCGCCCTCAGGCGCGCGGAGCTATCAAAGCTATGCGCGGCCCTCGAACACGGGCTTCTCGGAGCGGGCGCAAGCCCCGCTCGAAGGGGTCGCCGCGCCATCCGCGGATATGCGCGGCGCAGCCGCCGAAGACGAGACGCCGCCCTCCTACCCGCTGGGTGCGGCCCGGGCGCAAGTGCAGGACACCTTCATCATCGCCGAGACCGGCGATGCGCTGGTCATCGTGGATCAGCACGCCGCCCATGAGCGGCTCGTCTATGAACGGCTGAAAGGCGCGCTCGCCAATGGCGGCATCAACCGGCAGATGCTGCTCATCCCCGACGTGGTCGAACTCGATGCGGATGCCACAGCGGCGCTGCTGGCGGCCACGGATGAGCTTGAGCGCCTGGGCTTGGTCATAGAGGCGTTCGGCGCCGGGACCGTCGCGGTGCGCGAGGTGCCTGCGCTGCTCGGCACCCGCGACGTCAAGGGATTGCTCGTCGACCTCGCCGGCACGCTCATGGAAGCCGAGGACGGCGACGGCGCCCGGGTCCTGAGCGAACGCTTGGATCGCGTGCTGTCCACCATGGCCTGCCACGGCAGCGTGCGCGCGGGTCGGCGGCTGTCGCCGCAAGAGATGAACGCATTGCTCCGCGACATGGAGCAAACTCCGTTCTCCGGCCAGTGCAATCATGGCCGTCCCACCTATGTCGAGTTGAAGCTCGCCGATATCGAGAAGCTGTTTCAGCGCCGCTGAGACGCTCAAAGCTCGACCCGTTTGGTCCCTTCATGCTCGGTCACGCATTGGGCGAGCGCGGCGATGGCCTCGCGCGTGCCCGTCAGCTCGAAGCTGAACTCCGTCCCGTCCGTGGCGATGCGCAACGCCTTGCCCGCGCGCATGGCCTCGACGACCTCGTCGGAATTCTCCAGCGGAATGAGAATGCCGTGCACGTCCACCACCTTGGCCACGGCGGCGATCGGCTCGCGCCCGTCCACCACCAGCAGCACGGCTTTGCGGGTGCCTACGTCGAAGCTTCGCGTCTCGTCGGCGAGTACGAGGCCCCAATCGAAATCCTTGCTGATGACGAAGCCGAGCAGGACGCCCGACTGAGCCTCCGCCGTCATCGTGCAGTCGGAAAACAAGCCTTCATCGTCGTAATTGGCGGCCCCCTGCCACACGCCCGAACTGAAACGGTCTGGCGTGGTGTCAGCCGCGGCGACCGCCGCCAAGAGCAACGGCGTGAACAGCACTGCGCGCAACGACATGGCCGCATCTAAGCACAAATTCAGTGGTCCTCGCGGAAAAAGGCTTAGCAACCCTTGGCGATGGCGATTTCGGTGTCGCCATAGCGGCGCCGGTCGATCTCCTCGAACGGCGCGGGCCAAGCGGGCGCGAGTCCGGTGCGCTCTTCCAGCACGGCGATAGCCTGTGGAGCGATCCATTGTCCTTCAACGGCACTGGCGAGCGCCCGTTCCCCCAATCCTTTGCCGTAAGGGGGATCGCAGAAGATCAGATCGAAGGGGGCGAGGTTTCCGGCGGGGCCAAGCTTTGTAGCGTCCCGCCGCCAGATCTTGGTGATGCCCGTGAGGCCCATCGCCTCCACGTTGCGGCGGATCGCGCCCCGCGCGCCCGCATAGTCCTCGATGAATAGGCCGTAGCGCGCGCCGCGCGACAAGGCTTCCAAGCCTAGCGCGCCGGATCCCGCAAACAGGTCGAGCACGCGCGCACCCTCGAAGTCCACGGCCGGCGCGCCGTGCTCCAGCACGTTGAACAGCGCCTCGCGTACCCGGTCCGAGGTGGGCCGCGTATTCAAGCCTTTCGGCGCGTCGAGCGTCTTGCCCTTGAAGCGCCCGGCGATGATGCGCATCAGCGTTTCAGCCCGAGCTCGCGGGAAAGCGTCATGCCAAGCTGCTCGACCAGGACCTTGCGCTTCACTTCCTCGATCGCGCCCGCCGCCAGCTCGCCGAGCGCAAACGGCCCGAACGAGACGCGGATCAGCCGGTTCACGGTGAGGCCCAGATGCTCGGCGATGCGCTTCACCTCCCGGTTCTTGCCTTCGCGCAAGCCGATCATCAGCCACACATTGCTGCCCTGCTGCCGCTCGACGCGCGCCTCCACCGGGCCGTAGCGTACGCCCTCGAGGGTGATCCCGTTCTTCAGCCGGTCGAGCGCCTCTTGGCTCACATGCCCGTGAGCGCGCACCCGGTAGCGCCGCACCCACCCGGTGCTCGGCAGCTCCAGATGCCGCGCCAGAGCCCCGTCCGTGGTGAGCAGCAGCAGCCCCTCGGTGTTGATGTCGAGCCGCCCCACCGAGACCACGCGCGGCAGGCCGTCCGGCAAATTCGCGAACACCGTCGGCCGGCCTTCCGGGTCCTTGTGGCTTGTCACCAGGCCCTTGGGTTTGTTGTAGCGCCATAGCCGCGCGGTCTGTTGCTGCGGCAGCGGCTCCCCGTCCACGGTGATGATGTCGGCGGCGGAGACCACATGGGCTGGCGTCTTGAGCATCTCGCCGTTGACCGCGACGCGCCCCGCCTCGATCCATTTCTCGGCGTCGCGGCGCGAGCAGAGCCCGGCATGGGCCATGGCCTTGGCGATGCGCATGGGCTCCATTGGGGCAGGGGGCACGTCGCGCCCCGTCCGGAATGCTTGACCCCGGCTCGACTTCTCGCCCACCTTGCCGCCCATGACGGCGAAGCTTGCAGATGCGGACGCTTCCGGCAAGCGCCCAATGGACCTTGCGCTGGAAGAGGCGAAAGCCGCCGGCGCGCGCGGCGAGGTGCCGGTGGGCGCGGTCGTGCTGGCTCCAGACGGCAAAGTGCTCGCCCGCGCCGGCAACCGGACGCTGGCGCTCCGCGATCCCACGGCACACGCGGAGCTGCTCGCCATCCGCGCGGCGTGCACCGCGCTTTCAAGCGAGCGGCTGGTGGACTGCGATCTCTATGTCACCCTGGAGCCCTGCGCTATGTGCGCCGCGGCCATCTCGTTCGCCCGTATCCGCAGGCTCTATTTCGGCGCGACAGACCCCAAGGGCGGCGCGGTCGAGCACGGGCCGCGCTTTTTCGGGCAACCGACCTGCCACCACGCGCCCGAGGTCTATGGCGGCATTGGCGAGACGGCCGCCGCAGACTTGCTGAGGGACTTCTTCGCCGCCCGCCGCTAGAGCCCCGGCCGAAGCGCCAGAGTGGGCACATGAATTCTGCTCACATATTATGATGAAAATCTTTCACTAAATGCATCGTTGTGCCCAGGCTAGTCTGACGCAACCGCGCAACCCGCGCGGCTTGGGGCGGGGGCACCAGTTTCGCGTTAGACGGAGCGAGCCCCCGGGCTAGTCAGACCGAGGGGGAATTATGGAGTTTCGTGTCATCGATGTCGCGGCCAAGAGGCCAGCGCGCTTCTCAAGCTATCTTTGTGCCTCCAGATCAAGACTCTTGGCCCTTTCGGCCTCCGCGGCGTTCATGGTTCTGCCTGTCGAGCTGGCGCGGGCCCAAGAAGCCACTGCCGGCGGTGCGGCGGAGGAAAAAACCGCGAGCCCCGAGGCAGGAAGCAATGGCAGAGCGCAGGCCGGTGTGGGCGCTGATGGATCCGACCCGGAGGGTGACGAGACGAGTGGGGGCAGGGCCACGGAAAGCTCCGTCCCGCCGGTCATCGTCGAACAGGAGCCGGACGTCGAACCTGCGCCGCCGGTCGCCACGGCCGAGCCTCGGCCTGCCCCCACGCCAAGACCGCGCCCTGTGCCACGGAGCACCGCCAGCGTTCCACCGGGTCCGTCGGCGGCCACCGCGGATGGCGGCTTTGCCTCGCAGGAAGCCATTGAAGAGGCGATCTTCGATCTGCCCGTAGACGGCAGCACGCTCAATCGCGGCTCGTCCGGGTTCGACGGCTACTACGCCGCGGGCACGTCGTCGGCGACCAAGACGAACACGCTGATCATGAATATCCCGGGATCGGTGTCGATCATCCCGGAGGAGCTCGCCGAGGATCAGGGCGCCAATACGCTCGGCCAGGCGCTGCTCTATGTGCCTGGCATCGCCGTCCAGCAGGGTGAAGGACACCGCGATCAACTGACGTTTCGCGGTCAGGAGACGACGGCCGACTTCTTTGTCGACGGCGTGCGCGATGACATCGAGACCTTCCGCGACCTCTACAATGTTCAGACGATCGAGGTGCTCAAAGGTCCCAATGCGATGATCTTTGGCCGGGGCGGTGGCGGCGGCGTCATCAACCGCGTGACCAAGCGCGCCGACGGGGTTCCGATCTATGAAGGCACGCCACAGCTCGGAAGCTGGGGCCGCGCTCGTGGTACGGCGGATGTCGGTCAGGCAATATCGCCGAACGCGGCGTTCCGCCTCAATACCATGTACGAGGACTCGGAGACCTTCCGCGACTTCTCTTGGCTCGAGCGCTACGGCATCAACCCCACCTTGGGCTTCAAGCTCGGCGAGCGGACCACGCTTCACTTCAGCTACGAGCACAAGACGCACGACCAAAACATCGATCGCGGCGGCCCTTCGATCGGGGGCGTGCCATTCGAGGCTCCTCTTGAGCTCTACTTCGGCCAGCCTTTCGCGAGCTTCACCACGTTCGCCGGACACGTCGCGACGGCGACCTTCGAGCATGAAACTGTGGGCGGATTGCAAATCCGCAACCACACGTTCTTCGCGGACTACGACAAGCTCTATCAGAACATCTTCGCCGACTCCGCAGTCAACGGACCGGGACCGGGTCTGGTCGAACTCGACGGCTATCAGAGCATTGCGGGCCGCCAGAACTTCGTCAACCAGACCGACTTTTCCTACTCCTTCACGCAAGGCCAGCACCTCCGCCATACTCTGGTGGGAGGCCTGGAGTTCGGCGTTCAGGACAATGACGAGTTTCGCAATCTCCCGGTGTTCGGCGCGCCCGGCTCCGGTATTTTCACGCTCAACGTGCCGGCCTTGGATCCGACGGTCTTCACGCCGACCATGTACAACCGGCCCAACCGGCGCCGCTTCACCGATCTCGACACGACCAGCGCATTCATCCAGGACCAGTTCGAGATCACGCAATATTTCGAGCTGATCGGCGGCATTCGCTTCGACCGCTTCGATGTGAACTTCGAGGACCGTCTCAACGGTTTCCAGACCTCGCGGGTCGACGACGTCTGGTCGCCGCGTGCGGGGGCCGTCCTCAAACCGTGGGAGCAGTTCCACGTCTATGCGAGCTACGCCAAGTCGTTTCTGCCGGCCAACGGCGATAACTTCGGCGAGCTCAGCGTCACCGCCGCCGACCTCGAGCCTGAGACCTTCGAAAACTACGAGACCGGCTTCAAGTGGACCATCCAGCCTCGCCTGCTTTTACAAGGCGCCATCTACCGGCTCGATCGCGATAATCAGCCGGTGACCATCGGTCCCGACACGTTCGCACGCGGCCTGACCAGGACGCGGGGTCTGGAACTCGAGGCCAGCGGCTACCTGACTGACAAGTGGCAGGTGTTCGGCGGCTATGCCCACACCGATTCCGAAATCCTGTTCGCAGGCGACAATACGGCGCTCGTGGGCAACTCCGTGGAATCGGTGCCGGTAGACACCTTCTCCATGTGGAACAAGTACCAGCTCACCAAGAAATGGGGCGTCGGCCTGGGCGTCATCCACCAGGCCGGCTGGTTCGCCGAGGCGAACAACGCCGTCAAGGTGCCGAGCTATACGCGGCTCGATAGCGCGGTCTTCTACGACTTCAATGAGCACTGGTCCGCGCAGGTCAACATCGAGAACATGTTCGACACGGAATATTGGATCTCGTCGCACAACAACAACAACATCTCATACGGCGCTCCCACCCAGGCCTTCGCGACGTTGAAGGCGCGCTGGTAGGAACTAGGCGGCGCGCCTCCGAGCCAATGAGGCGCGCCGTCAGCCTAGAAGTCCTGCAGATACAGGTCCCACTTGCCGGGCGTGTAATAGAGGCAGCCGTTGAGCTGCGCCGACCACAGACACTTCTGGCCGGGACGGGGGCCTGCCAGCGTTCCGTTGCGTTTGTGAGTCAGCAGGGAGTTTTCCCAAAGCTGCCCGGGGCTCGGCTCCGTGGCGAGCGCGAAGCCGGTCGAGACGAAGATCAGGCAAAGAGCAATCAAAGATGTTTTCATGTGAGCCTCCCAGGGGTAGAGGCAAAGTATTCCTGGGGCGGCCTAACAGCAGGTTGAGTATAGCGGTGAATAATCAGTGACTTAGAAATTGACGCGCATGAAATATGCGCCGAGTCCTTCTAGGATAATTTTAGACAACAGCAATCTATACCGCACTCATCGAGTATAGCGGGCAAGCAAAAATAGCCTGCTTTTACAGGGCCGGTCGATCAAAGAAACGGATGTTGGAAAAAGCTACTCGCCCAAGCCGTAAGGCTGGGGCACCGGTGCGTTCGGGTCGTGCGGCCAGCTGTCCATCGGGTAGAAATTCCGCTGGATGGCTTGGTTCTCGATCTCGCCCTTGGTGTAGGGCACGAAACCGAAATAAGAGCTCCAGCCGCGGGGGCCGGGGCCCTTGGCCACATAGGGATAAACCGGGGTCCGGTCGCGCTGATAGATCTTGGCCTGTTGGACTTGGCCGTCCGGGCTCGGCGGAGCGGCGATGACGCCCGTCATGGCCTTTGCCGGGCCCGCCCAGATGAGCAGCCAAAGATAGAAAAGAATCGCAGCCACCCCGACCACGCCGGACACGGTCCTTTTGGAGACGGGGAGGTCGTAAGTCATGCGAATCTCGATTTCTCTGTGCGTGCGTCAGATGACTTGCAAATAGTGACGCTATCGTGAAAAGGCAACGTCTAACGGGGACAAAACCACGGCAAAACCGTGTTTGTCATCGTTTCTAGGATCCCGGGGTGAATTTCTCGCTAATGCGCGGCGGCTCGCGCAGGTCAGTCCTTGCGGCCCACCGCCCGCCAGCCGATATCGCGCCGGCAAAAGCCGCCAGGCCAGGCGATCTTGTCGACCGCCGCATAGGCACGGTCTTTTGCTTGACCGATGTCCGGCCCGCGCGCCGTCACGCCGAGCACGCGGCCGCCTGTGGCGAGGATGCGTTTCCCATCGCGCGTGGTGCCGGCATGGAAGATCTCAACTTCCGGGTCGGCGCCCGCCGCGTCGAGCCCTTGGATCTCGGTGCCTTTCTTGTAGCCGTCGGGATAGCCCTTCGCGGCCATGACCACGCAGAGCGCCGCCTCGTCATGCCAATCGAGGCTGAGCCCGCCAAGCCGCCCTTCCGCGACGGCGAAGAGCGCCGGCAGCAGGTCCGACTTGAGCCGCAGCATTAGGGCCTGAGCTTCCGGATCGCCGAAGCGCACATTGTATTCGATGAGCTTCGGCGACCCGTCCTGGATCATCAGCCCCGCATAGAGCACGCCCTTGAAGGATATGCCGCGCGCCTTCATGGCGGCGACCGTGGGCAGGATGATCTCATCCATCACGCGGGCGCAGAGCGCATCCGTCATGACCGGTGCGGGCGAATAGGCGCCCATGCCGCCCGTATTGGGGCCAGTGTCCCGGTCATAGGCCCGTTTGTGATCTTGCGCCGTCGCCAGCGGCAGGACGGTCTCCCCGTCCGTCAGGGCGAAGAAGCTCGCCTCCTCGCCGGTAAGGTGCTCCTCGACCACGACCTCGGCGCCGGCCTCCCCGAAGGCGCCGGAGAAGCAAGCGTCGATCGCGCTATGGGCCTCGAAATGAGTGTTGGCGATGGTCACGCCCTTGCCGGCCGCGAGCCCGTCCGCCTTGATGACGATGGGAAGCGCTTGGCCCTCCACATGGGCCTTGGCAGGCGGGGCTTCGGTAAAGCGCCCGTAGGCCGCGGTCGGAATGTTGAATTCCGCGCAGAGATCCTTGGTGAAGCCTTTGGAGCCTTCGAGCGCCGCCGCCGCCTTCGAAGGCCCGAAGACTCTGATGCCTTGCGCTTCGAGGTCGTCGGTGAGCCCGGCGACGAGCGGCGCCTCGGGCCCCACGATCACGAGGCCGATAGTCTTATCTCTGCAGAAGGCCGCGACGGCCGTGTGGTCGTCCAACTCCAGGTCCACACACGCGGCCACCTCGGCGATGCCCGCATTGCCGGGCGCACAATAAAGCGTATCGAGCAGCGGGCTTTGGCCGAGCTTCCAGGCGAGCGCATGCTCGCGTCCGCCGCCACCGATCAGAAGCACATTCACCGCGCGCTTTCCTTGCGTCCTCGCCGAGCTTGTTCGCCGCGTCTTAGGCCTGTATGCCCTTTGACGACCAGGCGCGCTCTTAGCACGAGAACGCGCCTCCACGAAAATAGATGACATGAGCATGGCAAGCCGTAGTCCACAGGCCGCGCAGACAAATCTCGTCGAGTACACCGTCTCCGAGCTCGCTTTCGCGCTGAAGCAGACGGTGGAGGACGCCTATGGGCTGGTGCGGCTGCGCGGTGAGGTCTCCGGCTATCGCGGCCCGCACGCCTCCGGCCATTGCTATTTCACCTTGAAGGACGAGAAAGCCTGTATCGAGGCCGTGGTCTGGCGGAGCACGTTCGCCCGGCTCAAGTTCAAGCCCGAGGAGGGGCTCGAGGTCGTCGCCAAAGGCAAGATCACCACCTATCCCGACCGCTCCAAGTACCAGATCGTCATCGATTCCATCGAGCCCGCCGGCGTCGGCGCGCTCATGGCGGTCTTGGAGCAGCGCAAGAAGAAGCTGGCGGAAGAAGGTCTGTTCGAGGAGGCGCGAAAAAGGCCGCTGCCCTTCCTGCCGCGCGTCATCGGCGTGGTGACTTCGCCCACGGGCGCGGTCATCCGCGACATTCTTCACCGCCTCGAGGACCGCTTCCCCTCCCATGTCCTGCTCTGGCCGGTACGGGTGCAAGGCGAGACCTGCGCGGCCGAGGTCGCCGCTGCCATCGCCGGCTTCAATGCGGCGTCTTCGCTGCTTAGCCGGCCCGACCTGATCATTGTGGCGCGCGGCGGCGGCAGTCTCGAAGATCTGTGGGGATTCAACGAAGAGATTGTGGTGCGCGCGGCCTCCGCGAGCGCGATCCCGCTGATCTCGGCGGTGGGACACGAGACCGACTGGACGCTGATCGATCTCGTCGCCGATCATCGCGCGCCGACGCCGACGGCCGCGGCCGAGCGTGCCGTGCCGGTGCGTTCCGAGCTCTTGATTGCCGTCCGGACGTTCGGCGTGCGGGGCGCCGGCACCCTGCGCCGTGCGCTGGAGAACTGGCGCAGCCGTTTTCTGGCCTCGGCCCGTGGGCTGCCGCGCCGCGACAATCTCTTGGGCCTGCCCCGCCAGCGTCTCAATGCGGCGAGCCACAAGCTGCCCCGCGCCTTGTTGGCGAACGCCGTGGCGCATCGCTCGGGCCTGGAGCGTGCCGGCGCGCGAATGCGTCCCCATATCCTCGCCCGGGCCGCAGGCGAGGGCCGCGAGAAGCTCATTCGCCTCGACCGCGCCAAAGCCCGCGCGCTTCACGCGGGTCTCGATCGGTCGCGGCGCCGTCTCGACAATCAGGCGAAGCTGCTCTCCACGCTCGGTTATCACAACGTGCTGGCGCGCGGCTTCGCGCTGATCCGCAATGACGAGGGCGCCATGGTGCGCAGCGCGGCGACCGTCCTACCGGGCGCGGCCCTGGACATCGAGTTTGCCGATGGCCATATCGGAGTCCATGCCGATCCGCGCGGTCCGAGGGAACGGGAGAGACCGGACAAGCCTGTCAAGGAACCACCGGGTGAGGAACCGCCCGTCAAGGAACCGCCCGTGAACGAGCCGCCGGCCAAGGAGCCGCCCGGTCGCGATGAGCCGCCGGTGAAGGAACCGCCGGTCAAGGAGCCGCGGCGCAAGCCGGATGAAAAGCAGGGAAGTCTTCTTTAGTGCGCTGGCCACGTCTCGGCCATGACGCTAAGGTAGCGACGAACGAGAGAGTGCCACCGATTTGATGAACCGCTTCGAACGCAATCTCGGCTTCAAGGGCGAGGCCAAGCTCAAATATCTCGACGGCGAGGTCCAGGTGATGACGCCCGGCGACTTCGTGCGCTGCGCTGTCACCGGCAAGACCATCCCGCTCGATGAGCTGCGCTATTGGAGCGTCGAGCTGCAAGAGCCCTATGCCGACGCCGCGACGTCTCTCGCGCGCTACCGCGAGATGCATCCCACGCCCGAGGCCGGCTAGCGGCTCGCCGCGCCGTCGAGCAGCGCCTTCGCTTTCTCTAAGTCCTCGAACTTCACGACGATCGGAAACGGCCGGGAGCGGTGCTTCAGCTCAGTCACCGCGCTGTCTTCCTCGCCGTCCGTCAGCCGCGCCCAATCCTTCTCCGTCGTCACCAGCATCGCGCTCTTCGCCTCGGCTTCGTCGAGCAAACGCCGTGCTTCCTTCTCGGTGAAGCGGTGATGATCGCCGAAGGCGTGGCTCGCCAGGAGCCGTGCGCCGTTTGCTTTGAGCGTGGCGAAGAACTTGCTGGGTCGCGCGATGCCGGCAAAGCCAATCGCCGGCAACACCGACAGCCAGCGCGGATCCATATGTGGCGCGGGAACGATCTTCGCGCGGAGCACCGGCTTGCCAGCGCCGTCGAACGCAGCCACGAGGCTATCGGCCTTGGTGCCTTCGCCGATCACGAGCAGCGCATCGGCGCGGGCGATTTGGACGTCGAGCGGTGCCCTGAGCGGGCCTGCGGGAATCACCTGTCCGTTGCCGAGACCGGACGCGGCATCCACCACGATCAGCGAGAGGTCCTTGGCCAGCGACGGATTCTGAAACCCGTCATCCATAACGATGGTGTCGGCCCCGGTTTCTTCGATGGCCATGTCTTCGACCGCCGTGTCTTCGATAGCCTTGGCGCCCGCGACCCGGTCGGCCGACACGATGGTTGGTGACGCCGCCGCCAACAGCAGCGCCTCGTCGCCCACCTCGGCGGCGTCTTGCCCGTCGACACGCACCACACCTTTGGCGCTGCCGCCATAACCGCGCGTGAGGAAGGCGGGGCGCTTGCCCATCTCTCTTAAGAGCGAAGCCACCGCGAGCGCCGTGGGTGTCTTGCCCCCGCCGCCCGCCGTGAAGTTGCCGATGCAGATCACCGGCAGCGGCGAGCGATAGGTGGGCTGAGCTTTGAGGCGCGAGGCGGCAGCCCGCCCGTAAAGTGCGGCGAGCGGAGAGAGCATGGCGGCGATGCCCCCCGGCTTCCGGTACCACCAGGAAGGCGTTTCAAGAGGCATGCTGCAACGCGGCCTTCGCCGGAAGATAAGGCTCGATGGCTTGGAGCGTACGCGGCAGCGCGCCGCCCATGGCCGCCACAGCTTCCTCAGCGCGCGTTCGCATTTGTTGCCGCGCCGCCTCGTCTTGTAGGAGGCCAAGCACGGCGACCGCGAGGCTATCGGCGTCGCCGACATCCTTGGCGCCGCCCGCCTTGAGCAGTTCGCCGTAAGAGTCGCGGAAGTTCTGAAAGTTGGGGCCGGTCAGCACCGCCGTGCCGAGCTTGATCGCTTCCACCGGGTTCTGCCCGCCGTGGGTCACGAGCGAGCCGCCGATGAACGCGACGGGCGCCAACGCATAGAACAGGCCGAGCTCGCCGATCGTGTCGGCCACGTAAATATCGGTCGTGGCATCCGGCAGTCCGCCGCCGGAGCGCAGCGTCACGCTCAAGTCTTTGGCGCGCAGCATCTCGCCGATCGCCGCGCCGCGCTCCGGGTGCCGCGGCACGATGATGGTCACGAGATCGGGCAGGGCCTTCTTCATCAGGCTGTGGGCCGTGCCGATCACCTCGTCCTCGCCGGGATGGGTGCTTGCTGCGAGCCACATCGGGCGCCCCGAAAGCGCTTTGGCCAGTTCCGCTTTGGCCGCGTCGTCCACGGGCGGCGGCGGTGCGTCGGCCTTGAGGTTTCCGGCGTCGCGCGCATCGGGTGCGCCAAGCTGGGCAAAGCGCTCGGCCAGCGCATCGTTTTGGGCAAGCACGAGGTCGAAGGCGGAGAAGATGGGCCGGCTCATGCCCGGGCGCCGCCGCCAGGCTTTGAATGAGGAGGTCGACATGCGGCCGTTGATGAGCAGAAGCGGGATCTTCCGCGCTTTCGTCTCGAGCACCAGGTTGGGCCAGATCTCCGACTCCACGAGCAGGGCGAGGTCGGGACGCCAATGGTCGAGAAAGCGCTGCACATAGGCTCGCCGGTCGAGCGGCACATATTGATGCATTGCTGTCCTGGGCAAGCGCACATTGGCGAGTTGCGCCGAGGTGACCGTCGCCGTGGTGAGCAGGATGCGAATGTCGGGCCGCGTCTTGGCCATGGCGTCGATCACGGGCAGCGCCGCGTTGACCTCGCCGACGCTCGCCGCGTGGAACCAGGCAAGAAAGCCGGAAGGCCGCGCTCTATCCGCGAGCCCGTAGCGTTCCGGGTGCCGGTCGGGCTCCTCCTTGCCCCGGCGCGCGCGCCAAGCCAGCAGGAGCGGCGCCACGGGCGCCGCGAGCCACGTCGCCAGACGATACGCCTTGAGTGAAAGCCCCGGCTTCGAGGTCTCCGCCTTGCTTAAGGGATCGGCAGCGCCGACAAGCGCATAGGCCCGCGCGGTGGTCTCGGAGAGCGCGCGCTCGATGGCCGCCCGTCCGGTCTCGATCGTGTCGGCGTCGTCGGCGGGCACAGACACAGGATTGCCGAGGACGATGGCCATGGTCGAGAACGGCAAGTTGATTGTGAAGGCGCTCCAGGTCGGCAGCTTGAAGAATCGTTTCGTGGCGATCGCGAGCGGCACCACCGGACGCCCCGACCGCGCGGCGATGGTGGCGATGCCTTGGCCGGCGCGGCGCGCGGGCCCCGGCGGTACGTCCGCCGTCATGACCACGGTCGCGCCGGCTTCCAGCGCGCGCAACGTCTCGCGCATTGCGGTTGCCCCGCCTCGATCGCGGCGTCGCTTGCCGGCACCTGCGCCTCTGATCAGAGTTGTGCCGAAGCGTTCGAGCACGTTGCCCAGAATAGCCGCATCGCCATGACGCGAGACCATGGCTCTGACATCCGCCCCCCGCTTGGGAGGCATCTTCGGCGACAGCAGAAACTGCCCATGCCACATGGCCACGACCTGGGGATGCTGTTCGAACAGCTTCGCGTCGGTGTCGGCCGGCTCGCGCTTGATGGTGCTGGTGGCGTAGACGAGGCGGATGTAGCCGGACGCAAGCGTGCTGATAAAAGCGACGGCGGGACCCGATCCTAGCAGCCGTTTCAACATCCGCGTGGCTGCCGCTACTCGCCGGGCACGGCCACGGCGGCGACGCCTTCGTCGGCGGTCTCCGCCGCATACCCTCCGGCGATGCCGAATTGCGAGCGATGCAGTCTGGTATAGAGCCCGCCCTTGGCGACAAGCTCATCATGGCGGCCGATTTCGACGATGCGGCCCTGGTCGATCACGCAGATGAGATCGGCCTTTTTCACCGTCGACAGGCGATGGGCGATCATCAGCACCGAGCGGCCTCGCATCAGCCCTTCGAGTGCCTTCTGGACTTTGGCTTCGGCCTCGGAATCGAGCGAGCTGGTCGGCTCGTCGAGCAGCAGGATCGGTGCATTCTTGTAGATGGCGCGGGCAATGGCGATGCGCTGCCGCTCGCCCCCGGAGAGCAGGCCGCCGGCCTCGCCGACACGTGTGTCGTAGCCTTTCGGCAAACTCATGATGAAGTCGTGCGCCGCCGCCGCCTTGGCCGCCGCGACGACCTCCTCCTCGACCAGGGGCTTCGCGCCATAGGCGATATTGGCGCGGATCGTATCGTCGAACAGCACCGGGTCTTGGGTCACGAGCCCAAGAGCGTCGCGCAAGGAACCGATGGTGACTTTCTTGATGTCCTGGTTGTCGATCAGAACCTGGCCCGTCTCCGGATCGAAGAAACGCAACGCCAGATTGACCAGCGTGCTCTTGCCGGAGCCCGATGGGCCCACCAGCGCCACGGTCTTGCCCGGCGGCACCGTCAGGCTCACGCCTTTCAGCACCACGGTGTCCGCATTGTAGGCGAAGGTCACGTCGCGGAATTCGATCTCGCCCTTTGTGAGCGCGAGCGGTTTGGCGTCCTCGGCCTCCACCAGATTGGTCTCGCGGTCGACGATGCCGAACACGCGGCTTGCCGCCGCCACGCCTTCTTGCAGTTGCGTCTGCAACGTGGCGACGCTCTTGAGCGGGCTGTAGATGAGCAGGGCCGCCGTCATGAACCCCATGAAATGGCCGAGCGTGAGGTCGCCGCGCACACCTTGAGTGCCGGCGAAATAGATGGCGAGCGCGAAGCCGAGGCCGACCAGAAGCTCCATGGCCGGGCTCGATGCGGCCCGCGCCCGCGTGCCGCGCATGGTGAATTCGAGCGCGCGATTGGTGGCCTGTGCCGCGCGCTCCCGCTCCTGCCCTTCTTGCCGGTAGGCCCGCACCACGCGCATGCCGCGCAAGGTCTGCGTCACGAGCGCCGAGAGGTCTCCCGTCTCCTGCAGGGACTTGGTCGTGGATTTGCGCATCTTGCGCCGCTGCCGGGACAACATGAACCAAGCGAACGGCATGAAGATGAGGACCAGCACCGAGAAGCGCGGATCCATGTAGATCATCGAGCCCACCAGGATGATGACCTTCAAGAGGTTCTCGCCCAGCGTGACGATGGTCCGGCTCGCCGTGGCACGGATCAGATTGGCGTCGTTGAGGAAGCCCGAGAGGATGCGGCCCGAATGCACGGTCTGGATCCAGCCGAGATCGGCCTTGGCCAGCTTGTCGAACATCTGCAGTCGGAGGTCCGCGATGAAACGGTGGCCGAGATAGGCCACGGTGACATTGGCCACATATTCGGAGATTGCCTTGAGCACCGTCACGATGACGATGGCCCCGGTGATCCAGTAGATCATGTCCGCGTTCTTGGCGACGAACACGTCGTCGGCGGTGCGCTGAATCAGGAAGGGAATGGCGCCCGTTGTGGCCGCCGTGACGATCATGGCAAGGCTGGCGCAAACCAGCAGATACACATGGGGGCGCAGATGCTCCCGCCAGATGCGTTGGACAATCTCCTTCGTCGCATAGCGGCGCGACCCAAGCTCGTCGGCGCCCCGGGAGATCACGCGCGCATCTATGAACACATTATCTTTCAAAGACTTCCCCGATTCAGCAGGGCCGGCGGCGCGGCCGTCCCTTTTCGATCCCCTTCTAGCACGGGCTTCCCGTCTCCTTTAAGGCGAAAAGCTTGCGGGCCTCGCGCCTAGCCGGTGCTCCCGTCCGCGCCGTGCTCGGGATCGAGGAGCCGGTGCAGATGGACGATGAAATAGCGCATATGAGCATCGTCCACGGTGCGCTGCGCGGCATCCTTCCAGGCGTCGTAGGCCTGGGCATAATTGGGGTAGATGCCGACGATATCGAGCTTCTTGAGATCGCTGAACTCGACCTTGTCGAGCTCCATCAGTTCGCCCCCAAACACGAGATGAAGCAGTTGCTTGCCGCCTGCTGTCTTTGATTTGTCCTCTGACGCCATGCGTCCGCCCCCTCTGTCCTTTGAACGCCGGGCACCTTGCCGAAAGGCGCCCTAAAGGTCTATGCGGCTTGTGCGCTCGATGAGAAGGGGATGCAGCGGCTTGCCGCTCGCGACCAGGCTCGTAAATTTGGGGCTCTCGCGATTGTAAGCATGCGGGTCGCCGCGGTGATCGGTGGTGATGCCGCCGGCCTCGTCCATGATCACGGCGGCGGCGGCCAGATCCCACTCGGCCTTGGCCGTCAGCGAGATTGTGGCGTCGCCCCGGCCGCAGGCCACCAGCGCCAGACGGTAGGCGACGGAATTCACCCACTCCGCCGTCACGTCGGGCCAGGGCTCCTGCCAGATCTTTTTCCGGAACAGCCCGCCGCTGGCGATCATCTTCGCGCCTTCGAGGGAAGCCTTATCGCTGGCGCGGATCGGCTCATCGTTGAGGAAGGCGCCGTGCCCGCGCATGGCGTGGAAAAACTCGTCCTTTGCCGGATTGTAGACCACGCCCAACACCGGTACGCCGTCCTCGACCAGCGCCGCCGACACGGTCCATTCGGGAATGTGACGCAGATAGGCGTTGGTGCCGTCGATGGGATCGATCATCCACACCCGCGAATATTTGAGGCGCGAGCGATCGTCCGGGCTCTCCTCCGACAGCCAGCCGTAATCCTTGCGGCGCGTCGTGAGATCGAGCTTCATCGCCGCGTCGACGGCGAGGTCGGCGTCGCTGACCTCCGAGCCGTCCGGTTTCTTGAAGACCTGGACGTCCTGCTTGAAATAGCTGTTGGCCAGTGCGCCGGCATCGCGCACCGCGCTCTTCAGAAGTTCGTAATCTTCTTCCAGCGAAGGCAGGATTTCAGGCTTCTTTGTCGGTGTAATTGCGGTCATTAGTCGGAAGGAACACTCTCTAAACCATGGTTGAAGCTACCGGTCGTTAATTACGTCCATTAAGCGTCCGGGAAAGCTTCCGTGGCACCATCGTCTCAATCAAGGCCGCCTCAAGGCAGCCAATAAGGAAGCTAACAGCAAGGCGTCACCGGGCCTCGAGAGCGAATGCTCCGAGGCCCTCTTGCTATCCGGACCCTTGGGCACCCCATCTTGGCCCTTGCACGTCTCGGACCAGTTCTCCGAGACCGTCAAATCGGCCTTCTAGCCACCAGATGCAAGCGCCATATCGGCCACGACTGCGACAAAAATAAGCAATCCGAAATCGCGGTTGGAGCGGAAGCGCGCCAGACAGTTATCGGCATCGTCGATATCGAGCGTGGCGACTTGCCAGGCCAGTTGCGCGCCGGCGAGCCCCATGCCGAGGACGAAGACGGTGCCCGCACCCGAAAGCCAGCCCGCCACCAGCATTGCGCTCCAGGCAAAGGCATAGAAGGCGCTGAGCCAGGTTTTCGTAGCGCGGCCAAACCGAAGTGCCGTCGATTTCATGCCGATCAGCGCATCGTCCTCGCGGTCCTGATGCGCGTAGATCGTGTCGTAGCCGATGGTCCAGGCGATGGCTCCCGCGTAAAGCAGCACCGGGGCCGCGTCGAGCCGGCCGAGCACCGCCGCCCAGCCCATCAGCGCGCCCCAATTGAAGGCGAGCCCTAGCACGGCCTGAGGCCAATGGCTGATGCGCTTCATGAAAGGATAGAGCGCCACGATCGGGATCACGCAGAGCCCGAGCAGGATGGAAAAAGTGTTGAGGCTCAGCAGGACCGCGAGCCCGACGAGACACAGCGCCAGCATGAACACAACCGCCGCCGTCACGCTCACCTGTCCGCTTGGCAGAGGCCGCGAGCGGGTGCGCGCCACTTGAGCGTCGATCTCGCGGTCGACGATGTCGTTGTAGGTGCAGCCCGCGGCCCGCATGGCGATAGCGCCCACGGCAAACAGAAACAGCAGCCAAGGATCCGGGTAGGGGGCCTCGATACTGCGCCCCGCCAGCGCCACCGACCAGAAGCAGGGCAGCGCCAGCAGAAAGAAACCTATAGGCCGGTCCGCGCGTGCGAGCCGCAAGTAAGGCAGGAGCCAGGAGGGCGCATAGCGGTCCACCCAGTTGGCGGTGCTCGCATCGGCGACATTGCCGGCTTTGCCCTTACCCGCTTTGCCATGGGATACCGGACGTGGCATGTCTCGTGTCGCTCGCCTCTGCTCGCTTCGCCGGGTGTCGTCCATGCCGTCTAAACTTCCGCGGCTCTTCGTCAAGTCTCCGCTGCGCGCGGGCGCCGAGATCGTGCTCGCGCCCGACCAGGCGCATTATCTGGCCAACGTGCTCCGTCTGAAGCCGCAGGAGCAAGTCCTCGTTTTCAACGGCGTGGACGGCGAGTGGTGCGCGCGCGCCGCCGCCGTCGGCAAGAAGAAGGTGGCGCTCGCCGCCGAACACCAGACGCGCGCGCAAGAAGACGGCCCCGACCTGCATTATCTGTTCGCGCCGATCAAGCGCGCGCGTCTCGACTACATGGCACAGAAAGCCACGGAGATGGGCGCGAGCCTGCTTCAACCTGTCCTCACCCGCCGCACGGTTGCCGAGCGCGTCAAGATCGAACGTCTCGAATCCAACGCGGTCGAGGCGGCGGAGCAATGCGGGATGTTGTGCGTGCCTGAGGTGCGGGCGCCGGAAAAGCTCGAAGGTGTGATCGAAGGCTGGGATGGGAATCGGCTCCTCGTCTTCGCCGACGAGGCCGCGCCCACCGCTTCGCCGCTCGAAACCCTCACGGCACAGACCCAGCGGCCTCTCGCCGTGCTCATCGGACCCGAAGGCGGATTCGAACCTGAGGAGCGCGCGCTGCTGTTGCGTCAGCCTTACGTCGTGCCGGTATCGCTCGGCCCGCGCATCATGCGCGCCGATACGGCCGCTGTTGCCTGCCTTGCGTTGGTCAATGCGGTGCTCGGGGACTGGCACTGACAAATGCATCGGACAAGTTTGACGCAATTTTCACAATAGGCCTGCTTTCGGGCCTTTGAGGTCGCGGAATCGCCTCGAAACGGCTAGGTTTGATTCGGATTTCGGATGTCCGGCTGCAAATCGAACCGCAAGGCGTGATCTCGAGACCAGCTCTTGCTTATCGATCATTAGCGTTGGCCCTTGGCACGGCCTTGATGTGTGCCGGCTGCAGCGTCATCGACGGTCCGATTCTCGATCCGAAAGGCCCCATCACGCTCGCCGAGCGGGATCTCCTGTTCCAAGCCGTCGGCATCATGATGATCGTGATCATCCCGGTCTTCGTGATGGCCGCGTTGTTTATGTGGCGCTACCGCGGCACGAACAAGAGCGCCCGCTATACTCCCAACCTCGCCTATTACTGGCCGGCGGAGGTTCTCGTCTGGGGCGTGCCTGCCGCCATCATCGTCTGGCTTGGCCTGCATCTGTGGCACAACACCTACAAATACGATCCCTATAACCAGATCGATCCGAGCGTGACGCCGCTCGAGGTTCAGGCGATCGCGCAAGACTGGAAGTGGCTGTTCGTCTATCCGGAGTACGATGTGGCCGTGGTCAACGAACTGGCCATTCCGGTCGGCACGCCGATCAGCATCACCATCACCTCCGATACGGTGATGAACTCGCTCATCATCCCCGCGCTCGCCGGCCAGATCTATGCCATGGCCGGCATGCAGACGCGGCTCAATCTGCTGGCCGAGAAGCCGGGCACGTTCTGGGGCCGCAACGTCCAGTACAGCGGCACGGGCTTCGCCGATCAGCAGTTTCAGACACTCGCCACTTCGAAGGAAGACTTCGACGCCTGGATGGAAAAGGCGAAGCAATCCTCGCAGCCTTTGGACGCCGCCACGTACGAGGAGCTTGCCAAGCCGAGCGAGAGGGTCCCGGTGACCTACTACTCCGGCGTCGAGCCCGACCTGTTCGACAAGATCATCGCCAAATACAGCCACGGTGACATGGATCGGGAGCCGCACGCCGCGCATGCGAATGGCGCGGCTGAACCAGCGGAATAGGACCAGTGGATTTCTTCGGACGACTGACCATCGACTCGTTGCCGTTCTACAGCGCCATCGCCGCCTCAGGCGCGGGCGTTACCGTGCTCGGCGCGCTGTCGGTGATGGCGGTCGTCACCTATTTCGGCGCCTGGCGGCTTGTGCTGTTCGATTAGGTCTCGAGCATCGATCACAAGAAGATCGGCATCATGTACGTCATGGTCGCACTCGTCATGCTCATGCGCGGCTTCATCGACGCCGCCATGATGCGCTCGCAGCAGGCGATCGCTTACAACAACGAAGGCTATCTGCCGCCCGGCCATTTCGATCAGATCTTCTCGTCGCACGGCACGATCATGATCTTCTTCATGGCCATGCCGTTCCTGTCCGGGCTGATCAATCTGATCATGCCGCAGCAGATCGGCTCGCGCGACGTCGCCTTTCCGTTCATGAATTCGATCAGCCTGTGGCTGACCACCGCGGGCGCGGGCCTCGTGCTGATATCGCTCGTGATCGGCAAGTTTTCGACCGCCGGCTGGACCGGCTATCCGCCTTATTCGGGCTCGCAATACACGCCCGGCGTCGGCGTCGATTACTGGCTTTGGGCGGTGCTGATCTCCGGCATCGGCTCGACCATGAGCGGCATCAATTTCCTGGTGACCATCGTCAAGTGCCGCGCGCCCGGCATGACCATGTTCCGGCTGCCGTTGTTCACCTGGACCGTGTTCGTCACCAGCATTTTGATGATCTTCGCGTTTCCCGCGCTCACCGTCGCCTGCGGCGCGCTGATGCTCGACCGCACGCTCGGCTTCCACTTCTTCACCAACGAGGCCGGCGGCAACATGATGAACTACATCAACCTATTCTGGTTGTGGGGTCATCCGGAGGTCTACATCCTCATCCTGCCCGCCTTCGGCGTGTTCTCCGAGGTCGTCGCTGTGTTCAGCCAGAAGCGGCTGTTCGGCTATATCTCGCTGGTGCTCGCCACCATGGCTATCGGCATCCTGTCCTTCACCGTCTGGCTGCATCGCTTCTTCACCATGGGCTCGAGCGCGCGGGTCAACTCCTTCTTCGGCACCATGACCACGATCATCGCCGTGCCGACCGGCGTGAAGGTGTTCGACTGGCTGCTCACCATGTATCGCGGCCGCATCATCTTCAAACCGCCGATGCTCTACACGCTCGGCTTCCTCGTGACGTTCGTCATCGGCGGCCTGTCCGGCGTGCTGCTGGCGCTGCCGCCCATCGACTATCTGATGCACAACACGACCTTCCTGATCGCCCATTTCCACAACATGATCATACCGGGCGTGCTGTTCGGCTATCTCGCCGGCTACATGTTCTGGTTCCCCAAGGCGTTCGGTTTCAAGCTGAACGAATGGTGGGGGGCGGCGTCGTTCTGGTGCTGGATCATCGGCTTCTATCTCGCCTTTATGCCGCTCTATGTGCTCGGGCTCCTCGGCATGCCGCGCCGCATGGAGCACTACGAGATCGCCGCCTGGCAGCCGCATCTCATCGTCGCGGCTATCGGCGCCTTCATTATCTTCTTGGGCATTGTCTGCCTTGGCGTGCAGCTCGCCGTCAGCATCCGCGACCGCAACAAGGCTCTCGATCTCACCGGCGATCCCTGGAACGGCCGCTCTCTCGAATGGGCCACGTCCTCGCCGGCGGCGCCGTACAACTTCGCTGTGGTGCCGCAGGTGCAGAGCATCGATGCGTGGTGGGACATGAAGGCGCGCGGCGTGGCCTATCAGCGGCCGGCAGAATACGAAGACATCGCCATTCCGAAGAACACCTTCATCGGCGCGGTGATCGGCGGCGCCGGCTTCGTTTTCGGCTTCGCCATGGTCTGGTACATCTGGTGGCTCGCCATCCTCTGCCTCGCCGTGATCTTCGTCGCCATCGTCATCCGCGCCTCCGACGACGACACAGACTATGTGATGCCCGCGAGCGAGGTGAAGAAGATCGAAGACGCGCGCTTCGCCCAGCTTGCCAAGGCGCCTAAGAACGAAATGGCGGACGATCCGGGCTTTGCCGGTCAGCCCATGCCGGAGCCTTCCACATGACCGCCGCCGCCGACGCCATGACCGTCACGCCGCAAGACGCGCAGAAATACGAGGAGAAGGAGTTCGGCTTCTGGCTCTATCTGATGAGCGACGCGATCATCTTCGCCTGCCTGTTTGCCACCTACCTTGTGATGGTCGGCAACGCGGCCGGCGGTCCGACCGGCAAAGACGTTTTCAGTCTGGAGCGCGCGGCCGCGGAGACGGCCTTGCTGTTGTTCAGCAGCACCACGTTCGGCGTCGCCGCCGTGGCCCTGTCACAAGCCGACCGGCCCAAGGTGCTGCTGTGGCTCGCCGTCACCTTCGCACTGGGCGCCGGCTTTATTGTCCTCGAGTTCGGCGAGTTCGCCGGCATGATTGCCGAAGGCGCCGGCCCTGACCGCAGCGGCTTCCTGTCGGCCTTCTTCACGCTGGTCGGCACTCATGGGCTGCATGTGAGCGTGGGGCTTCTCTGGATCCTGGTGATGATGGGTCAGGTTCTGTTCAAGGGGCTTACCGCGCCGGTCGCCTCCAGGGTCATGCGGCTCGGCCTCTTTTGGCACTTCCTCGACATCATCTGGGTCGTGATCTTCTCCGTCGTCTATCTGCCGGGATTATTGTGATGGATGCCACTTCTGGAATTCCGGTCGAACGGACCCTCAAGCCTTATCTGATCGGCATCGTGCTCGCCCTGATCTTGACCGCGATCCCGTTCGGCATCGTCGCTTTCGGAGCTATGGAGCGTCAGACCGCGCTGATCGTCATCGCCGTCTTCGCGGTGATCCAGATCCTGGTGCATTTGCACTTTTTCCTGCATATCGACTTCCGGTCCACGCCGCGCGAGAACCTGATCGCGCTCGCCTTCGCCTGCGTACTCATTTTCATCATGGTCGGCGGCAGCCTATGGATCATGTTCGACCTCTACCACCGCATGATGGTCTGAGGACGGAACCAACGGCCCGGGGTCAGGCTTTCGTGATTGTGCGGAACTGCCCCTTGCCGCGCCTCGCGCCCGGCGCAATATAGAGTTGCCTTGTATCCCGGGACGCCAGCCCTTAAGCCCCGTCCTCCAAGCGGAGTTCCCCTCGAATGTCGACACGTGTGAATGGGCCGAAGAGCCCCATCATCGAGTCGCGGAACGAGCTCGTCGCCTATCTCGAGGCAGGATCGAAGCCGGAAAGCGAATGGCGCATCGGCACCGAGCACGAGAAGTTCGGCTTCAACGTCAAGGACAACTCGCCCGTGCCCTATGAGGGCGAACACGGCATCCAGGCGCTCCTAGAGATGCATCACAATTGCTATGGCTGGGATGCCGTGCGCGAGGACGGCAACATTATCGCGCTCTCCTGCACCGATTGCCCCATTGGCGGGTCCATCAGCCTCGAGCCGGGCGGACAGCTCGAGCTTTCCGGCGCGCCGCTCAAGACCATCCACGAGACCGAGAAGGAACTTCGCCAGCATCTGTCCCAAGTGGGCGGGGTGGCGCGGCAACTGGGTATCGGCTTTATCGGGCTCGGCTTCTCGCCCAAATGGACGCTTCAAGAACTGCCGCTCATGCCGAAGGAGCGCTACCGCATCATGAAGCGCTACATGCCGACACGCGGCAAGCGCGGCCTCGACATGATGTTCCGCACCGCGACCGTGCAGGTGAACATGGATTTCGGCAGCGAAGCGGACATGGTCAAGAAGCTGAGGGTCGGGCTCGCGCTTCAGCCCGTGGTCACGGCGCTTTTCGCCAATTCGCCCTTCACCGAAGGCAAGCCCAACGGGTTCCAATCCTATCGCGCGGAAGTGTGGCGTGACACCGATCCCGACCGCACAGGCATGCTGCCCTTCGCCTTCGAGGACGGCATGGGGTTTGAGCGCTATGTGGATTACGCGCTCGATGTGCCGATGTATTTTGTCTATCGCAACGGCCGCTATATCGACGTGGTGGGCAGCTCCTTCCGCGACTTTCTCGCAGGCAAGCTCGAAGCGTTGCCGGGCATGAAGCCCACCATGGAGGATTGGGCGGATCACCTCACCACGCTCTTCCCCGAGGTGCGGCTCAAGAAGTTCCTGGAGATGCGCGGCGCCGATGCCGGCCCCTTCGATTTCCTCATGGCGCTGCCGGCGCTCTGGGCTGGGCTCCTGTACGACAAGACCTCGCTCGATGCCGCCGCCGGGCTCATCGCCGGCTGGACGGCCGAGGAGCGGCAGACCATGCGCGACCAGGTTCCACGGCTTGGACTCAACACGCCGTTCCGCGGCCGCACCTTGCGCGAGATCGCCCGCGAGATGTTGACGCTCGCCGAAAGCGGCCTGCTGCGCCGCGCGCGCCTCAACGGCAGCGGCGAAGACGAGACGGGCGCGCTCAAGTCCTTGGCGGAGGTGGTCGAAACCGGACGCACCCAGTCGGACCGTCTCCTTGCCGCCTATGAGGGGCCGTGGAGGGGCGATATCGACCAGCTGTTCAAGTCCGAGGCGATGTAGCGCCTGGATCGGAGACGCTATGGCTCTTCTCTTCCCAGTAATTCTCGGCTCCGTGCGCCGCGACCGCCAGGGCATCAAGGCGGCGCGCTACATCATCGGCAAGCTGGAGGCACGCGGACACGAGCCCGTGCTGGTCGACCCGTGCGAGAAAGAGCTTCCGCTGCTCGACCGCATGTACAAGGAATATCCCAAGGGCGAGGCGCCGCCGGTTCTCGAAGAGCTGGCGGATCTGTTCCGCCGCGCCGACGGCTTCGTCATCGTCAGTGCCGAGTACAATCAGTCCGTGCCGCCGGCACTGAAGAATCTGCTCGACCATTTCCTCGAGGAATATTTCTGGCGCCCATCGGCGATCGTGTCCTACTCGGCGGGCCGCTTCGGTGGTGTGCGCGCCGCCGTGGCCTTGCGCACGATCCTCTCTGAAATGGGCATGCCGAGCGTACCGTCGGTGCTGTCGATCCCGACGATCGGCAAAGCCCTGAAAGAGGACGGCTCGGCGACGGAAGAGTGGATCGACGAGGCGGCCGCCCGCTTCATCGATGAGTTCGTGTGGTACGCGAAGGCCCTCAAGGCGCAGCGGGACGCCGAATCCACGCCCTATTGAGCCGCTGGAAATGTTCTCACGGCGCCGCGGCGCGTTGGGCCGCGCCGACCGCCACTTTCATGTCCGTGAGAGTCACTGTGCCGGTGCCCCAGGCGGTCGGCACCAGAACCTTGTACGGGACGTAGAACTCCGTTCCCGGTACGGACACCAGCCAGGCTTCGACCGCGTCAGTTTTCTGCATGAACTGCACGCCGGGATGATCGGGCCGGTAGCCGCCGATGGGCTCGTAGCGCACGCGGCACACGGCGACGCGCGCCGAAAGTCCCTTCGGGGCGCCTCTGCCCAACGTCTCCGTCCGCTTCGGCGTGAGCGCAATATTGAAACGCTGCCTGCCGTCGAACACCTTGATCGTTTGCCCGCAGACTTTCAGGTCGCCGGGCGGAGCGTCCGAGCGCACCGAGAGGAAGGCTGCGGTGAGCGGATCGAGGACGCCCTTCAGCTGTTCCGCGGTAACGGGGAGGTCGCGCGGGTTCGGCTTCTTCTGCGGCACGATCTTGACGTCGCTCACGGTCCCGCCGGCGAAGCTCATGCGGAGCTGCTGGCTCTTCTTGCTGTCTTCGTAAGACAGGGTGTAGCGCGCCGGTTGCGGGCTTTCTTCCGTGAGCTTCCCGTTGCTCGTGGTCTTGCCGGTCGCCTTGTAGAGCAGCCCGGCGAGCAGCGAGAAACGGCCGTCGGCCGCCATCTCGTAGGCGCTCGGCGAATATGCCGCCGTCACCGTGAATTCGCCGAGATTGATGCCGGCGAGACCGGCGTCATAGGTCGCGACGATCCGGCCGGCAGCCGGCACCGCCTCGCCGGCGCTTGGGGAGGGCGTCAGGCCCGCAAGCACCAGGCAAGCGATTATGGAGCCGCTACGCTTCGCTCCCATCGCTCATCCCTCCGATCGCCAAGCTTGGAGTGTACCCCACAGGAAGTCCAAATTGGGGCCTCAAGCGGCGGCTTCCTCCAGGGTGGGATAGTCGGTGTAGCCGTGCGCGTCGCCGCCATAGAACGTGTCTTGGTCAGGCTCGTTGAGGGGCGCGTTCTTCTGAAGCCGCTCCACGAGATCCGGGTTGGCGAGGAACAATCGTCCGAAAGCCACCAGATCCACCTCGCCGGACTCGACGGCCTCGATCGCCCGTTCGCGGTCATAGTCGTTGTTCGCCATGTAGGCGCCCGAGAAGGCCGCGCGCAGCTTTGCCATGTCCGCCCCGGGAGGCAGGTCGCGCGACTGTGCCATCTCGCCCTCGACGAGATGGACGTAACCCAATCCGGCGTCTTCGGCGCGGGCGATGGCCGCCGTAAACGTCTTCATCGGATCGCTGTCCGACATGTCGTTGAACTTCGAGAAGGGGCTGAAGCGCACGCCAACCCGCTTCGCCGGGTAGACCTTCGTGACGGCCTCGAAGACTTCGGCGAGAAGTCGCGTGCGGTTCTCGACGCTGCCGCCATAGGCGTCGGTCCGTTTATTGGTGCCGTCGCGAAGAAACTGATCGATCAGATAGCCGTTGGCCGCGTGAACTTCGATGCCGTCGAAGCCGGCCTTGTGCGCGTTCTCGGCCGCCTTGCGGTAGTCCTCGATCAACGCCGGAATTTCCTCGAGCTCGAGCGCGCGGGGTTCGGAGACGTCGGCAAAGCCCGTGGCGATGAAGGTCTGAGCCTTGGCTGCAATCGGCGAGGGCGCGACCGGCTGCTTCCCGTCTGGCTGAAGCGATACGTGGGAGATGCGTCCCACATGCCAGAGCTGGAGGAAGATTCGGCCCCCCTTGGCGTGAACGGCCTCGGTGACTTTGCGCCAGCCCGCAATCTGTTCGGCGCTGTAGATGCCGGGTGTCTGGATGTAGCCCTTGCCTTCCGGCGTGATCTGGGTGGCCTCGGTGATGATCAGACCGGCCGACGCGCGCTGCTCGTAATAGGTGGCGTTCAGCGCATGGGGGACGTCGCCGTCGGGCTTCGCACGGTTGCGCGTCAGAGGTGCCATGACGATTCGGTTGGGCAAGGTCAGATCGCCGAGGTTCAGGGGGGTGAAAAGCTTGGCTTTCATGCTGCCGGTCTCCATCCGTGGTGTTGGCTACGGGGTCGCCGCTGAATTGGCGATGCCGCTCTCGACAATCAACTATACTGCGGCACTTGTGACGCCTTCTTGGGGCCAGACGATCCCTCATTGCTCCGGTTTACGGTATCGGGGCGGCAAACTTGAAAGCCTGGTCCGGCAAGCCATATACTCACCAAGTCGCGTCCTCTCCGACCCTGCACGGAAGGGCGTTATCCGTCCCCCAAGACGGATGAATCGGCGGCAGATTTCTCCTTTTCTGCCGCCGATTTTTTTTGTGTCTGAAGGGATAAGGCGCCGCTATTTCAGGCTGGCGAAGGCGTCGTTGAAGCCTTGCAGGGAGACCGGAATACCGATGCCGGCCTCCGGCGTGTCGAAAATGATGAACATCGCATTCGTGCCTTGCTTCAGCTTGGCGATCACCTCGTCCTGAAGCACCACCTCGGCCACGCAGCCGCGCTTGCCGCATTTGAGGAAAGGGGCATTGCCCACGTCCTGATCGTCGATCTTGAGTCCGAGCCCGGTGGGCAGCAGCACGCCGAGCGGCACGACGACACGCAACAGTTTCTTGTTCTCTCCGATTGCCTCATAGAAAACGACTGTCAGCCCCACATTTGGACGGTCTTCGGCGGTCACGCTTTGCACCAGCGCGCACTTTTCTTCCTTGGCGCCGGGCGGCGTGCGGCAGCTGACCTGCCATGCCCCGTGAGTCTCGCGCACCACGCTCCCCGGCCCGGTGGCGCCGGGGGAGGCGTCCGGGGCGGCGCCTTGCGCGCTCACTTGGCTGCCGAATCCGAGCAGAAACGCCAGCGTCAGGCCGAGCGGCGCCAACCTGCGGCGCTGTGGGCCGTGTGAGTCGGATCTGGGCGTGAGGGCCATTGGCATCAAAAGGACCGGCGAGCTCGCCTTTGCAAGTGCGAATAAGAGTCCGCACTACTAGATCGCGACCCTGGTCCTTGTGAAGCGGCGATGTGCGGCATGGAAAACGGCCATCGCCGAGTAATGGGGCCAAATTTCGGCGGGATCTTCTGACCGAAATCTGCCACGGTCCGGAAAGCGCCGTGGTAAGGGCTTGAAACTCAACGCCAAGCGTGCATTTGCCGCACTGGCAAACTGAATCATGAGTGTTGCCAATCTATATCCTTTATGATTTTAAAAACACAAAAGAACCTCCAGCTACATCGCTGATGCGGGCTGGCAGAAAGAACGGATCAGCGGGGGCGACGCCTAAATTCTGCGCCTATAGTATTTGCGCCGCCCTTGCGACAAGCGGTGTGGGCGCGGTTGCCCATGCCCAACGAAAATCGCGCTGCCCCTCACGTTTGGGAGGGCCGGCCCGGGAGCAGGCTTTAGGAGTGAAGGGATGGCGATCTTCCATCGTTCGTTGACGGTTCTTGCTGCGCTTGTCGGCCTCGCCGCGAGCGGTTCTGCCTTCGCCGGCACGGGGCAGCCGTCCCCGTGGCAGTTGGGCTTCCAAGGCGCGGTGACGCCCGTCATGGAGCAGATCACCGACTTCCACACCTACGTCACCATCATCATCACCCTCATCGCGCTTTTCGTTCTGGCGCTGATGATTTACGTGATGGTGCGCTTCAACGAGCGCCGCAATCCCGACCCGTCCCGGACCTCGCACAACACCCCGCTTGAAGTCGCCTGGACGGTGATCCCGATTCTCATTCTCGTGGCCATCGCCATCCCGTCGTTCCGGCTGCTGTTCGCCCAATACGACTTTCCGAAGGCCGACGTGACCATCACCGCGACCGGCAGCCAGTGGTACTGGAGCTACGAGTACCCGGATGAAGACATCCGCTTCGATTCGATCATGGTGCCCGAGGCCAATCTCAAGCCCGGCCAGCCGCGCCTCCTAAGCGTGGACCGTGAGGTGGTCGTGCCCGTCGGCGCCAACGTCGTCGTGGGCCTGAAATCCAACGATGTGATTCACGACTGGGCCGTACCGTCCTTCGGCGTCAAGCTCGACGCCGTGCCGGGGCGCCTTCAGCAGACATGGTTCCGCGCCGAGAAGGAAGGCTGGTACTACGGCCAGTGCTCGGAGTTGTGCGGCCGCAATCACGCCTTCATGCCGATTGCCGTTCGTGTCGTCTCGCAGGACGAGTACGATGCCTGGCTCGCGGAGAATAAGACGGCCGCAATCGACACGGAAGGCAAGGTGGCGACCACGCAAGATTAAGCGGCGGCCGACCAATCGACAGGCGGTCTAAGACGACCGAGAGCGCAAGAAGACAAGGACGATAAGGGAAGACAGTCATGGCTCACAACGCCCAGGCAGAAGCCGCTCATCACGATCACGACGATCATCCATATGGCGTGGGTCGCTGGCTGTTCTCCACCAATCACAAGGACATCGGCACGATGTACCTTGTCCTGGCCATCATCGGAGGCATCGTCGGCGGTCTGCTGTCGATGGGCATGCGTGCCGAGCTCATGGAGCCGGGCATGCAGATCTTCGGCAATCCCGAGATGTTCAACGTTTTCGTCACGGCGCACGGGCTCATCATGGTGTTCTTCATGGTGATGCCCGCAACCATGGGCGGCTTCGGCAACTGGATGATGCCGCTCATGATCGGCGCGCCGGACATGGCCTTCCCGCGCATGAACAACATCTCGTTCTGGCTGCTGGCCATGGCCTTCGTGCTGCTCGTTCTTTCGCTCTTTATGCCTGGTGCTCCGGGATCGACCGGCGTCGGCGGCGGCTGGACCATTTACGCGCCGCTGAGCACCTCGGGCACGCCCGGTATCGCCATGGACTTCGCCATTTTGTCGATCCATTTGGCCGGTGCCTCATCGATCCTCGGCGCCATCAACTTCATCACGACCATCTTCAACATGCGCGCGCCGGGCATGACCCTGCACAAGATGCCGCTCTTCGTGTGGTCGATTCTGGTGACGGCCTTCCTGCTGCTGCTGTCGCTGCCGGTATTGGCCGGCGCCATCACCATGCTGCTGACCGACCGTAACTTCGGCACCGCCTTCTTCGACTCCGCACAGGGCGGCGACCCCCTGCTGTGGCAGCATCTGTTCTGGTTCTTCGGCCACCCGGAGGTGTACATCCTCATTCTTCCGGGCTTCGGCATCGTCAGCCAGATCGTGGCGACGTTCTCCCGCAAGCCGGTGTTCGGCTATCTGGGCATGGCCTACGCCATGGTCGCCATCGGCGTGATCGGCTTCGTCGTCTGGGCGCACCACATGTACGCCGCGGGCCTCGACGTGAATACGCAAGCCTATTTCGTGTTCGCCACGATGGTCATCGCCGTGCCCACGGGCGTGAAAATCTTCTCGTGGATCGCGACCATGTGGGGCGGCTCGTTGTCGTTCAAGACACCGATGCTCTGGGCCCTAGGCTTCATCTTCCTGTTCACCATCGGCGGCGTCACCGGGGTGGTCCTGTCGAACGCCGGCGTCGACCGCTCGTTCCACGACACCTATTACGTGGTGGCCCATTTCCACTACGTGTTGTCGCTCGGTGCGGTCTTCTCTCTCTTCGCCGGCTGGTACTACTGGTCGCCCAAGATGACGGGCTACATGTACTCCGAGGCGATTGGCAAGCTTCACTTCTGGCTGATGTTCATCGGCGCGAATCTCGCCTTCTTCCCGCAGCACTTCCTCGGTGCCGCCGGCATGCCGCGCCGTTACGCGGACTATCCGGACGCCTATGCGGGCTGGAACTTTGTTTCCTCGATCGGCGCCTATATCGCCTTCGCAGGCTTCCTGGTGTTCCTCTACGGAATCATTGCTCAGTTCGCGCGCAAGCAGAAGGCCGCCGACAATCCTTGGGGGCCGGGCGCCACGACGCTCGAATGGACGCTGCCCTCGCCGCCTCCGTTCCACACCTTCAATACGCTGCCGCGCATCAAGTGAGCATGCAGCGAATCGAAAGGCGCTTGAGTGAGTAGTTCGATGTCCGACGCCGCCATCCGCGCGATTCCAGGCAGTCTCGACATCGCCCCCGGGGGCGATGTCGCCGACTATGCCGCGCTGCTCAAGCCGCGGGTCATGTTCCTCGTGGTGTTTACCGCGCTGGTCGGCCTGGTCGCGGCGCCCGGCACCATGCATCCGGTGCTGGCCATTGCTGCGCTCGCTTGCATCGCGGTGGGCGCAGGTGCGGCAGGCGCGCTGAACATGTGGTACGACGCCGATATCGATGCGCGCATGGCCCGTACGGCGTCCCGGCCGGTTCCCAAAGGCGCCGTCGCGCCCGACGAAGCGCTCGCCTTCGGCACTGTGCTCGCCATCGGCTCGGTTCTTTGCCTCGGCTTGATGGCGAACTGGGTTGCAGCCGGGCTGTTGGCGCTCACCATCGGCTTCTACGTGTTCGTTTACACGATGTGGCTTAAGCGCTGGACGCCGCAGAATATCGTCATCGGCGGCGCTGCGGGCGCCGTGCCGCCCATGATCGGCTGGGCCGCGGCCACCGGTAGCGTAAGTCTCGAATCCTTCGTGATGTTTTTGATCATCTTCATCTGGACGCCGCCGCATTTCTGGGCGCTGGCTCTGGTCCGCCGCAAGGACTACGAGCGTGCCGGCGTGCCGATGCTGCCCGTAACCCACGGCCCGGACGAGACCAAGCGTCAAATCCTGATCTACAGTCTCATCCTGGCGCCGCTCGGCATGGCGCCGGCGGCGATGGGATTCGGCGGCTTGCTCTATACAGTCGTCGCCTCGATCCTCGGCGCTTTCTTTGTCGTCTTCGCCGTGGATTGCTATCGCAGCCGGGAAGGCGAGGCGGCCGACCGCGCGGCGAAGCATCTGTTCGCCTATTCGGTGCTATACCTGTTCGTGCTCTTCGCCGCGCTTCTCGTGGAGCAAGGTTTCGGGCTCGAAGGCGGCGCACTGCCGCTTAGTTGGACGTTGTGATGGAAGATGCGGATGACGAACGCAAACGTCGCCAACGCAAGCGATCTCTGGCCATCGCCTGGATCCTCGCGAGCCTCGTTGTGCTGTTCTTCATTGTCACCATTGTCAGGCTTGGCGGTAACGTCGCTGTGCGACCGATCTGATTGAAGCGGATGAGCGAGCAAGACACAAAGACCCGCACAGGCGACAAGAAAGGCCTTGTCGCTCTTTCGCTTGCCGCCCTCGTGGCGGGCATGGTCGGCCTGTCTTTTGCCGCCGTGCCTCTTTACCGCATGTTCTGCCAAGCCACAGGATATGGCGGCGCGACCCAGCGCGCCGATGTTGCGCCCAATAATATTCTCGACCGCATGGTCACTGTCCGGTTCGACGCCAACGTCAATCCGAACCTGCCGTGGAGCTTCGCGCCGGAGCAGCGCACCATGCAGGTCCATATCGGCGAGAACGCGCTCGCCTTTTTCAAGGCGACCAACAATTCCGACAAGCCCGTGACAGGCACCGCCGGTTTCAACGTCGCCCCGCAGGCGGCCGGGCGTTACTTCACCAAGGTGCAGTGCTTCTGCTTCATCCAGCAGACGCTTGCGCCGGGACAAAGCATCGAGATGCCGGTGAGCTTCTTCGTCGATCCCAAGTTCGTCGAGGACGAGAGCACCGAGAATATTCCTGAGATCACGCTGTCCTATACATTTTACCGGAGCGACGATCCGTCGGACGTCGCTGCGCGCCCGGTGGACGGAGCCTCGGGATCGTAAGCCAAGTGGCGCGGCAACGGCGCCGATGAGACAGATTGGGGAGGAAGGGGAACACCAAGATGGCCCAAGCCCACGCTAAACCGGAACACGACTACCATCTCGTCAATCCGAGCCCATGGCCGTTCGTCGGTTCGCTCGGCGGCTTCACGCTGGCCATTGGCGTCCTCATGTACTTCATGTCGAAGAAAGCCGGCGATCCGCAGCTTTGGTACATGCTGCCGGGTCTCGCGCTCGTCATCATCACCATGTTCGGCTGGTGGCGGGACGTCATAAAGGAAGCGCATAGCGGCGACGAGACGCCGGTCGTGCAGCTCCATCTGCGCTACGGCATGATCCTGTTCATCGCCTCCGAGGTGATGTTCTTCGTGGCGTGGTTCTGGGCCTATTTTGACGTGGCCCTGTTCCCCGACGACGCGGTCACCTATGCACGCACGCAAGTGCTTGGCGGCGAGTGGCCGCCGATCCCGAGCGATGAAACTGGCGTTTCCGGCCTCGGCTATTTCGGCAGCACCTTCGATCCGTGGGGCCTGCCGTGGGTCAATACGCTGATCCTGCTGACATCGGGCACGACCGCGACGTGGGCGCACCACGCCATGCTGCATAACGACCGCAAGGGGCTCGCCTGGGCGCTGGCCATCACCGTTGGGCTCGGCATGATCTTCACCGGTTTGCAGGCCTACGAGTACATGCATGCAAACTTTGGGTTCGCCGACCACATCTATGGCTCGACCTTCTTCATGGCCACCGGCTTCCACGGCTTCCATGTGATTGTCGGCACGATCTTCCTGCTCGTGTGTCTGTTCCGCGTGCTGCAGGGTCACTTCACGCCGAAGCAGCATTTCGGCTTCGAGGCCGCGGCCTGGTACTGGCATTTCGTCGACGTGGTGTGGCTGTTCCTCTTCACCTGCATCTATGTGTGGGGCGCAGGGGCCAACCCGGGACACTAACAACGGCGACGCCGTCGTTGATGGGGGCGGTCAGTCGGCCGCCCCTTTTCATTTTGGCTGCTAGGATCGACGGATGAACGAGGAGAGCACCGCGCAAGCACCCCACGTCCCGCTCGGCACGACCATCTGGTCAGGTCTCATCGGTCGCTGTCCCGCTTGCCACCAGGGCAAGCTGTATGACGGCTACCTGACCCTCGCGCCCCGCTGCGAGATCTGCGGCCTCGACTACGGCTTCGCCGATTCCGGCGATGGGCCCGCGGTCTTCGTCATCCTCATCACCGGCTTTATCGTCGTCGGCGCGGCGCTCCTGGTCGAAGTGTTCTACCAGCCGCCTTACTGGCTGCACGCCGTTGTCTGGGGCGCCCTGGCGCTCATTCTTCCGCTCCTCCTGCTTCGGTCCTTCAAGGGCGTGCTCATCGCCCTCCAGTTCAGGCACAAGGCCGAAGAGGGCAAGCTGGTCTCCGGCAAATAGAGGTCCGATGCCGGCCAGCGCACTCATCAAGCTCACCGTCGCCACGCTCGTCGGCCTCGTCTTCCTGGTCGGCCTTGGGGTCTGGCAGCTTGAGCGCCTCGAATGGAAGGAGGGGCTGATCGCTCGGATCGAGGCGCGGACCGAGCGCAAGCCGATCACGTTGGAGCGTGCGCTCGAGCTGAGCGAGGAGGCCGGAAACCCCAGCTATCTTCCCGTGCGCGCCGAAGGCCGCTTTCACCACAAGCGCGAGCGCTATCTCTATTCCATCTCGCTCGACGGCGAGCCGGGCTGGCACGTCATCACGCCGCTGCAGACCGTCGACGGGCATTTCGTCCTGGTCGATCGCGGCTTCGTGCCGGAGAGACTGCGCGTTCCGCAAACGCGCCCTCAAGGACAAGTCCAAGAGGTGGTGGCCGTGACCGGGCTGATCCGCACCCCGGACGAGCCGTCCCTTTTCATCCCCGACAACGATGCGGAGGCCAATCAATGGTTCAGCCGTGACCTTGCCGCCATGACGCGCTCCATGTTCCCCGGCGGCACGGTCCAGGTGGCCCCCTTCTTCTTGGAGGCGGCCGAGAGCGACGTTCCGGGCGGTTGGCCCAAAGGGGGGCAGACAAGGCTCAAGCTCACCAACAACCATCTGCAATACGCGCTCACCTGGTTCGGCCTGGCGCTCTGCCTGTTGGGCGTCTATGGCGTCTATGTATGGGGTGCCTTCCGCGGCAAGCAGCCTTAACGACCCCGGTGAGCCTCGGTTGCGAGGCCGCTCGCTGGCGGCTAGGGTCAACCGAAAAGCCCCCTTTTTCCGGCGAGAGGCCCATCTTGAAGTTCATATCCACGCGCGGTGAGGCGCCGGCGCTCTCCTTCGAGGGTGCCCTTCTGGCGGCACTTGCCCCGGACGGCGGCCTGTTCATGCCGGAGGCCTGGCCCCGGTTCGCGCCCGATGAGATCGCCGCGCTTGCCGGCCTCGACTATGCCGATGCGGCGGATCGGATCATGCGCCCGTTCTTGGCGGGCGATGCCTGCCAGAACGATCTGGAGGCGGTGCTCTCGGACGCCTATGACGGCTTCCACCACCCCGCGGTCGCCCCGCTGCGCCAGCTCGGACCCAACAGCTTCGTCCTCGAACTCTTCCATGGGCCGACGCTCGCCTTTAAGGATCTCGCCATGCAGGTGGTGTCGCGGCTCATGGACCGCGCGCTGCGGCGCAGGGGAGGCCACGCCACCGTGGTGGGCGCCACCTCAGGCGATACGGGGGCCGCGGCCATCGAGGCCTTCCGCGGGCTCGACGCCATCGACGTGTTCATCCTCCACCCCAAGGGCCGCATCAGCGACGTGCAGCGCCGCCAGATGACCACGGCCAGGGAGGCCAATGTCCACAACATCGCCGTGGAGGGGACCTTCGACGATTGCCAGGCCATGGTGAAGGCGCTGTTCGGCGACCCGGTCTTGAGCGGCCGGCTGGGGCTGACCGGCATCAACTCGATCAACTTCGCCCGCATCCTGGCTCAGATCGCCTACTATTTCACGTCCGCGGTAAGCCTCGGCGCGCCCAGTAGGCCGGTGGCGTTTACCGTACCCACTGGAAATTTCGGTGATATTTTCGCAGGTTACGCGGCCAGGGCCATGGGACTCCCGGTCCGGCGCCTCGTTATCGCCACGAACCTCAACGACAGTTTACCTCGCGCTTTCGCGTCGGGGACCTATCAGCCGCAAGGCGTCATCGCTACTTCAAGCCCGAGCATGGATATCCAGCTAGCAAGCAATTTCGAGCGCCTGTTGTTCGAGCTTGCCGGTCGGGATGCGTCCCGCATCAGGGCCCTGACGGAGGAGTTGCAGGCGACCGGCGCGTTTCGATTGAGCCAAGGTGAGCTCGGCCAGTTGCGCGATCTGTTCGGCGCCCATTCGGTCGGCGAGGACGAGACGAAGATGACCATTCGGGGGGTTTTCGAAGAGACGGGAATGCTGGTCGACCCCCACACCGCCGTCGGCATCGCCGCCTCTCACCGCGAGGATCTCGGCGCGACTCCCATGGTGGTTCTGTCCACGGCGCACCCGGCCAAGTTTCCCGACGCGGTCGAGCGCGCTTGCGGCCGTCTGCCGGAGCAGCCCGAGCGGCTCAAGATGAAGCTTGGTCAGGACGAACGCTGCACCGTGCTCCCCGCCGAGTTCGCCGCCGTCGCCGATTTCATCGTTCGCCACGGCCGCGCGGCGCCGGCCGCCTCGGAGGTCCGGGCGTGAGCGCGGAACGCTCGACCCTCAGGAATGGGCTCACCGTGGTCAGCCACACCATGCCCGAGGTCGAGACCGTGTCGCTTGGGATCTGGGTCGGCGCCGGCAGCCGCTCCGAAGGACAAGCCGAGCATGGGGTCGCGCATTTCCTGGAGCACATGGCGTTCAAGGGAACCGCGCGCCGCAGCGCTCGTGACATCGTCGAGGAGATCGAGGCGGTCGGCGGGGATATCAACGCCGCCACCTCCGTCGACTCCACCGGCTATTACGCCCGTGTCATGCCCAAGGACGTGCCGCTCGCGCTCGACATTCTGAGCGACATCATCCTCGAACCACGCTTCGACAGTGACGAGCTCCACCGCGAGCGCGACGTCATCCTCCAGGAGATCGCGGCCAGCTTGGATTCGCCCGAAGACATGGTCTACGACTTCATCTCTGAGGCGGCCTTCCCCGATCAGCCTGTGGGCCGGTCCATTCTCGGCACCGCCGAGAGCGTGAGCCGGTTCGACCGGGCTCATCTCGGCGCCTATCTCGCCGCCCAGTATCATGCACCCAACATGGTTCTGGCCGCGGCCGGCGCCGTGGATCACGCAGAGCTTCTTGCCGAGGCCGAGCGCTGGTTGTCGGCGCTGCCCGAGCAGCCGTCCCCGCAGCCGCCAAGGGCGATCTATCTCGGCGGCACCAAGCAGTCCGACAGGTCTTTCGAACAGACCCAGCTCATGCTCGCCCTCGAGGCGCCGCCTTACCATCACGCGGACTATTTTGCGGCTCAAACCCTCGCCGGCGCGCTCGGCGGCGGCATGTCCTCCAGGCTGTTCCAGGAGGTCCGCGAGCGGCGCGGTCTTTGCTATTCCGTCTATGCCTTCTCGATGGGTCTCACCGACAGCGGCATGTTCATCATCCACGCCGCGGGCGCGCCCGATAAGGCGGACGAGCTGTTCGCGGTGATCCGCGGCGAGCTGGAACTGGCGGCTGAGCGCGGTTTTGCTCAGGCCGAGGTCGACCGGGTCAAGGCGCAGCTCAAGATGGGGCTGCTGGCCGGGCTCGAGAGTTCGAGCGGTCGCGCCGAGCAGCTCGCCCGCCACGTCCTGTTTCATGGCCGCATCTTGTCCCCCCGCGAGCTGATCGAGCGGATCGAAAGGGTCGAGGTCGCCGATCTGCAAGCGATGCTTCAGAGGGTTCTTCTGTCGCCGCTTAGCCTTGCCACGGTGGGGCCCATCCTTAATGTTGCAAGATTCGAAGCCGTGGCCGGGAAATTTACCGTTCCGGCGAGCAAAGCTGCCTGAAGAGGGTGATCGATGGCCTTGCTGCGAGCTGCCTCCCCGAGCGATTTTGGACCGGTCATCGAGTCCGGACGCGTCGTATTGCGCACGCCGCAAATGTCGGACTATCCGGCTTGGGCAGAGCTCAGGGCCTCCAGCCGCGACTTCCTCATGCCGTGGGAGCCGCTCTGGGCCCCGGACGAGCTGTCCCGAGCCTCCTTCCGCCGCCGCGTGCGCCATTACCTGCGCGACCTTCGCGAGGACGTGGGTTACGCATTGTTTATCCACGACGTGGATAGCGATGCGCTGGTCGGCGGACTGACGCTTTGCAACGTCCGCCGTGGCGTGACCCAGTCCTGTACGCTCGGCTATTGGGTGGGCGCCAAATACGCCAATCAAGGGTACATGACGTCGGCCGTTCGGGCCGTCGTGCCGTTTGTGTTCGACTCGCTCGAACTGCACCGGCTCGAGGCGGCCTGCCTGCCGACCAACGCCGCGTCGATGCGGTTGCTGGAGAGAACAGGCTTCAAGCGCGAAGGTCTCGCGAGACGGTATCTGCGCATCAACGGCGCCTGGCAGGATCATCTGCTCTACGCGCTGCTTGATTCCGATCCGCGCGGTTAGGGCGGATCGGGCCGGGGGAGAGATGGTGGCGAGAAACGCCTCAGCCTGCGCCAAGGGCGCTGCATCCTGGCTGAAACGCCAGGGCGGGGCGTGCGCGTTTGCCTGGGCGCTGCTCCTTGCGATCACGCTGCTGCCCGGGCTTGCCCACGCCATCGAGGCCATCCCCGTGGACCCGGCGGCGCCTGTGACCGACATCACCGCCAAGGGCGAGCTCTACGAGGGCCGCGGCGACAGGCTCCAGATCGAGACGGCGCCTGGGCCCGATGGCTATATCGGCCGCATGGCCGTGCAGGCCTCCACGCCCGGCACTAATCCGAGCTGGTTGGTCTTCGCCCTGTCGAACCCGACGGACGAGCGCATCGTGCGCTGGCTTGTGGCGCCGCGCTATACGCTCGCCAATTCCGGCGTGTTCCGTCCCGAGCTCGACGCGTCGCGCATCACCGCGGTCACGCCCTCGCTCGGCTTCCGGCCCGAGCCGCTGAAAAGCGACCGCGCCGATATGTTCCGGCTCAATATCGAGCCTGGCCAGACCGTGACCTACGCCGCCGAGCTCGCCTCCACGAAGGTGCCGCGGCTCACGCTGTGGAACTCCAACGCGTACCAAGCCAAGCAACAGGATCGCATGCTGTTCAACGGGGTGCTGCTCGGCATCACCGGCCTGCTCGCCATCTTCCTCACCGCGATCTTCGCTGCGAACCACCGCGCCATTTTCCCGGCCACCGCGCTCGTCGCCTGGGCCGCGCTCGTCTATTTCTGCGTGGATTTCGGATTCTGGAACAAGCTGTTCCCCGTCGGTCCTGACCGCACGGCCGTCTATCGCGCGGCCGCTGAAGCCGGCCTCGCCGCGAGCCTCGTGCTGTTCCTCTACACGTTCTTGCGCATCGGCCTGTGGCATGTGTGGATCAAGACCATGTTCTGGGGCTGGATCGCCGCGCAGTTCGCGCTGATCGTTGTCGCCATCATCGATCCGCAGACCGCCTCCGGCCTCGCGCGCGCCTCGACGCTGCTGCTCGCCGGCGTGGGCACCGTGCTCATCGGTTACTTCGCCTTGCGCGGCCAGGACCGCGCCATGTCGCTGATCCCGAGCTGGATGCTGCTGATCGTCTGGCTCTTTGGGGCCTCGATGATCGTCTTCGGCAAGCTCTCCGGCGAAGTCGTCGTCTCCGGCCTGGTCGCGGGCCTCGTGCTGATTCTGGTGTTGCTCGGTTTCACCGTGACCCAGTTCGCTTTCCGCACCGGTGGCGGCAGCGTAAGCCTCGGTCCGCCGAGCCTCGTACAGATGAAATCGCTCGCCGTCGACGGCTCGGGCACGCATGTCTTCCAGTGGCACGCCGGCCGCGACGTCATCACCGTGGACAGCGACATCGAGAAGGAGCTGGGGCTCGACCCGGGTGCGCTCAACGTCACGGTCGAGGAATTCCTCCAGCATATGCACGCCTCGGATCGCGAACGCTTCAGGCTCATGCTCTGGTCGCTGCAGGAGAAGCAGGGCGGAGACCTTCAGACCGATTTCCGCCTGCGCCGTCACGACGGCACCTATCTCTGGTACGATCTGCGCGCTCATGCGGCGCCAAACGAGAATGTGCGCTTGCTCCGATGCGTCGGCCTGTTGCGCGATGTGACCGGACTGAAGCGCTCCCATGAGCGGCTGATGCACGATGCTGTGCATGACAGCCTCACCGGTCTTCCCAATCGCGAGCTGTTCATGGATCGCCTGCAGGGCGCCATCATTCGCGCCGCCGAAGGCCAATCCAACCGCCCCACGGTCTTGTTCATCGACATCGATCGCTTCAAGAACGTCAACAAGAGCTTCGGGCTCGTCATCGGCGACTCGATGCTGCTGACGCTCGGCCGCCGCCTCGGTCGTCATCTCAATCCGCAAGACACGCTTGCGCGTCTTGGCGGCGATCAATTCGCCATTCTGCTGATCTCGGACAGCGATCCCCATCACGTCGCGACCTTGGCCGAGCGCGTGCGCCGGGCCTTGCGCACGCCGATGAAGATCAGCGCCAAGGAGATCATCCTCACCGCCTCGATCGGCATCGTGGTCCATGACGGGACGCATATGACGTCGCAAGACATGCTGCGCGACGGCGAGATCGCCATGTTGCGCGCCAAGCGCAGCGGGGCGGACCGCATCGAGATCTTCAATGCGGCCATGCGCACCGAGGACGAGAGCCATTTGCCGCTGGAAAGCGAGCTGCGCATGGCGCTCGACCGGCAGCAGATTTCCGTCCTCTACCAGCCGATCACGCGGCTCGCATCCAATCAGCTTGCGGGTTTCGAGGCGCTTTTGCGCTGGGACCACCCGACCCGGGGGCGCCTTGCGGCTGACGACTTCATCCCGCTCGCCGAGGAGTCCGGGCTTATCGTCGATCTCGGCAGTTACGTGCTGAACCAGGCTCTCGAACAAGCCGCGAGCTGGCATCGGGTCTTGCCGCGCGACCGCGACCCGCTTTTCGTCAGCGTGAACGTCTCGAGCCGCCAGCTCTTCCGCCAGGACATGGTGCAGGAGATCAGGCTCATGCTCGCCCGGGAGTCCGTGCCAAAGGGCACACTGAAGCTCGAGATCACCGAGTCGCTTGTCATGGAGAACCCGGAGCGCGCGGTCGAGATTCTCACTTGGCTCAAGGCCTACGGCGCAAGTCTGGCCCTCGACGATTTCGGCACCGGCTATAGCTCGTTGAGCTATCTGCATCGCTTCCCTTTCGACGTCATCAAGGTGGACCGCTCGCTCGTGAGTGCGAGCGCCCTCGACGGCCAGACGCCGCTCATCCTGCGCTCGGTCGTGGCCTTGGCCCATGAGCTTGGCAAGGAGGTGGTCGCTGAAGGCGTCGAGACCCAAGCCGACGCGAGCTATTTGCGCTCCATCGGCTGCGAGTTCGGCCAGGGCTATTATTACGGGGAGCCGATGTCGGCAAAGGACGTGGCTGCGCTCCTCGCGGCGCTTGCCAGCCATCGCAAGCGGCGGCAGCGCGAGCGTGCCCGTGCCGAGGATGCGCCGTCAGGTCTTGAGATCGAGTCGCAGAGCCCAGAGCCTCTGCCGGCGTTGCCGGGACCGAGCACCGCCTAAGCGTGGCCCGAATCGTTGACGAGGCGGATCGGGTCGATCCCGATACTGCCGAGCGCCTTGGTGTATTTCCGGTCGACCTCCGGATCGAAGATCAGCTCCGGATCGGCGGGGCAGTTGAGCCAGCCATTGGACTGGATTTCGTCCTCCAGCTGTCCCGGCGACCAGCCCGCATAGCCGAGCGCAAGCAGCGCCTTGTTCGGGCCGCTGCCCTTGGCGATGTCCCGCAAGATATCGATCGTCGCGGTCAGACAGACGCTCTCGTCGATGGGCAGCGTGCTCTCCGACTTGAAGTAGTCGGCGCTGTGCAGCACGAAGCCGCGGCCCGTCTCCACCGGCCCGCCAAGATGCACCGCCATGGCGCTCAATCCCGAAGGAACGGAGATGCGGTCTTCCGTCGGCACGATGTTCAGCTGCTCGAGAAGCTCGGTGAAGCTGATATTCGGCGCCCGCTGGTTGATGATGATGCCCATGGCGCCCTCGGAAGAGTGCGCGCACAGATAAATCACCGAGCGGGAAAAGCGCGGATCGCCCATCGACGGCATGGCAACCAGAAGCTGGCCGTCCAGGTAGCCGTCGTCCTCGGAATGGGATCCTGTTTGCATGCATCTATGCTACAGCAGTTCCGATGCGAGGGAAGAGGCAACGGCGAATTAAGGCAGGCCGTGCCATTCTCGCCGCAGGGCCTCACAAAACCGTGACGCTTGTTGATCCTGCACAGCCTCGCGCCGTGCCCTCGGCGCGGCTAGATTTGCGCCCAATGCTCAGCCAATTCATGAACCAGCACCCCAAGAACCGGCACCCTCAGGCGGAAACTCTTTTCGCTGCACGCCGCGCGCGTGTGCTGCTCGCCGCGTTGGCATTTGGCGCGATTTGCGGCATTGGCTTTGGGTCCGCTGGCCTTGCCGCCTCCAAGGGGCAATCGGCCTGGACCGAGCAGACAAGCTCCAAGGCGCGTCTTGTCAGCGGCACGGTCGCCCGCAACGGCGCATCTGCGCTCTATGCGGGTGTTCAGCTTCGCATGGACCCGGGTTGGAAGACCTATTGGCGCAACCCGGGAGACTCCGGCGTGCCGCCCAGCTTCGATTGGTCCGGCTCCAAGAACCTCAAGAGCGCCGAGGTCCTCTATCCTGCGCCCCATCGCTTCGCCGACGCGAATGGCACGGCGATCGGCTACGACGACGAGGTGGTGTTCCCGGTCAAGATCACGCCCGAGCGCGAAGGCGAGCCCGTCACATTGTCGCTGACCTTCGACTATGGTCTCTGCAAGGACCTTTGCATCCCGAACACGGTCGAGCTTGTGGCGGTGTTGCCGCCCGATCTCGGCAAGGGCGATGCGCGGCTCCTTGAGACGGCGCTGTCCCGAGTGCCGCGGGAGGCCGATGCCGAGACGCTGCCCCGGATCGCGAATATCGTCGGTACGTTCGCCGGCGAAGCGCCGGGACTGGAGATCGAGGCGCTGTTCCCCGAAGGGGCCAAGGGTACGGATGTGTTCTTCGACAATCCGCACTTGCTGTTGCCGGTGCCCAAAGCGCTCGGACCGCTCGAAAACGGCAAGCAGCGCTTCTCCGCGTCCTTCATGACGCCTGCCGAGGCCGAAGCCATCAGGGGCAAGACTCTCACCCTCACGCTTGTCTCGGACAAAGGCTCTGCCGAGACCACCTGGACGGCGGAGTAACTCTCCTCCCCCAAGAGGTGCGAAGCTTCCTCCGCCCAAAGGGA